>Ga0206106_100111_pt1 | contig 151729 bp, 155 predicted proteins | sample 1B1ome_FD_148677 | JGI IMG/M metagenome (GOLD analysis project Ga0206106, IMG submission 148677) | Enriched microbial communities from leaf-cutter ant dump, University of Wisconsin, Madison, United States - 1B110A | ecosystem: Environmental > Terrestrial > Nest > Insects nest > Nest dump...
CTTTGCGTCAATTAAAGTTTGCATCGGGGTGCGTCCACAGCACATTTTTCCCTGGTGAGTCTGCACACTGTTGTAGTACGCCATCCAATCATCCAGATCGTGTTGTAACTCTTCAATGGACTGGTAAATCTTGCGCGGGAATGCCACCTGGTAGAACTCCTGCAAGATGGTTTTGTGAAAGCGTTCGCAAATACCGTTGGTCTGCGGATGATTGGCTTTCGTTTTGGAATGTTCGATGCCATTTCATGCTTTCAGCGAAATCCGGTACTCGCCTGATCTCACCCGCTTCTAACGCTTGCAGAATTTCCTGCTCTTCTTGATCCAGTTCGTTCATTCAGTACCTCCCAAATAGATTTTGGTCGCTTTCCGGCTCGGAATGATCGTTTTCAGAAAAACCTCATCCTCCGACTCTACAAAGGGAGCCAGATAAGCATATTCATCCGGCGCTTGAATTTCTAAGCCTCACCACTTCCATGTGTTTCTGGATACCGATCCTGATTTCTTCCGGAAGGTCATAATGCCTGTTACTCTCGGTCCAGGCTGAAAAAGTGAGATCCATTGTGTCGCGCACAGTTTGTAAAACAAGATGCTCCGGCACCTGCGCTTTCTTCACCAGTTTCCTGAAATGTTCTATTCCAATGACGCGCATATCTTTGGTATCAGACAATTTAAGCGCAAGCCCATCATCTGGAATATAAGGAATGGTAGAAAGCAGATCATAAGCTGGCGCCAGAACCGGTGTTTCGCCATCTTCATAGATGAATGACCAGTTTTTCAGGTGCATGTCACCATTGCCTGCGAGGATGGTAAAGGTCAGACGACGAATGAAATCCGTCAATCCGGTTTCTCCTGTCAGCGTCCAGACCATATTCGCAATACCGGCGAAACTCACCCCTTCATATTTCTTTTCCGGCACGATGTTATAGACTTGTGCAAAATCTTCGATATGAATGCGTTTTCCACTCAGCATGCGATCAAAGCGCTTGACAGCCAGTGCCTGCTTGCCTGCCAGAATGCCCATTTCAGGAAGATTATCAATATCAGTAAGTGGTATCAGCCTGATTTCCGGAACCGGAATGCCAATACGCGATGCTAAATCCATAATGGCATATTCGTTTTCAGGAACGTGGGTATAGTTCCGGGCAGGAAGCTTTACGATCCAGTCTCCGCCAATACCGCTTGCGGGAATGGTCAGGCCACCTCGGCGTTCCGCAATTGCCGAGAATTTAAATTGTACGCCAGCAAGGGAAAACCGGAGAGGCTGAATGCCTTGGTCTGGTTGTGTTGCTTCTGGAATAGCGAGATTGGCAGGCGATCCATCCATAGGCGTTACGATGATCGCACCGGGTAAATCCTGCCCCAGAAGCTCAATCAGCCTGAATTCATGAGAAGGTTTGATATTGCCACGCTCGGCGAGATGGAGACGCATATGACCTTCAGGCAGCAGATTCGCGAAGAATGGGGGCAGCTTACCTGCCGATGCCTTGCTTTCGGGTATCAATTCCCCTGATGGTCGGAAAAATGACTGGCTTAAGGTAGGCTGGTCAGCGGCTTTCAAATAGTGCTCATCGAAAGCAAAGAACGTATTCCCGCTCGATAGCAATGTCAGTGTTCCAACCGGCGTATCGTTCAAATAAACCTGTAACAGGCCGGTCATGCATCTTCTCCTCCATCCGGCTGGAAACGGCGCTCCTGCTCTTTATCGCCACGAAGCAAAGCACGGATATAGGGCACCATCTGACGGGGAATCAGTATGAGTTCCTGATCGAGCACACGTGCCATATCCGTAACGGTTGAAAGGCGTGGATCGTTTGCACCTTGCTCGATTTTGGAAATATGGCTTTGCGGCAATCCAAGCTTTTTGCCAAGCTCGGATTGCTTCATGCTTTTCTCCTGGCGGACAGATTTTAACCGTTCAATGATATCACCCATATTTATATGCTAATGCATATAAATATGAGTGTAAATATGTTTATTTATATTCATAAACAGTATAAAAGGGTGAAAAAACTACCTTTGCTTCAACCGCAGCGTAGCTGCGTTTTCCGACGCCCCTTTTTAACGGGGATACCTCGTAACGCTCCGTTTGTTGTGAATCGGTAAGGACGGGATCAGGTCGAGAATCAAGAAAATAAGTGTAATAAGCGCTATTGATTCTGGATTTAGTCCTTCGACTTTTGGTTCGTTGATTTGCTGATAATTCGGGTTGTCATCAAATAATTCTGGAGTAGTGGGTGGCGAGCGAAGATATGAGCCTGAAAAGCCAGTGATATGAATATTGCTTGTTAAAATGTAAACTTTGGTTTACATTTTCTATCAATAAAATTGCTTGAACCGTTTATATGAATGAATGCGAGATCATTCAATCTGAAATTTTCAAGAAGTGGTTGTCAAAAGTAAAAGAGGGAATGGCTGTCATGCGGATTGGAGCTGGAATCAGGCGTATGTCAGTGGGTAATTTCGGGAACTGCAAACCGGTTCGTGCTGGTATCAGTGAATTACGTATTGATCATGGCCCCGGCTATCGGGTATTACATGCGCAAAGGTCCAATAGTGATCGTGTTGCTGGCTGGTGGCGATAAATCCACCCAGGATGCAGATATTGAGCGTGCCATCGCAATTGCGAAAGAGTGGAAGGAGTGAAATGGCTGAAAAATTTTCCCGCTGGGATGTGGTAGAACAGCTTAAAACGGATGAAGACATAAAATTGTATTTTGAAGCTTGCATGGAAGAAGATCCGGGTGATGGCAGTCTCATTCGTGCTGCATTGGGAGATATTGCCCGCGTCCGCGGAATGACCTGGCTTGCTCGTGAAACCGGTCTGACTCGTGAAGGACTTTATAAGGCCCTGTCTCCTGACGGAAATCCGGAATTTTCTACCGTCATTAAGGTTATCAAAGCGCTGGACTTGAAATTTCATATTGAGCCTGCTCAGGTGAATTAATCGGTTGTGGCCCCGGAACAATCGCCCAAAGAGGGCGATTTTCTCGTCTATGGTCAATGATCCTAGAAACCGCAGTTGATCGCTTATCAGCTTCTGGAGGTCCCGATGAATAGTGAGCTTGCTGCCTTCGCTCATGCTAACCTGGTGGGTGAGACCGCTACGCACCCGATTGCACGCCTGGCTTCGTTGCTCCTCGTTGCAGGGAATAACCATGCGCCTCGTCGCGCCTTGCCAGGCAGCACGCCAGATGCACACTCGGGCGCATCCAACCGCGGTTTCTAGGATGATGAAGTTACCGAGGGTTTGAGGATTGGCGCAGGCGCTTGCCAGGCAACGCCATGCGCTTCGAGCAGGCCGACCAGGCGGGCGTTCTCGGCACGAAGGCGGGCGAGTTCGTCGTTGTGGTCAGTCATTGCGCGCTTTATCCTGACCACAGGCCCGCTTCTGTCAGGCGGCGTAACAATGCCGCCCGCTTAGCGTGAGGAACAAGAAAACGCCGTAACTGGCGATCGAAGGTTTCGGCTCCAGCATGTCATCGTGCAAGGCATCGCCAGCAGCCAGCCATCCCAGGTACAAAGGCCGCAAATCACCACGCATCAACTCGTCGTGCAAGGGAATCAACCTGCGCATCCAGCCGCTGCCGCCGTCTTCGGCAAAGCAGTCGTAATCTTCGCTTTCCTTCAGTATCCAACCGAGAATCCAGTACGAATCATTGGACTCAACCGACAGTGCATCCGAATGAGCGAAAAAATCCAGCGCGGCCTCACTGAAAACAGCTTTCGGCAATCGCAGCGACAGATGGCAACAGCACCAATTGGCGGAATAGACGAAGGCATCGAAGTAACGACGCATCCAGTCAGCAGGATCGGCCTTTAGATCACCCCATTCATAGTGATTGATGAAACCGCCGGGGGTAATCACGGCTCGGGTGGAGACAGCGCGCAGCTCGGCCATCTCGGTACGGGTCAATGGCTGATCGATGGCCACGAATTCATAGTATTGGTATTCGCTCATGGTGTTGGTGTCTTGTCCGGTTCGACAGGTGTTTCAGTGCAGTTCATACCACGTCCCACGTCCACCACCCTGCTGGACCAAATGCCCCTGTTTTACCAGCGCCTGGAAGTGCTGCTTAAGCGTATTGCGATTACCGCCGGTCAGGCGCCTTTGAATTCGTCGATGCTGGAGATCAGGCTAAGGATTTCCGGGGTGATCGGGAGGGAGTCGGCGCGAATCATGTAACCAATAACACACCCATTTACACCCAATAAACCAACCCTCTCCATTTAATAACCCATTTGCACTCATTCAACGCATTTTTTACATTCTTTTGTTATGTCAATGCGCTGGCATCCATGCCTTGCTACGGATCGCGCAGGTGGGTGGTGAGTTTGCAAACCTTAATACAAGGTTATGAACAACGGTAACATCAGCTATCAGGCAACAGCAGGTTATGAAATGGATGATGATTCTTCCAGCAATACGTTTTGAAGTCACGCATATCAGTGGAGAGGATACGTCCATGCCCCAATTCTTCTGCCAAAACGACCAGCGAAGCATCAGTCAGGTCCATTGGCAGATCTGCATATTTTTGCATCAACCCGATCATGCGCAAAAGTTGCTCTGGGCTAAACTCATAAATGGCAAACAGGCCTTCATAATATGAAGTCAGAAACGCGCACACGTGCTGCAAACCCAGTCGACTCTGTAATAGATAGCTTGTTTCGGTAATGACTGGCCAGGTTGAAATCAATTCTCCATCAATTTTTTTCAGTGCAATAATCGCTTGTCTGTGGAAAGAATCTTCTTCGTTGATTAGCGCGTACCAGAATCCTGTATCAGCGATGATCGAATTTTTCATCGATATATTCAGCGACATACTGCTTGTAATTTACGGAACCATCCTCTGGTCCGCGACCAGTCCCCGCCAGTTTGGCCAGCAGCTTGCTGTTTTTTTCCTTCGCGCTTAATTCCGCTTGTGCGTATAGCAAGTCAATACCCTGTTTGATGACATCAGTGGCATTCAAATGTGTTCTCTGTTGAATGATCTTGATTTTTTGTTCATAGTTTTCATCGATTCGCACCGTTATTCTCATGATTCATCCTTTGTCTGACTGTTTGTCAGACGGACTATAGCATTATGCTCCAGCAGCGGAAAGCAGGCCATAGCCGAAAGCTTTGGACATTTTGCCGCTGTGATAATGGGTGGTAACAGAAAAATGCCATCAGACGTTTCGGTATTACAGCTCGATTTCACCTTCGAACACGGTAACAGCCGGTCCGGTCATCCAGACTGGCTGATTTTTTCCTTCCCAGCGGATACGAAGATTGCCGCCGTGCATGGTGACTTGTACTTCGGAATCCAGTAATCCGCGAGCGATGCCGCTGACGGCTGCTGCGCAGGCACCGGTTCCGCAAGCCAGTGTTTCGCCGGCGCCACGTTCGAAAACACGCAGCCGGATATGGGTGCGATCCACGATCTGCATGTAACCGGCATTCACTTTTTCAGGAAAAAACGGATGTGATTCGATGATGGGACCTTCACTTGTGACGGGTGCCAGGTCGATGTCAGACACAATTTGTACGGCGTGCGGGTTGCCTATCGAGACGACAGAAATCTCGATTTCCCGGTTATTGACATTCAGCGGGTAGGTGAGGGCACGTTCCTGCGTGATAAAAGGAATTTGGTCCGGTTCGAATCGGGGAATACCCATATCGACCGAGACTTCACCATTTTCCTCTACGGTTGGCATGATGATGCCGCATGCGGTTTCCACCCGGATGATTTTTTTGCTGGTCAGGTTGCGATCATGCACGAAGCGGGCGAAGCAACGGGCGCCATTGCCGCATTGTTCTACTTCTCCACCATCGGCATTGAAAATGCGATAACGAAAATCCCCACCTTCTCCAGGTTTTTCCACCACCAGCAATTGGTCGAATCCGATACCGAAATGACGATCCGCCAGCTGGCGGATCGTGACAGGGTCAAGAGAAACAGGCTGACTGATCGCATCGATCACGATGAAATCATTACCCAATCCATGCATTTTCGTAAACTTCAACTTCATTTGCAGAATCTTTCAGGTTGATCAGGATGTGTGCACCTGTTCCGGGTTATCAGGTGGTGAAGAATATAGTTCGATCCCGGAAATAAATGCCATATTTTCCTGCTTGACCGGGATGGAACGCAACTCTACTATACCGGGGTTAAAATATGTCAAAATTTGGCCGTGGTGGGGAGTAGTTTTCCTTCCATTTCCGGCCACCGATGATACGGGGATAGGGATGAGTTGCAAAGGCAATGTATGATGCGTGTGTTATCACTCTGCAACAGACGGCCTTTTTGCTTGCATGCCAACAAACCTGTCGAACTGGCCATACCCCCGGTTTTCAGATCATATTCCTTTTGCTCGTCTGCACTCTTCCCGGAAATTTTCGGGAAAAAATCTAAATTCAAGGATCACCTGAATATGAAGTATGCGTCAAACATCCGGCCGTGTATGGTTTCTGAACGCGGGTTTACTTTGCTCGAATTGCTGGTCGTCATGGTTATTATTGGTTTACTGGCGGCTTATGTCGGGCCCAAGTATTTTTCACAAGTGGGTAAGTCTGAAGTCAGAATGGCACAGGCTCAGATAGATTCTCTGGAAAAGGCACTGCATCAGTACCGGTTGGATGTCGGAACTTATCCCACGACCGAGCAGGGGTTGAATGCATTGCTCACCGCTCCTGCTAATGAGCCGAGATGGCAGGGACCTTATTTGAGCAAGCGTCTGCCGGCCGATCCGTGGGGCAGACCCTATCAGTACAAATATCCGGGTGCACAGAACGATTTTGATTTGTTCTCGTTCGGCAAGGATGGCCAGCCCGGGGGGAATGGTGAGGATGCGGATATCACCAACTGGTAACAGTATTCAATACCGCTGATGCGTTACACGGTAAGAGCTTTGCTGGCCGGAAAAGGCGCTGTGCTGCTCGAGCTCGAAGCGGCCAGTGAAGCCGAGGTACGCAACCGGATCAGTGCTCAGGGAGGAGTGATCCTGAGTATACGGCGGAATTTTTCCGGTTTGCTGCCCAGATCAGGCCACAAATTTCCACTATCCAACTTTTCCCAGGAATTGCTTGCCTTGCTGACAGCCGGCCTGAGTCTGGTAGAGGGTATCGAAACACTGGTCGAAAAGGAAGAGGATAGTGTGACGCGCGAGCTACTCCAGCAGATACTGGCGCGCCTGCGTGAAGGGGTAACATTTTCGCGTGCGTTGGAATTCTATCCGCAGGTATTCCCATCACTGTATGTCGCCACTATTCGTGCCAGCGAACAGACAGGGGATTTGGGCGAAGCATTGTCACGTTATCTCGTCTATCAGTCGCAGATGGATCTGGTGCGCAAAAAGCTGGTGGGGGCGTCCATCTATCCGGTTCTGCTGCTGGTGCTGGGGGGGCTGGTAGCCCTCTTCCTGCTGGTGTTCGTCGTTCCTAAATTCAGCGCCATCTATGAAGATATGGGTACGAATCTGCCCTGGATGTCCATGCTGTTGATCGAGTGGGGGCATCTGGTGCAGAAAAATGGCTGGATGCTGGCAGGCATGGCCGCGCTCTTTCTGACAGCAGCGTTCTATACACTTTCCCGGCCACAGATCCGGGCGCATCTATTGCGTGCGATATGGCGCATTCCGACAATCGGCGAGAGGATGCGGGTCTATCAGCTTGCCCGTTTCTATAAAACACTGGGGATGCTGCTGCGTGGCGGAATTCCCGTGACCCAGGCGCTGGAGATGGTTAGCGACCTGTTGCAGCCGCATTTTCGTCCACGCGTGAAAACAGCCGCCGCACTCATCCGTGAAGGCAAGGCAATTTCCAGTGCAATGCAAAGTGCGGAGCTGACCACTGCAGTGGGAAGCCGTATGCTGCGCGTAGGTGAGCGCACCGGGATGATGGGTGAGATGATGGAGCGCATCGGTAATTTTCATGATGAGGAAATCGGACGCTGGGTCGAATGGATGACCAAACTGATCGAGCCATTGTTGATGGCAGTGATTGGAACCGTCATCGGCGGCATCATCATTCTCATGTACCTGCCGATTTTCGAACTGGCCGGGAGTATCAACTGATGCAGATCGACGTTGCTCTGCCGGATAAACCGGTGATCGATCCGGTTATGCTCAGCCAGGCACGTGAACAAGCCATCGCTCGTAGCACCTCACTGATTAGAGTATTGGAAGAAACTTATCAGGGTACGCCAGATGAACTGGTGACCGTATTGGGGGAAGTGCTGCGCATGCCGGTACTGACCATGGATGATCTGCATGCATTGCATCCGGCTTTTGACAGGCTGTCTTTTGCGCTGGCTGCCAAACGTGAATGCATGTTGCTGCAGAAACAGGATCAGTCGTATCTGTTGGCAGTGAGTGATCCTTTCCGGCCGGGTCTGCGTGATTGGGTGGAGGAATATGTGCCGGTGGATGCATTGTGGCATCTGGTGCATCCGGCTGATCTGGCTGCTTTTTTCGTGCAGCAGGAACAGACCATGCGTGCGATGGACAATGTGCTGTCCTCCGTTCAGGAAAATCTGATCCAGAGTGGTATCGAGGAGTTATCACTCAAAACGATTCACGAAGGCACCAGTCAGGTGGTGCGTCTGGTGCATTCAACTTTGTATGATGCGCATAAATCGCAGGCAAGTGATGTCCATCTGGAGACCACACCGGGTGCACTGTCCATCAAATACCGGATCGACGGCGTGTTGACCAGCGTAGGCACCATGCAGGGGACGAATCTGGCCGAACAGGTGATTTCCCGGATCAAGGTCATGTCGGATCTGGATATTGCCGAGCGCCGCATTCCGCAGGATGGTCGTTTCAAGGTTTCCATCCAGGGAAGGGAAATCGATTTTCGCGTGTCGGTCATGCCCAGTATTTTCGGTGAGGATGCTGTGCTGCGGATACTGGATCGCCAGGCACTGACTGATCATGTCGAAGGGCTGACACTGAATCAGCTGGGATTCAATGCAACTTCCATCACCAGCGTGCGCCGGCTCAGCGCAGAGCCGTACGGCATGCTGCTGGTGACCGGCCCGACCGGCAGCGGCAAAACGACTTCGTTGTATGCCGCCATTTCGGAAGTCAATCACGGCCATGACAAAATCATTACGATCGAAGATCCGATCGAATATCAGTTGCCCGGCGTACTGCAGATACCGGTCAACGAGAAAAAGGGGCTGACTTTCGCTCGCGGATTGCGTTCAATTCTGCGGCACGATCCTGACAAAATCATGGTGGGTGAAATTCGCGATGCCGAAACGGCGCAGATTGCCATTCAGGCCGCACTCACGGGCCATCTGGTCTTTACCACGGTTCATGCCAACAACGTGTTTGACGTGATCGGCCGGTTTGCACACATGGGGGTTGACCCTTACAGTTTTGTTTCAGCACTGAACGGTATCGTGGCACAGCGGCTGGTGCGCCTGCTGTGTCCGAACTGCATGGTTGCAGAACAGCCAGATCAGCAGATGATCGCAGATTCCGGGATTACCCCTGAGCAGGCAGAGCAGTTTGATTTTCGTTCTGCCAAAGGGTGTGGTCATTGCCGGGGCAGCGGTTATCGCGGGCGCAGCGCCATTGCTGAGATCTTGCTGCTGAACGATGAAATTCGTGAGCTGATCATTGCGCAGGCGCCGATTCGCCGCATCAAAGAGGCAGCCAGGCTCAACGGCACCCGGTTTTTGCGTGAAGCGGCGCTGGATATGGTTAAAACCGGGCAGACCAGCTTACAGGAGGCCAATCGTGTCACTGTCGTGGCGTAACCGGATTCAGGTTTTTCTGGCCCCGGATCGGGTTGATCTGACGGGGATGGCACGTGGCATCAGGCCTGTGCAGCAGTTCAGGCAATCAGGTGTGTGTATTCAGGAAAATGATTCGAGACAGTGGAAAGCGCCTTTGCGATTGCTGGAACAGATGATCGGACAGGTGGATGACAGTTTCAGGCGGGGTAGTGAGTTGCATATCACACTGTCCAACCACTTCGTTCGCTACGGTGTCATTGCGCCGCAGCCTTCTCTGGCGAATCCGGATGAATTGATGGCCTATGCGGCTTTCCAGATGCGCGAAATTTACGGCGAACGTATCGATGAGTGGGAACTCAGTCTGAGTGCCTGGGATCCTTATGGCGGCGCATTGTGTGCAGCCATCGCACGCGATTTACAATCAGAACTAATAGTGCTTGCCCGGCAATATGATACCCGGCCTGCGTGTGTAGAACCTTATCTTGCTGCGGCACTGGATCATTGGTCGAAGTGGTTGGTTGAAAAGCAGGTGTGGTTCGTTCTGGTGGAAACAGGGCGGTTCTGCCTGGTTGTGCTATCCGAGGGTGTCTGGCGTTGTGCGCGCAACCAGAGAATCGTGCAAAATCTGCAGGAAGAACTGCTGGCAGCATTGGAACAGGAGTCGATCATTCTCAGCCCGGATCGGTCGGTGGAGCGAGTTTATGTATTTGCCCCCGAATTGGCCGGGCAGTTACCGGTGCATGATCTCCGCTGGCAGTTCGTGCGCCTGCCGGATGAGAAATATCCCGCACCTTCGTATTTTCCTTGGGTAACCGGAATGGATGGCAGCCAGGATCATGCGTAGTCTGAAACTGAATTTCCCCTACCGCAGACAGCAGATGCCACTGGTGGATTATTTGCTGTTGTTTCTGGGAATGGTGCTGCTGCTTGCCGTGATATATACGCTCAAGCAGACCATGTCGAAAATTACGTACTGGGAAGCACGCGAGACACGCATCGTTCAGCAGCAGAAACACACCAGGCAGCCCCGAACGCCGATGGCACGCATCAATAAAGCCACGCAGCAGGAGCTCAAACAGGCGGATGATGTTCTGCGCCAGCTCAATCTGCCGTGGGAGGCATTGTTTGATACATTGGAACTGGCCGCCAGCGAGCAGATTGCACTGCTGTCGCTGCAGCCCAGCGTTTCCGGTCAGACTATCCGCATTACCGGTGAAGCGCGCGATCTTGCCACGTTGGTGGAGTATGTCCAGGCGCTCGAACTGGAGCCGGTGCTGAAAAACGCGCATCTGGCCAGCTATAAATCCCGGCAGGATCATCCACGCCGCCCCATTGTTTTTTCGATCGTTGCAACGTGGCACGAATCGCTTTAGAGAACTGGTTTGTCAGGGTACGCTGGCAGGTTACCCGTCTTGGGGCCGTCGGCCGGGCAGGGGCGGGATTGTTCGTGTTGACGCTGGTATTTTTTATAGCGGCAGTCGTGCCCCAAAAGGAAGCTCTGAAAGAGCTGAAAAGCAAAGTACGGGCAATGCAGCAAACACAGCCTGATTCTGCCGGGCAGATGAAGCTGAACAATAATCAGGCATTGCAGGTTTTTTATGATTTCCTTCCACGTAGTGATTCTTCTCCTTACTGGATCAGTGAACTCGACAGAATCGCCAAAGACAGTGGTGTGGAGCTGAATGGCAGTGATTACCGGCTGATGATGGAAAAAGAATCGAAACTGGTACGTTATGAGATTCAGCTGCCGTTGCGCGGGACCTATCCCCAGATTCGCGCATTCATTGCAAACGCATTGCAGGCCGTGCCGACACTGGCGCTGGCTGATATCATTATCAGGCGCGAAACCATACAGGCCGGCAGAGTGGATGCGCGCCTGCATATGCACCTTTATCTGAATGACTACTAAGCATTTATCTTCATTATCCAAATCACTTCTGGCAGTCCTGGCGGCCGTGTTTTCCAACTTGTTTCATTGCCGGATTTTTAGCGGAATCTGACATGGCTGGCCCACTTTACCGGAAGCTAATTCTCTGGGGTGCCCTGGCGGCTACCGTACTGGCTGCATTTCTAGTCGATGATGGGGCTGAGTTGTCCGTGGATGATGTGGTGCAGCCGGCAGTGGATATTTCCGCTGGCAGGCGTATTGCCGGACAAACCCGACAAATACGACAAACACACGAAACCTTACCGGTCGATCAGCTGGGAAAACGGAAATTCAGCGCCAAGGCAGACGATATATTTGCTGTCACGTCCTGGGAGCCCAAACGTACTGCATCCACCCATTTCAGCCCGCAGACCTTCCAGCCTCGGAAGGAGGAGGTGGTAAGGCGGCCAGCCGCACCACCACTGCAGTTCGAATATCTGGGCCGGGTCGTTTCCGAAGGGAAGATCCGGGTATTTCTTGCTCAGGCAGATCAGAATTATGTTGCTGGTGCAGGGGAGCGAATTAGTGCCGAATACCGGATCGACCGGATCCGGGAAGATGCGATCGAACTGACTTATCTTCCGCTGGGCATCAGACAGACATTGTCTATCGATTAAAAATAGCTGGAAAAGTGGGGATGAATACAACAAAAAAAATCTTGATATTGCTGCTGCTCGCATCGATCGCCGGTTGTGCGATGCACACGACGCGAAATCCATCTTTTCTGGAAGGGAAGCGATTAATTGCAGAAGGTCGGCTGGAAGAGGGCCTGAACAAGCTGGAACAGGCCGCCCGTGAGGAACCGGATGACAGAGAAGTCGGTGCGACGTTGGCCAGGGAACGTGACACTATCATCGGTCAGATTCTGTTCGAGGCGGATAACGCCCGGCTGGCTGGTAATCTGGATCAGGCCGAGCAAAATTATCAGCGTGTACTCGATATCAGGGCCAGTAGTGAACGTGCCCGGGAAGGATTGGATGCAGTCGATCTGGAGCGTCGTCATATTGTTCTGGTCAATCGAGCAAAAGAGGCGCTTGCACACAGCGATGTGGATGAAGCGGAAAAAATCATAAGGGGTGTATTGGCCGATAATCCGATGCAATCTGAAGCGAGACAACTGATCAAGGCGCTCAGTGAACGGATTGCACGGGCAGAGATGTCTGAATTATCCCTGATAACCGAATTCAGCAAACCCATTACCATGGAATTTCGCGATACATCGTTGAAAACCATGTTTGAACTGATCTCGCGCACGGCCGGCATCAATTTCGTATTCGACCGTAATGTTCAGCAGGAAGCAACGGCTTCGATCTTCGTCCGTGACAATTCGATCGAAGACGTGCTGAAACTGATGCTCCTGACCAATCAGCTCGCGTACAAGGTGCTCAACAGCAACACGCTGCTGATCTACCCGGATACACCGGCCAAGCAGAAGGATTACCAGGAGCTGGTCGTGCGCAGCTTTCACGTTGCCAATACTGATGTCAAACAGATGGTGGCCATGATTCGTGGACTGGTCAAGGCACGTGATATTTACGTCAACGAGAAACTCAACCTGTTCGTGATACGGGATACGCTGGAGATGATTCGATTGGTGGAACGTCTGGTTGCCATCAACGATTTTCCCGATCCGGAAGTCATGCTGGATGTGGTGGTGCTGGAGGTGAAGCGCGACAGCACGCTCGATCTCGGGCCGAATATGCCTAATTCGGTGACATTCAGTGCCGTTCCCGGTATAGGTACCCCTGCCCAGGCGGCAGCGGATTCCGTGGTTAAAATGAGTATGATCAAGAATACCGGATTTGAAGGATTGCGGAGTTTTACCATCAACAATCAGGCCAGAATCGATTTTGGCAGAACCCTGATCAATGCGGATGTACTGGCCAATCCCCGTATTCGTGTCAAAAGCCGGGAGAAGGCAAAAATCCATATCGGTAACAAGGAGCCAGTGTTTACGGTCACGAATACAGCCAATGTTGGATCAGCTGCTTCAGCAACTTATATTGATGTCGGGTTGAAATTCGAAGTCGAACCGGTGGTCAGAACCAACAATGAGGTCACTTTGAAAGCGCTGCTGGAAGTCAGCAGTAATCTCGGCGAGAAAAGATCCGGGAGCGGAGAAAATGCAGCCACGGCCATCGTTATCGGTACACGTACAGCGGAAACGGTTCTGGAACTAAGGAATGGGGAAACACAGGTGCTGGCCGGACTGATTCAGGATGATTTGAGCAGAGTAAGATCGGGTATTGCCGGATTGACCGATATACCGGTGCTGGGTGATATTTTCTCCAAGCAGGTCAGAAAACATAACAAAACCGAAATAATTCTGCTGATCACACCGCATATCGTCCGCAATGTCATTCAGCCTAACCACTTTGAAAGCGAGTTTTACTCCGGTACGGCCAGTGCCGCCGGGAAACTGCCTGTAACCATTCGGAAAACGGCACCGCATTCACTGGCGATGGAATCCTCGAACAGTACATCAGATGGGGGATACAGGTCATTCGGACGGGCCGCACGATCTGCCGGGCCATTCGGGGTGGCACCCGATCTGTTTGAGGAAGCGGTTACACAGGCGAGAGAAGCCTCTCCCTCACTGACGCTGCGCGCGCCGGAAAGTGTGGCGGGAGGTCGGGAATTTACCGCTACTGTCAGACTGGTGACCCAGGACCCCATGTTGTCCGGCGAATTGAACCTGACTTATGATCCGGATATTCTGGAACTGGTGGATGGCGGGGAAAAATCCGGAATGCGCAGCCTGAAGCTCGGCCGGGATCAACCCACCGGAATGACAGCGGTGCTGCGTTTCAAGGCGGTCAGTACGAATGCAACTTCAACTGAGATCGTTTTACAGAATCTGCAGGTACGGGATGAAACAGGGCAGCCGGTCGAAACGGATCTGCCGCCGGCAGCGAGTATCCGGATTCAATGATGGCATTTCTTCGTCTTTTCTGAGTGGATATGTTGCAGGCAACATCCTGCCGCGGATTCACCCTGATCGAGCTGATGATCGTAGTGGCAATCATGGGAATCCTGGCTTCTGCGGCGATGCCATTAGGCGAAATGGTCGTCAAGCGTGAAAAGGAACGAGAATTGCGTATAGCCCTGCGCCAGATTCGCACGGCGATCGATGCCTACAAGCAGGCGGCGGATGATGGGCAAATTGAAAAAAAGGCTGATGAAACTGGTTATCCCCACCGGCTGGAGGATCTGGATACGGGTATGGACGACGTAAAAGATCCGGACAAGAAGAAAATTTTTTTCATGCGTCGTTTGCCGCGCGATCCGATGTTTCCGGATACTGAGGTACCTGCTGCCGAAACCTGGGGAAAACGCAGTTATGCCAGCCCGCCCGACAATCCCGAGGAGGGAGATGACGTTTACGATGTCTATTCCCTTTCCGAAAAAGCGGGGTTGAACGGAATTCCCTACAATCAATGGTAAAACTCGCTGATCAGACTGTGATCCAATCGATATTAAACTGGTTGAAGCGACCCGGTAGCCATTGGCGTGAACGGGGGTTCACGCTGATCGAATTACTGGTAGTGATGGTTATCATCGCTATTCTCCTTACTATTGTGACGCCGCGTTACTTCAATTCTGTTGATCGAGCAAAGGAAACGGTACTCAAGCAGAATCTCAGTATTTTGCGCGACGCGATCGACAAATATTTTGCCGATACTGGCAAATATCCAACCGATCTACATCAACTGGTCGAGGATCGTTACATCCGTGCGATACCTGCCGATCCGATTACAGAGGAAAACGTCTGGGTGGAAGTTCCCCCCCCTGATCCTGAAATGGAAGGTGTGTTCGATGTACATACGACTTCCGACCGGCAGGCGCTGGACGGGACGTTTTATGAGAAATGGTGACAATGTCATGCCGGAAAGAGCAGGGATATATTTATATCTGGACGCTGTTTGCTGTTATGCTTGCGGGCGTGATGCTGGCTGCTGCCGGATTGATCTGGCAGACGGAAGTCAAACGAGAAAAGGAGCGGGAGCTGCTGTTCGCCGGTGACCAGCTCCGGCGGGCGATCGAGTCCTACTATAACGATTCTCAGACGATGGGAGGGGCAGGGGAGACGAGTGTTAGCCGCTACCCGACATCTCTTGAACAGTTGCTCAAGGATGAGCGTTCGTTAGTTATGAAGCGGCATCTCAGAAAAATTTATCCCGATCCGATGACGAACAGCTATGACTGGGGGCTGGTCAGGCAGCAGGACGGGGGGATTACCGGTGTCTACAGTCTTTCGACTGGTGTACCGATCAAGCGTGCCAATTTTCCGGCAGATTATGTTGCTTTTGAGAAATCCGGGAATTATCAGGGCTGGAAATTTGTCCACGCTGCCAGTACTGCAGAAGGTCAGGGAAACATGCAGAGCGTTACGCCGATGCCAGGATTGCCGGGTACTGGATTCAATCCGCTTCCACAGAACCAGTCTGCGCCGAATCTCTCTCCGCCGGCCGATAATGATGCGTTTTAAAGAAAGTCTGGAAAGAGGAAAGAATAACGAATGAGCGAAGAGGTTTTTCCGGACTTACTCGAGTGAAATATCTTTTGAAATCAGCGGATATGCCGTAATTAATAACTAATATAAGAACCAGATTTGTTGTTTGGAAGTCTCAGTACAGATAAAAGTTGCCGAAGGCCGATACGAAATGAAAGTTATTTTGACGATACAGTTAGCATTGTTGCTGGGCATGGCGGGATGTACCCAGCTCCCCAAAACGGGAGATGCCGTTGCTCATGATTCCGCAGCCTCCGCCGGTGCAGCTCCTTCCACGGAACTGACTGCCGATTCTCTCTTTAATTTTTTGATGGGAGAAACGGCTCTACAGCGAAATATGCCAGACGTTGCAGTGAAAAATTTTATCCAATTGGCAAAGGAAACACGCGATCCGAGGATTGCAGAACATGCGACTGATATTGCACTGCAGACGCGTCATTTCAGGGAAGCAGAAGAAGCCATCGATTTATGGGTGGCATTGGAGCCTGATTCCATGTCTGCACGTCAGGCAGCAGTAGCGCTGTTCGTTGCGAATGGCCAGCTCGATAATGTCCGCCCCCATGTTGAACGGTTGCTGAGGATGGAGCCGGAAACCGTTGATAAAGCGTTCATGCAGATCAACAAACTTCTGTCTCATCATCCGAACAGAGAAGCCGTGCTGAAACTGGTGCAGCAGCTTGCGGCATCCTATCCTGATTTGCCGGAAGCCCATTTTGCCGTATCGCAGGCGGCATGGTCTGCTAATGAATTCAAACTCGCGGCAAAAGCCATGAACCAGGCGCTCGAATTACGGCCGGAGTGGGAAATGGCCGCTGTGCATCAGGGGCAGATTCTGCAGAAAATTGATAAAAATAAGACATTGTCTTTTTACGATCAGTATCTTGACCGGTTTCCCAGAGCCAATGATATAAGGATTGCCTATATCCGCATGCTCATGGAAGAAAGAGAATTTGACCGGGGGCGTGAACAGTTCCAGAAACTGGAGCAGGTAAATCCTTCCAACCCTGATATTGCGCTGGCAATCGGCCTGTTATCTGCCGAGCTGGATGACTTGGGGAGTGCGGAAAAGTATTTCAAACGAGCCCTGCAACTCGGGTTTGAGGATACCAACGTGATTCATTTCAATCTGGGGCGTGTCCATGAAGTTGCGCAGCACAATGTTGAAGCAATGGATTCCTACCTCAGGGTGACGGGCGGGGAACGTTATATTCCTGCCCGAGTGCGCTATGCTTTCTTGCTGGCAAAGCGGGATGGGATAGCCTCTGCCAGAAAATATCTGAAAACCGTTCAGGTTGAAAATGAGCAACAGCGTACCCAGTTGCTGATCTCTGAAGCACAGCTGTTGCGAGATAGTGGCGAGTTTCGTGGTGCATATGATCTGCTGGACGCTTATCTCAGAAAATATCCGGATCAGGTCGAACTGTTGTACGACCGGGCACTGATGGCCGACAAGATCGGCAAGCTGGATGTGCTGGAACAGGATTTGCGCAAACTGATCGAATTAAGACCGGATAATGCTCATGCCTATAATGCGTTGGGCTACAGCCTGGCTGAACGTGGCCTGCAACTGCCGGAAGCATTGGCATTGATCCAGAAAGCTATTGAACTTTCTCCCGATGATCCCTACATCATGGACAGCCTTGGTTGGGTCTATTACCGTATGGGTAATCTGAAAAAAGGGATCAATTATCTGAGACTTGCCTTCGATGCCCGCTCCGACCCTGAAATTGCAGCCCACTACGGTGAGCTGCTCTGGATGAACGGCGCAAAGGAAGATGCCAAAAAAATCTGGCAGTCAGCGTTGGAAGAACATCCTGAGAATGAACTGCTGTTGGATACCGTCAAGCGATTCATGGAATAGGCAGCAGTTAGCTGGCCAACATCGGTAGCTAGGAAATCGACGAGCAAGGATAGGGTTTCTTTCATATTTCAACCCCTCTCTGGGAGGAGAATATAGTGTACGCCCGCTTCACCAGAGACAAAAGATAAGCTATGTTCCCCGTCATGCGCCATCATGAAGGACAAAATGGCGTGGTATTCAGGTTTTATTACAGTGGATTATTTCATCCCCACGAAATCTGAAATGATGGGGGCAATCAGGAAAAACAGTTTGATAGTTTTTCTGCTTTTTCACTGACCGTTCGATGTGAGTGTTTACTCTTCCTTTCTTTTCTGCAGACCTTCCTTGAATTACTGCTGGTGAGCGTATTTTTATAAAGCTGGATGGATGCAAATATAAGTAAATTGTGTAAGGGATATGAATAGAGTGAAAATGAGGTGGAGAGAGAGCGGGAAACAAATTATAAAGATTAGAGCCAAGTTGGCGAACTTCTTCCTCATATTCCAATCTCATAATAAATAGTGTTTGCGCCAGTCTGCTATCCGAGTCAGGTTCTTCTTGTTTATGACCGGGTATTCCTCGTTGAATCTTGGATCTTCTCAAGTCATTCAATTTGAAGGCATTAACTTGCTGTTGGCATTATCTCCGGAATAATTGTTCTGATTAGAGATCATGCTCAAAGGATAAAAAAGCGGATAAAAATATTCTTAATGAATGAATAGGCGAGCTTAAGTCAAACCATTTTATGACGATAACAAAAATATGATGTTGCACTGAATAACCATCTTATATTTTTGATATTCAATAAAAAATGAAACTTTTTAAGAGCATACCTAACCCGAGAGAAATTCGTCAGAAACTGGGATTGAATCAGCATGAATTCTGGAGCAAGGTGGGTGTTACCCAGAGCGGTGGTTCGCGCTATGAAAGCGGGCGGGAAATGCCGAAGGCAGTGAGAGAGTTATTGAGGCTGGTCCATATCGAACACGTCGATCTGACTAAAATAAAGCGGGATGATCTGATCGTTGCGGCGATGCTGAAGGTCCAGCATCCCGATTTGTATAAAAATCTCAAGAAATCAGCGAAACAGCTGAAATGAGCCTGGTATCTTCAAACTACTACTGTTGCTAAAAGGCGGTTTTTACAGGTATTCCGAGTGCCCGGATTTTGTTCGCGAAGGTTTTTATCCAATTCGGATCAGCTTTCGATAAATCGGGTGCTTCGGGTTGTAAAGCCGGGCGTGCCAAGGTGTACAGTAACACTCCCTGAATTCGTGTTCCTTCCTGTAAAAGAGTGCGGACAAAGCTGATATAGGCATCAGTTTCATGAATATCTGGGTGTACTCCTTTCAGTTTGAATACGCAGGTCTGCAGCCAGGTCGGGCAAAGTGATGCGGCTGTTTGCAGATTTTCGTGCATACGTTGCAGACTCGCCCGGGTGTTGTTGATGCGCAGGCGTCCGGTTTGCGTAACGCTGTCCAGCTTGAACCAGACTTCACCATTGAGCTCTGCCATCAGATGTAATCCCTTTTGTACGTACGGCCGGTTGATCAGGCTTCCATTGGTAATGAGCACCAGTTTGAGTTCTTCCGGCAAAGGGAAATCAGCCTTTACTCTGCCGATGATTTCAATAATCTGCTCAAATTCCCGTGCGCTGGTCGGTTCACCATTTCCGGATAAGGCGATGTCTTTGATGACTCTGGTTTCAGGCGGGACTTTTTCCTGCATGAAGTTTCCATGAACCAGTTCGTGCAGAAAATCATGTAATTCCTGCTCCAGCCTGACCAGATCGATAGCCGGCGCAGTGCCGCGCTTGAGATCGGGTACCTGGCAGTAAATACAGCGCCAGTTGCATGCGTTGTTGGGGTTGAGATTGATGCCGATGGATACGCCACCTGCGCGTCGGGAAACGACCGGATAAACGTAGGTCAGTCCGGCGCTGTCACGGCTGTGGTCATTCTGGCTCAATCGTCCGGCAGAAGGTGACAATGCTATAATTTCCGAGATGTTGATTACACGAAAATTCGAATTCGATGCGGGTCATCGTATCTCCACGCATCTGAGCCAATGCCGCAATCTGCACGGGCACCGTTATGTATTGGAAGTTACGATTTCAGGGGGTATTATCGCCGATGCCGGGGTGCCGGAGCAAGGCATGGTCATGGATTTCTCCGATGTCAAACGCGTTATCATAGAAGCCTTGGTGGATCGGTGGGATCATGCCTTTCTGGTTTACGCTGGTGATACTCGCGTGCTGGAATTTCTGCAATCACTGGAAAATCATAAAACGGTTGTCCTGGAGGTGCAGCCCACGGCGGAGAATCTCGCTCTGATTGCTTTCGATATATTGCACCACACATTCCAGAGCAGATACACGGGCAGGCTGGAGCTGGAACACGTACGTCTGTTCGAAACCCCTAACTGCTGGGCGGATGTGGATAAAACTGTCTTCAAGTTCGCAACAGCCGGCAGGATCGTGGAATCATAGGCGGAAGCGTTTATATTTTCCTGATACCATTTCTTAACTGTAAAACCAAATCAGAGTCAGTTTCGTAAATCTTATGTTTGTCGATTCTCATTGTCACCTTGATTTTCCTGATCTCGCCAGCAGCCTGGATGAGCTGCTGGCGAATATGCAAACCAGCCATGTTACCCACGCGCTATGCGTTGGCGTCAATCTGGAGAATTTTCCGCGCGTGCTCGCTCTGGCTGAATCACATTCGAATCTCTTTGCTTCGGTGGGCGTACATCCCGATTATGAAGATACGGTGGAACCAGAGGTGGAACAATTACTGAAGCTGGCGGATCACGCAAAGGTTGTTGCGCTGGGGGAAACCGGTTTGGATTATTTTCGGCTGAAGGGTAATCTCGACTGGCAGCGTGAGCGATTCCGGCGACATATCCGTGCCGCCAGGCAGTGCGGCAAGCCTTTGATCATCCATACCCGCGCTGCTGCAGAGGATACGTTGCGTATCATGGAAGAAGAGGGAGCAGCCAGCGTTGGGGGCGTCATGCACTGCTTTACCGAATCCTGGGAAATAGCCAGACGTGCGCTCGATTTGAATTTTTATATTTCATTTTCTGGAATCGTGACATTCAAGAATGCGGCAATTATCAAAGAGGTAGCAAAAAAGGTACCCGCAGACAGGATGCTGATTGAGACGGATTCACCCTATCTTGCCCCTGTCCCTCATCGCGGTGAAACCAACCAGCCTGCATTCGTCCGGCATGTCGCCGAGGAAATCGCCCGTTTGCGTGAAACGACACTTGCCGAAATTGCTGCGGTAACGACAAACAACTTCTTCAACTTATTCAAGGTGGTTTGAGATGAACAGATCCCTGTGGACACCATGGAGTATTGCATCAGTCATCGTTCTGTTTTGTGCCTTTTGTCTGTATTCACCCGTCCATGCCGGGGTTGATGAGGATTTGATTCGAGCAGTCGAAGATAATAAGACTCACCGCATCAAGGATTTACTAATGAAAGGTGCAAGCCCGGATGCACGTGATCTGCAAAGTGAAACGGCTCTGATGTTGGCAGCTCGCAATAAAAATCCGGAATTGGGTGGATTGCTGCTGGAGGCCGGTGCGAATCCGGATCTTCGCAACAAATATGGTGAGACGGCTACCATGCTGGCGTGTTATTACGGGCAGTTGGACTTGGTCAAGCAGCTATACGCAAAAGGTGCCAAAATCGACCATGACGGATGGAATCCGCTAATCTACGCCGCCAGTAAGGGTTATAAGGAAATCGTTGGGTTTCTGCTGGATTATGGAGTAAGGATCGATGCCACCACCGATAATGGTACGACCGCTCTGATGATGGCTGTACGTGGCAATCATTACGATACCGTCGAGCTGCTGCTGAAACATGGTGCGAATGCACTGGTTCGAAATGAAGCTGATGGTACAGCCTTGGGCTGGGCCAGAAAACAGGGTCATACCAGCATTGTGCAGTTGTTGACGCGTAACGGTACAGCGGATTGAGCGTTTACTGAAGTAGGGTGGTTTGTGGTCGCAAATCAGTACCGCAGAACTTCCCGGCGGGAGTATCAGGTGATCGCATAGGGGAGAGGTAGTATTACTAACTGCGGGCCATCTGGTGTTTTCCAGTAGATGGAGCCTGCTTCCACGCTGCTGGTCTGAATTACGGCCAGAACATCAACTCCCCCTGCAGGTGCAGAGGCAATATTGACGATCATTCCGCATGCCTGATCGCCAGTATCCGTACCAAACAGACTGTCACCTGCTACAATATCCTGGCATAAATCTGCATCCAGATGGGCCAGATACATTCGGCGTTTTACTTTGCCGAGATATTGAGTGCGAGCGACAATTTCCTGTCCGGGATAGCATCCTTTCTTGAAACTGACCCCACCAATGATATCCAGATTGACCATTTGCGGGATGAACTGCTCTTGAGTGGCATTGAAGATGGCGGGGATTCCTTCACGGATTTCCAGCCAATTCCAGACTGCAGCACCCGCACAATGTGTCTGTTCGTTCAGTCGTTTCCACAATAAAGGTGCCTGAGTCGAAGTTGTCATGATTTCAAACCGGTTTTCACTGTGGCAAATGACCTGCCCGTCCGGAATGGAAGTTACAGCTAATGGCGCAGGTGAAACAGTCGTATCTGAAAGTGTGCTTTGTAACGATGCCAGTGCATTCTTACCGGCAATCCCAATACGGATGAAATCGTCAGTGCTGTCCTGGATCGATACTTTTGCCCGCAACACGAACATTTTCAGGCGTTTGGCAATCGTTTCCACTCGCTTGGCCGGAAGTTGCATCAGATAACTGTTATCGGAAATATCCTGCCATAACAGGAAACTGCCCAGCAGACGACCTTTAGGCGTGCAATAGCCGCCGTAACTGGCTTGTGTTGAATCAATTGAGCGAACATCACAACTCAACTGCCCCTGCAGAAAATTTTGTGCATCCTCGCCAGAAAAACGGATCAGGCCAAGGTGAGAGAGATCGGTCAATACCGGGCCTGATATTGCTTGTGCCAGTTCAGCAGCAGGTTGTCCAAAGTGCAACACCCGATTTTGTTCGATATGGGCGCTATGGTGGGTCAGAAATGTAAACCAGTCGGGATTCATGAATAAGCGGAAAAAGCATTACATTGGGTGATCCGGTAACCAGTCGATGAATGAACTTTCAATCCAATTGCAACCTTCCAGCCGACTGGCTGTGCTGCTGAGTTTCGCACATTGTACGGCAGCCGGCGTATTCTGGCCATTGGCACTGCCTGTGATGGCGAAGCTTATCATCACCTTTCTGCTGTCAGGCAGCCTTTATTATTACTTGCGACGCTATGTATGGCTCGTTTCACCGCGATCCATTGTCGCACTGCATCTGACAGGCAGAAGCGGTTGCAGAATGAAAACTCATGCAGATGAATACATTGATACCGTTATCGATACCAGTACTTTTGTTGCCTCTTACATGACCGTGCTTTGTCTGCGAAAGGAGCGAACGAAGCGCTATTATACGGTGGTTATCCTGCCGGACAGTATCGACACGGATAGCTTCAGACGACTGCGTGTCTGGCTGCGATGGAAATGGCAGGATGACCATGACTCTTCTGATGGAGGGAAACGGAGCTGACTGAATATGATGAGACTGTTACGAGTGCCATACTTGGTTTTGTGGATGCCATCCGTCTCTTCAGCGGATTTTTACCTTGCAGATAGCTGCATTACGAATTGGCGATGACCGGAATGATATGAAATTGCCAATCCGTAATTTGCTGGCTGAGCTTGTTTTCTGAATGCCGTTGAAAACAATGATCCGGGTAAAGGTTCCTTAGTATAATCCTGAGAGTCTTGGCCATCTGTCAGGTTGGATTTGTAACCTGCTGAAAATAAATAATTATCTCATTATTTTTCATGTACATATTTGGTGGATGCACAGCGAGCTGGGCAGTATACTCAGCACGGTTTTCAGGATGATCCGGTGATGAAATTCGATATTGTAGTGATCGGAGGTGGGCTGGTAGGAGCCAGTCTGCTGGCTACTCTCAAAGGTAGCGGGCTCAGGCTGGCATTGATCGAATCACGGCCGACTGCGCCGTTGCCTGATGATAGCTGGGATGCGCGGGTGTATGCGATCAGCCCGGGCAGTGTGGAGTTCTTGCAATCTTCCGGTATCTGGCAGCGGATGGATGCGGCGCGTATTACGCCCGTCCATGAAATGCGGGTGCACGGTGACGATAATGCGGCCAGAATCGATTTCAGTGCTTATGAAAGTGGTGTGCCGGAACTGGCCTGTATCATCGAGAATCGCCAGTTGCAGCATGCCGTTTGGGAAGAATTGGCTTGTGCGGAAAATGTGCAGATTTTTTGTCCCGCACAGTGTGTATCGCTTGTTTGGCACGACTCTCATGTCGAGCTGACTTTAGCGGATGGAACGGTTTTGCAGACGGCTTTGCTGATCGGTGCAGATGGTGTCAATTCCCGGGTGCGTGAGCAGGCAGGAATCGAGGTTGACCGTCACAGTTATTATCAGACGGGTGTGGTTGCCAATTTCGAGACAGAGCGGGCGCATCATCATATTGCGTATCAGTGGTTTCGGCGTGATGGCATTCTCGCACTTCTGCCATTGCCGGGGAAACGGGTTTCCATGGTTTGGTCGGCGAATACGACACTTGCAGATGAACTGCTCGATCTTCCAGTTGAGGCGTTATGCGACCGGGTTGCTCGGGCAGCGGAGTATGAGCTGGGGAACATGCGACTCGTTACCGCGCCACTCGGGTTTCCGTTGAACTTTGTACGTGCCAGATCACTCGTTAAACCAAGACTGGCCTTGATCGGTGATGCGGCGCATGGCATTCATCCGCTTGCCGGCCAAGGAGTGAATCTCGGATTGCGCGATGTCCGTGAACTGGCCCGCCTGCAGCGGCAGTTTGGTGAAATAGGGGATTGCGGTGAATTTTCTTTGCTGCGTTGTTATGAGCGCAATCGCAAGGAGGATATTCTTGCCATAGGATGGGTGACGGACGGGCTGCAGAAATTATTTGGCAGTGAAGATGCGGCAATCATGCGCATCAGGAATCTGGGGCTCGGGATTACCAATCGTTTGCCACTTCTGAAAAGCAAATTGATGCGTCATGCGCTGAGCTGATGAATTTTTTATGGGTATTGGATTTTTACACTGGAGAAATGGTATGCATGTGTTGTTACGTTCGTTGGTTCTGCCGGGCTGGTTTTTTGCCGGAATCGTCTTGGCAGATAGTGCTGGTCTGAAAGAGACCATTCAGGCCCATTTTCCGGAGAGCAAAATTGAAAGCGTGGCCCAGACACCTTATCTGGGGTTGTATGAGGTCGTAATCGATGGAGAAGTGTTTTATACGGATGAGAAGGCAGACTATTTCTTTATGGGGCATGTGGTCGATGCCAAACGACGGGTCAGTCTGACCAGCGAGCGTATGCAGCAGATCCGGGATGCGCGGCGGATTTCAATCGACACTCTGCCGTTGGAACACGCGATGAAAACAGTCAAAGGAAACGGAAAACGCATGCTGATCGTCTATTCCGATCCAAACTGTCCTTACTGTAAAAGGCTGGAAAAGGAGCTGGTCAATGTGACGGATGTGACTATCCATACCTTGCTTTATCCTATTCTCAACGGCTCTATGACAACGGCTGAAGCAATCTGGTGTTCTGAAGATCGAGTCAAGGCGTGGGATGATTTCATGCTGCGATCAGTTGCTCCTGCCGGCAAGGGCTGTCAAACGCCCTTGCAAAAATTGCTGGAATCAGGCCGGGAAAACAGGGTGACAGGAACACCTACTCTGATTTTTGCGGATGGTTCGGTGGTACCCGGGTTTATTCCACAGCAGGAAATCGAAAAACGACTGGATCAGGCGGCAAATAAATAACTCGGGCATCCGCCCCTGCTTACTGTTTTTTGCCGTTATTCCCGATATTGTTTGGGAAGTAAAACCCACATCTGGGCCTGCTGCTTCATCTTCCCGGCCTGGATTTGGGCTTCCGGGCTGTGTCCCCAGAAAAAATCAGCGCGTACCCCACCCTTGATTGCACTACCGGTATCCTGGGCGATCATCAGCCGGTTGAGCGGTTGTGCTGTGTTGGGCCAGGTAGTGGAAAGGTAAACCGGTGCGCCCAGCGGGACGCTTTCCGGATCGATGGCCAGGCTTCTGCCGGCAGTCAAAGGCACGCCCAGCGCACCAATCGGCCCGGTGAGATCAGGTGGCAGTTCACGAAAGAAAATATAACGTGCATTCTGCTGGAGCAAAGGTTTCAGCTTGGCAGGATTTTGCCGACCCCATTGCTTGATGGCTTGCATGGATACTTTCCAAGCAGGTAGCTCGCCCCGGTCGATCAATATTTTTCCGATGGAGCGGTAGGGGTATCCATTATGATCGGCAAAGCCGATTTTTACAGTTTTGCCATCTTCTAATACGATACGGCCGGATCCCTGTATCTGGAGAAAGAACAATTCCACTTCATCTTCAACCCACAACAGCTCTTTTCCCTTCAGCAGGGTACGATTATTCTCGATTTCAGCGCGAGTGTAGTAAGGGATAATTTTTCGTCCCTGCAGGCGACCACGTAATGAGGCCTGACCGGCTCCGGATTGAGTGTCTTTCAGTTCGATGGTCAGCAGATTATCCGGCGCAGAATAAATCGGATAACGGAAACGGCTGGAGTATTTGCGGCTGCCTTTGAGCAATGGCTCGTAATAGCCTGTTGCCAGCCCGGTAGTGGTGCCATCCTGGTTGGTCACCTGATAGGGGGCAAAGTGGTTTTCAAGGAAATTCCTGATAGCTCGTTCATTGGTGGGCCGGATGGTGGCGGCCTGTGCACATACTTCCTGCCAGGATGGGCGTCGTTCAAGCGATTTGCAGCTTTGTATGAAAGTATTCCATGCCGGAATCAGGTTTTCATGCTGCCAACCCGGCAGCATTGACCAGCTGGCAGCTTTGAGTGACCTCTTTTCTACTTTGTTTTCCGTATCCCGGGCGGGTTGTGCCGGTTGTGGATCAGCGGGAATGGTGGCCACCTTTTCAGGGGGGGTAGCAGACCGGGCGGTGATGGTCGTTTCAGTTTTGCAGCTTGTCAGGCTGAATGAAATCAAGACCAGCAGGATGGTAAATTGGGTTTTCAGCGGATATCGGTTAAAGTAGCTGCTTTGTAAAAACATTTTATCCGGAAAGAATATGTGGGTTTTAGCACTCGAAGGCGCATTGGCGCTGGGGTTGTTTATTTTTCTCATCTGGTGGACGCTTCCCCGTAAAAAAAGCAAGAAGTTGGATGATAAAGATGAAAACCAGTAAGTCGTACTTCTGTATCGTTTGAAAATGGTAGGTGGTTTTTGTTCATGATTTCTGTGCCTGATACATGTTGGTGTACAGTCATACCGGATTTTCCACTTCGATGAAATGATGTGCAATATCGAATTTCTGCGAGATATGCTCACCCAGCGCCTGTATCCCGTAACGTTCGGTAGCGTGATGTCCTGCTGAAATAAAGGCCGTGCCGGATTCTCTGGCTGTATGTACATTTTGTTCGGAGATCTCACCGGTGATAAATATATCCACACCCAGTCTGATTGCTTCCTCAAAATAGCTTTGAGCTGCCCCAGTGCACCAGGCGATACGCCGGACGGGTTTGAGTGGATCGCCAATGATCAGCGGTTCACGGCCGAGCACTGAGTTCAGCAGGTTGCTTAGCTCATCGAGGCTGACTGGTTCCGGAAAATGGCCATAAGCGGCAATATTCTGTTCGCCGAAGCGACCTGCCTCCACTATTCCCAGTCTTTTTCCAAGCTGTGTATTGTTGCCCAGTTCAGCATGCGCATCCAGCGGCAAATGGTAGGCATAAAGGTTGATGTCATGTTTGATCAGTGTGGCGATACGATGACGTTTCATGCCACGCAGACAGGCATCTTCCCCGCGCCAGAAGTAACCGTGATGCACGATGATTGCATCTGCACGCAAATCCACTGCTGCCTGTATCAAAGCTTGTGAGGCGGTTACACCACTGATGAGCGTTTGTATCGAAGCACGCCCTTCCACCTGTAAACCATTGGGACAATAATCACGAAACTGCTGAATGCCGAGTAAGTCATTCAGATAATTCTCCAGCATATTTTGATGCATAATACCTTTTCTGTTTATTTGGAACGCAGGATTTTCCATGCAAAGACTCTGGCTGATTTTTACACAAACTGTAACTGTTCTCCTTGCCGTTTTTTTCGTTGTTTCGACTTTGCGTCCTGAGTTGCTGCCGTGGACTCCACGCGGGAAGCTCGCGACCATCCGTGAAGCAACCCGGGCAAATGTCGAACAAGCGCTGAGTGCTGGCGGATTCCATACAGCGGCGGAAGTGGCAATGCCTTCCGTAGTGAATATTTTTACCAGCAAGGAAGTGAGAGCGCCTTCTCATCCGTTCATGGATGACCCTTTCTTCCAACGGTTCTTTGGGGATCGTTTTGGCCCGAGAACCGAACGCAGCCTCGGATCAGGGGTTATCGTCAGCCCTGAAGGCTATATTCTCACGAACCATCATGTGGTGGAAGCAGCCAGCGAGATTCAGGTCGCACTGATGGATGGAAGGAATGCTGAGGCGCGCATCATCGGCTCAGATCCTGAAAGCGATCTGGCTGTGTTGAAAATTGATTTGGATGAATTGCCCAGCATTACTTTCGGTGAATCCGAAAAGGCCAGGGTGGGGGATATCGTACTGGCGATCGGTAATCCGTTCGGAGTGGGGCAAACGATGACCATGGGGATTATCGGTGCGCTGGGACGTTCTCAGGTGGGCATCAATACATTCGAGAATTTCATTCAGACCGATGCGGCAATCAATCCCGGTAATTCGGGAGGAGCGCTGACTGATACTTCCGGCAATCTGATCGGAATCAATACGGCGATTTATTCACGTTCCGGCGGTTCACTTGGAATCGGATTTGCCATTCCGGTGGATGCTGCCAAACAGATTATGCAGCAGATCATCGAAACGGGTGGGGTGGTACGCGGCTGGTTGGGGGTGAGTATGCAGGATCTTACCCCGGAGCTGGCTGAATCATTTGGCCTGAAGAAAGCGGGGGGGGCACTGATTGCCGGTGTGCTCAAAAACGGGCCAGCCGATGATGCCGGGATCAAACCCGGGGATGTTCTGGTAGCGGTAAATGGTAAACCCGTCTTTAACTCGTCTGAAATGCTGAACATGGTGGCATCGCTTGCGCCTGGCAAATCGGCTGCTCTCACTATCCTGCGCAATGGAGGCCAGCAGGACATCCAGGTGCGTATCGGTAAACGTCCCGGCTAATTACGTGGATATCCGGCTTGCCGTGACAAGACTGCCTGTCATGGTGGTGCGGTGGATCGATGTCAATCTGCTGGCTTTGGGCCGGGAGATGCGGCTATCCTATCTGCCGCCCTTAATGGTTTATCTGGCGGCGGGTATTTCCAGCCTGACGGAGATCGTCGGTACTTTTTACGTCAAGGAAAGGCTGGGGTTGTCAGCAGAATTTCTGGCAGCGCTCGGTTTCTGGATGGCTCTACCTTGGGCGCTGAAAATGCCGCTGGGCCATCTGGTGGATTTAATGTGGCGCTGGAAGAGCCTGCTGGTCTATCTGGGAGCAGGATTGATCGCGGCCAGTCTGCTCGTCATGATCGGTTTACTCGGGCATGATGAAGCCATGCGCGAGTTCGCGCCGCTGTCTCAGTGGTATGTACTGGCATCTCTGCTGGCACCTCTCGGTTATGTGCTGCAGGATGTGGTGGCCGATGCCATGACCGTGGAAGCTGTACCACGAGTTGAATCGGATGGCCGGCTGATCGGGCTGGAAGAACGCAAACAGATGCATATCACGATGCAGACGCTGGGTCGTGTTGCCATTATTGGTGGTGGCGTCCTGGTTGCAGTCGCGAATGTGGTTCTCATGAAAGACGTTGCCTCTTTCTCAGATGTGGATAAAACGGTAGCTTATCTGACTGTTTATCAGCTTGCGCTCGTGATTCCATTTGTATCCGTTTGTGGAATCTGGCTGGCAGGATGGTTGAAATGGCGTGAGCTGAAACAGCATGCTGCCCGGGGGTTGGATCGCAATGAAATCGATATTCTGCTGGGGGTGCATAACGATGCACCTCCTGTCAACTGGTGGATACTCGGTGGTGGGCTGGCTTTTACAGTCGTTTCCCTGGGAGTCGGGCTCGTGCAGATTCCCTATGCTGAGGAAATCATATTCTGCCTGTCGATGGTGATCGTGCTATTTCTGATCCGGCAGCTTACTGCCGAGCTGGATAGCGATGCTCGCAACGTTCTGGTAGGAACTGCTTTGCTGGTATTTGTGTTCCGTGCCATGCCCACACCAGGTGCAGGTTCGACCTGGTGGATGATCGATGAGCTGGGTTTTGATCAGCAGTTTATAGCGACACTTTCACTGATCAGCTCTGTATTGACGCTTGCAGGTATGTTTATCTTCAGGCGTTTCATGGCTGAACGGTCAATGGCCTATGTCATTGGTGCGCTGACTGTGGCTAGCACCATTTTATCGTTGCCGGTTATTTCCATGTATTTCGGTTTGCATGAATGGACTTCGGCGCATACGGGTGGAGTTGTTGATGCACGCTTTATCGCGGTGATCGATACTGCTCTCGAATCGCCACTGGGGCAGATATCGATGATTCCGATGCTGGCCTGGATTGCCAATTCTGCGCCTGAAAAACTCAAGGCAACCTTTTTCGCCGTTATGGCTTCTTTTACCAATCTGGCTTTATCCGCTTCAAAGCTGGCAACCAAATATGTCAATCAGGTGTTTACGGTCACTCGTGAGGTCAAAGACACGGAAACCGGTGAAATATTGATTTCTGCTGATTACAGTGAATTAGGTACTTTGCTGATTACAGTCTCGATTTTGGGCTTCATACTGCCCATGCTGGTGGTGATAATGATCAGATACACCCGTCTGCGCAGTGCCTGAGATGATGGCAAGCGAGTACAGCGTGTAACAGGAACATATTGATTCAGTCAATTTTTGCGGGAGGTGTGATGTACCAGAAAATTCTGATCCCGGTTGATGGCAGTTTTACTTCCAACTTTGCTTTGCAGGAGGCAGTCAAACTGGCGAAGCAGCTGGGTGCCTGTCTCGAACTCGTGCATGTTTACGAGGATGCAATCTATCTGGTCGATGAGAATTATTTCAATTACGAAGAATTGCAGAAAACGATCCATAGCAGCAGCGAGAAAATACTTGCCGAAGCCGCTGCGGTGGTCAGCGCATCCGGTATCCCGGTCGAAACAAGATTGATTCAATCGAATAATGAGCGGATCGCCAGTCTTCTGGTGGAAGAAGCAGAACGCTGGCAGGCAGAGCTGATTGTAATCGGTACTCATGGTCATTCGGGCTTCAGCCGGTTGCTGCTTGGCAGTGTGGCTGAAGGAGTGGTACGGATGGCATCGATTCCCGTGTTACTGATTCGCGGCACTAAGGATTGAGAAGAATTTTTGTTAGATACTAGCTGGACTCAATGTCAGAGTGTCAGCGGATCGACATCCAGATGCCAGCGTATTTTGTTGCGTGCTGGTAATGCGGTGATACGCTGATGCCAGTCACCGAGAAAGGTTTGTAAATGCCTGCGTGAGCGGGCTTGAATCAACAGTTGGGCACGTTCCAGTCCCTTGAGCCGTGTCATGTGAGCGGGAACCGGGTCGAAAAGCTGAATATGAGTGTAATCTTTCATAACGGCTGCGAGTGCAGTCGCCTGTCGTAAAAATTCCAGTGCATCTGCAAGTACCGGTGCTTCTGCGCGCAATACTGCCAAGTAAACAAACGGGGGGAAACCGGCGGATCTGCGTTCTTTCAGATGAGTCTGCGCATACGCTGCGTAATCTTGCCGTATCAATGCCTGATAGAGCGGATGTTGTGGAAATTCAGTCTGAATCAGAACGCTACCAGGCACATTTGCCCGGCCGGCACGCCCTGCCACCTGTATCAACTGTGCAAAAAGGTGTTCTTCGGCACGAAAATCGGTGCTGTAAAGTGATGCATCGGCATTGAGCACGCATACTAGCGCGAGATTCGGAAAATCATGTCCTTTTGCGAGTAACTGAGTGCCGACCAGAATATCTGCTTCTCCCTGGTGGATGCGATCGAGCATCTGCTGCCAGGCGCCTTTGTGGCGAATACTGTCGCGATCGACACGCAAGATGCGCGCTTCCGGGAAATGTTTGACCAGTGCTGCCTCAACCCGTTGTGTTCCGTGACCAAACGGCAGGACATCAGGATCTCCACATTGCGGGCATGCCGGTGAGATGGGTTGCTGATTACCGCAATAGTGGCAGCGCAGTTGCCGGTCAGGTAAATGGACAACCAGACGGCTGGAGCAACGGTTGCAGGTTGCAATCCAGCGGCATGATTTGCAGAGTAATACCGGAGAATAGCCACGCCGGTTGATGAACACCAGGCTTTGCTGTTTTCTGGCAAGACAGTGGCGCAATGCATCGAGTACCGGCTCCGACAATCCTTCCTGAACTGGAATGATACGTAAATCGATACAGCGAATGGCTGGTAGTGCAGCCTGGCTGATTGCCCGTGAATGCAGTTGCAGCAACCGATAACGGCCGGTGCGAGCCTGGTGATAGCTTTCCAGAGAAGGCGTGGCTGAGCCAAGAATGATGGGTATATTGGCCTGTCTGGCCCGATAAACTGCCAGATCGCGTGCCGAGTAACGTAATCCATCCTGCTGTTTGAAAGAATGATCCTGTTCTTCATCGACGATAATCAGGCTCAATTCAGGCATAGGAGTAAAGATTGCCAGGCGCGTGCCCAGAACGATCCCAGCTTCTCCCCGTTGTGCCTGCAACCAGCTTTGTAAGCGCTCACTGTTATTTAATCCGCTATGCAGACTGACCAGAGTTGTTCCCGGGAAGCGTTTCCTGAAAACTGCTTCCAGTTGCGGGGTGAGATTGATTTCAGGAACCAGAATCAAAACCTGCTTTTGTTGTGCCAGTAATGAAGCAGTCACCTGTAGGTAGACTTCTGTTTTGCCACTGCCAGTAATGCCATTGAGTAACCAGGGTGTGAATGTTCCGGTTCTGTCAAGGATTTCGGATATGGCCTGCGCTTGTTCAGCGGTTGGAGCAGGGGCGGATGCAATACTGAATACAGATTCCTCTGGCAAGGCAGTGAATTGTTCTACCCAGCCCAGATTCCTGAATTCATGCAACAGCTTGCGGGAATGCGATGACATGGCTTTGCAGAATTCAGCAGTGATGATTCCGTGTTCAAACAATAAGGAGATTAACTGGCGTTTTGCTTTTGCCCGGACCGGGAGATCGGCAAGGGTGATGGATTTGCCTGTATCGGTCAGTCGCCAGCTCGGGGGGTGCTCTTTCCCGCTGGTGGTATGTTTGAACTTCCGCAGTAATACAGGCAAGCCATTCATGACGACCTGTCCGATCGGGTGATGGTAATAACGACTGCAGAACTCGAATAACTCGAGCAACGATTGAGGCAGGGGAAGGGTTTGACGATCGATCTGACCGGCGTATTTCAGTTTGTCTTCCGGGATGGCCGAAGTTTCGCAGACAGAGATGATGAGCCCGGAAATTTGCCGGCTACCGAAAGGAATGCGCACACACCGGCCGATATCTGTCGTGCCTGCATCCGGGGCAAGATAATCGAACAGCCGATCAATCGGAACATCGAGCGCAACACGAACGATTACCATACCGGAAATATCCGGGCTTGATCCACCGGAAGAATATTCTGATCATGATGTTCTTCCGGTAAATCAATGTTTCTTAGAAATAGTGTCAGTTGGAGAGACGTTGTAATGTGATGGACGTCAATCCTGTTCCAGAGAGCGTTGCGCTTTGCGTATCAGTATCGATTTTGAAGGTGATCGATTTTCCACTGTATTCCGATAAACCCGCACAGCCGGCCGTATTGTAGGTAAAGCTGGACAATTTGAGCGTACTGCTGGCTGTATCAAATGCATAAGTAGCCTGCTCGACTCCAGGCTTTGCACATGCAGGTGGTGTGGATTGCGTAGCACTGCCAACAGGGTCAACCAGCATATAGCGGTTATCGGGGAAGAACAGGAAGACAGGCGATTTGATCGAATCCTTGTCTACTGTCCAGGCGCCCACGATACTCTGGGAGTTATCCATTTTGTGGTAACGAATTTCCTGCACCGTAGTCTCGGCTACTTCATCATCAGAACTGAGCTCAATCGGTTTCGAGATATGGAACAACTCACCGAACAGACTTGCCTGTTCTCTTTCGCGTTGCACAATGACGATATCGGAGATGATCAGCTCATCCCCATTGGTATAAACACGCCAGTTGGGGCGAGGATGAGATAGCCCTGACTGAAGATCAGTATCGACCTCGGGTGTGCTGACGAGTTTGAATCCCCGTTCGTCGTATTCGGTCGCTTTGGCTGTTCCGTACTCTACACCGGCGGTAAATACCAGTCTGCTGCCACACGCACGGTTTGCGTCACATGAATCGTCCGGTGTGGCGATTCCATGCAGATACTCTCCGCTGCCATCGGTTGAAAAGCGGAAAAAGTTTAAACTGGTGTCGTCCTGGTTCACCCAGAGGTGGCCGCCCAGCAGGTTGACTGCCTGCGACAGAAAATGTGCATTGGCCTCATCCGCTGTTTTGAGGCTGCCGGCTATACCAGCGGCTTCCCGGGCAGCAGTGAGTGCAGGGGAAGAGGGGAAGGTGCCGGGATCTGCTTTCAGATCAAGTGAAGCATCCAAGGCATCAGCCGCAGTTTTGGGTATGGAAATACCGTTTGTGGGATCGTTGTCAGCATCGAGTGATTGGAACAGAACCAACAGATTGAGCAGTTTGTTCCGATCACCTGCAGCTAGCTCGATCGGCGTGGTGAGTCCTGTTCCGGGAATCTTGCCAAGATTTAGTTTGCCGATATGAAATTCGATGTTGTCACCATGATTGAACTTGTAAAGGCCGGTTGCATCAGTTACACCGGATGCGCCTGAAGAGGCAGAATAGGACACACCTTCTACCGCCGAATCGGCCAGTATTCCAGTAGCGGGCCCCTGAGCCTGTGCAACCGGTTTTTTATTTAATGTGGTTTCCTGCTGGCTGTCACAAGCTGTCAGAGTTAACGCGAACAGGCCTGTGATGAGCAGTTGAATGGTTGTTTGCTTATTATCTGTTTTCATCTTATTGAAGTGTGGTGCGAGTAAGATCATTTGTGACATGACAATCCGCTCGTTGATGGCATATTGCAATTGTAATCCTGTAATAGAAGAGGATAATGCGCCACTTTAACGGTCTTGCAGATTGCGGACCCGGTATCAGTAGCTGATTATAGTCGATGAGTAAAGTAGTGTGGTTTAAATCTTGAAGGGGCAGGGGGCATTTAGAGGTAAGGGACATCTTTTGCCATTGCGGTTTGATTTTGTGGAAAAAGATCATATTCACTGCTAAGGTATTCTGTTGTGACACAAAATTTAATTCTTTCCCGGTTGGTTCTGATATTTATTTCCTGATTGAGAGGTGGTACTGAAAATATATGTCCAGCTTTGTACAAACTCCTGATACTGCTGTTGCACAACCGCAACTTTCTGTTGACTGGTATTCAGATCCGCGGATATTTGAGCTGGAAAAACGGCTGTTATTTGACCAGGGGCCCGGGTATGTCGGACACGAATTGATGGTGCCGGAGACGGGTGATTACTATGTGCCGGCTACACAAAACAATGCCAGAGTCCTGGTTCGTAACGAGAATGGTATCGAATTGCTGTCGAATATTTGTCGCCATCGTCAGGCAACCATTCTGGAGGGGCGTGGCAGCTCCAGAAATATAGTGTGTCCGATTCATCGCTGGACTTATGCAATGGATGGCAAATTGTTGGGAGCACCACATTTCAGCAAAAATCCTTGTCTGAATCTGGGTAAAACGATTTTGCAGCATTGGAACGGGATGATTTTTGCCAGTAAGCGTGATATTAACCGGGATCTAGCAGGAATGGGCTCACGTAACGAACTGGATTTCTCAGGGTATGTACTGGATCGTGTTCAGATCGACCACTATCAGTGCAACTGGAAAACCTTTATCGAGGTTTATCTGGAAGATTACCACGTTGATCCTTTTCATCCGGGACTGGGCCATTTTGTGGATATCCGACAGCTCGAATGGGAATTTGGTGACTGGTACAACGTGCAGACCGTTGGTGTAAATCCTGATTTCAGTCATGCAGGCTCCGAGGTTTACCAGAAATGGCATGCACAGGTGCTGCAACAGAATAATCAACAGGTTCCCCGGTATGGTGCGATCTGGTTGCTCTATTACCCGAACATTATGCTTGAATGGTATCCGAATACACTCGTTGTCAGCACGTTGCAGCCAACCGGAATAGAGCAGTGCATGAATATCGTCGAGTTTTATTATCCGGAGGAAATCGCCCTGTTCGAACGCGAGTTTGTGGAAAAAGAGCAAGCTGCCTACCGGGAGACAGCCAGGGAAGATGATGAAATCTGTAGGCGGATTACGGCCGGCCGGCGTGCGTTGTATGAACAGGGGGTGAATGAAGCAGGCCCGTATCAGCAACCGATGGAAGCAGGCATGGAACATTTTCACCGCTTCCTCCGTCGTGAAATCGAGCCTCATCTGTACTGAGCGGGAGTTTTGCAACCAGAATGGCCTCATTATGGATGCTGGTGGCAGGTTTTATGTTTGCCTGTATGGGGGTGCTGGTTAAACTTGCTGCAGTGTTCTTTTCCAATACCGAGCTGGTATTTTACCGTTCGCTGGTGGGGGTGGTTACAACTTTTCTGGTCATGCGTGCTTATGGCATGCCCCTCATGACGGAACACTGGAAGAATCATTGTTGGCGAGGATTGTTTGGGCTGGGTGGAGTGTTGCTGTTTTTTTACTGTATTTTGCAGTTGCCACTGGCGACTGCGATTTCGTTGAATAACACTTGGCCCCTGTTTCTGGCATTTCTGGCCATGATACTGCTGAAAGAGGAATTCAGCTGGCCGCTGGCGGGGGCGCTGGTAGTGGGTTTCATAGGAGTTATCTTTCTGCTCAGACCCACTTTGACGGAAGGTCAATGGTATCTGGCGCTCGTTGGTATTGGTTCTGGCCTGTTTGCAGGCATTGCGCACTTTCATGTCAGACAGTTGAGTGAACTGGGGGAATCCGACTGGCTCACCGTGTTTTACTTTACACTGGTATGTACAGTTGCCACCGGTTTATGGCTGACATTTACCGCGTTCAGTCCGGTTAGTCTGCAAAGTCTGACACTGGCGCTGGGTATCGGAGTAACGGCAACTCTGGCGCAACTGGCTATTTCCCGTGCCCACCGGGGGAGCAATATTCTTATTGTTGGAGTACTCTCCTATAGTTCTGTGTTGTTTGCAGGGTTGATAGATCTGTTCTTCTGGGATGCACGTCTGCCCGTTTCTGCCTGGGCGGGAATGGGGTTGATCATACTAGGAGGATTGCTGAGTATCCGAGGAATACCGGTGCGGAATTCGAGCATCGTTACGCTGGATGATTGATATCCTGTGAAAGGTGGTGCCGGAATATCGGGTGACGCCAGCGTTGTTGTTTGTCTATGATTAACATTCATCACTTGGAGCTTATGATCGATGATCAATATTGAAGAAACCGGCAATCTTATTATGGTCGCTGTTATCGGAGAATTTACGCTGGATGATTTCAGACAGTTTGAAGATCAGGTGCTCTACCAATTTCACTTCAACGGGGAAGCCAATTTACTGCTGGATTTGCGTGATATGGTGTCCTACTCGGTGGATGTCGCGTGGAAGGAAATCAGATTCATGCGTGAGCATGGCAGTAAAATCAATCGAGTGGCAGTGGTGACGGACAGCCAGTGGCAGGCATGGAGTGCTTGGGTTTCCAATTTGTTTACCGATGCGGATGTCGTCGTATTTTCTGATTATGATGAGGCGTGTGGCTGGGCCAGGATCTAATCAGACAGAGATATTGTATATTCGGTTTAGATAGCCGGAGGGGTAGCTAAATGGATGATTTCGTGCTGGCAAGGGTGCTGCATGTGCTAGGAGTCGTGTTGTGGATAGGCGGTGTTGCGATGGTGACGAGTACGCTGCTGCCGGTAATCGCAAGAATGCCACCGGTTTTTGAGCGGATGGATATCTTTCATCGTATTGAGAAACGTTTTGCACGTCAGGCACGGTTCACTACGCTGCTGGTCGGGTTGACCGGTTTTTATATGATCCATGTTCTCGATGCCTGGCATCGTTTTACTGAGGTCCGCTTCTGGTGGATGCACGCCATGGTGCTGGTGTGGGGTATATTCACCCTGTTTTTGTTCGTGCTGGAACCGCGTGTGATGCATAAAAAAGTCAGTGAGAATGTACAGCAGGATCCTGAAACCAGGTTGGCCAGAATGCAGCGCATGCACTGGCTGCTGTTAAGTCTCAGCCTGATTACCGTTGCTGGTGCCGTTGCGGGAAGCCACGGCTGGTCATTTTTCTGAAAATAATGATTGACTATCTAATACTGAAACATCTGCATGTGACGTGTGTGGCTATCAGCTACACGTTATTCGTACTGCGCGGGATATGGATGCTGAATGCTTCCCCTCGCTTACGGCAACGTTGGGTAAAAATTGCTCCTCATATCAATGACACGGTTTTACTGCTGAGTGCCGTTGCATTGGCGGTTCTGACTCATAGAAACCCGCTCGTCGAGACTTGGCTGGCCGCTAAAATCATTGGTCTGCTGATCTACATCATGTTTGGTTTCGTTGCTTTCAGGTTGGGTAAGACGCGTCGGGCAAAAGTTACGGCCTGGGTACTGGCACAGCTTGTGTTTGCCTATATCGTATCGGTTGCTCTGACAAAAAATCCTCTTTTGTTCTGATATCGGGCTGGCAATACTGCAATCATTGCGTGTTTGTGATTTGTGGCTGCAGCAGACTGCCATGGATTCAGCCAGGTACTTTTCAGCCTGATCTCAGCTTATCCGGAAATTTTTGAATTGCCAGGGATCAGAGGTATCCAGATCTTCCTCGAATAATACTTGCCTGTCTTGAAGTGGTGTCCAGTCACTATATCGACCGATTACTTCTCCCAGATAAGGTGTGGCAACCTGCAATACCCGTTCAAATGACATTTCATCAGGTTCGACGATCCCTGATTCCGGGTTTTCGATAGCCCAGACTGTTCCACCCAGTATTCCCGCTGCTACCTGCAGGCTGGTGGCATTGTTGTAAGGGGCAAGATCACGAGCTCGCTCGATCGATAGCATTGAACCGTACCAGTAGATTCCCCGGGCGTGCCCCATTAATGTCACCCCGAGTGCATCAGTGCCCTGTTCGATGTCATGCATCAGCAAGCGTACATTGTCCTGCAGCCTGAAATTGCTTCCGCTGAATTCGTTGATCGACAGCATGGTGGCATCGGTGGGGTGGTAGGCGTAGTAAACGGTAGGACGATAGTGAGCATCGTTTCCATTTTTAAGAGTAAAGTAATCCGCAATCGAAACGGATTCCGAGTGGGTGATCAGAAAGCCCTGATAGGTACCCGTCAGTGGTGTCCAGCCGAGAACTTGTGTGCGCATACCGGGACGTTGCAGGTAAATGGCGGCATCACAGCCGAAACGGTGGTGCCGGGCATCTGCCGGTTCATATTTTTCGTGGCTTCCCCAACCCAGCTCGGCTGGTTGTTGTCCTTCTCCGATGAAACCGTCGATTGACCAGGTATTTACAAACTCATTGATGTGCTTGAACGGTCTGGCGATTTGGGTATCTCTTTCAGCGCATTGCATGATTTTTATATCCAGTTTTTGTGCAAGCTGACTCCACTCGTTTTGTGTCCGGGGAACGGTGGTAATGCCTTCAATGTCGTGCGCAACGTTCAGCAAAGCCTGCTTGACCCAATGAGAAATCAGACCAGGGTTGGCGCCATGACAAAGTACTGCTGTCGTACCACCACCAAGTTTCTGGCGGAGTGCCAGAGCCTGTTCCCGGAAACCGTAATTTGAGCGTTCTGAAGGAGAAATATGAATATTGGTATAACCGCCCGGCCACGGCTCTATGCAGGCATCGAGATAGAGTATTTTTCGTTCGTGGCAGTATTCGATCAGCGCAAGACTTGAGACATTGACGGACAGATTGAGCAGGAAATCACCACGTTCTATTATCGAGTCCAGGATTTCTCTGTAATTACCGGGAGTAAGCGGGCAGACTCTGAAGGAAATCTGCTCCTTTTCCGCTTGTGCTCTTCCTGTCTCGTCACCGGTAATGATTAGAATGCGTTCGCGCGAGAGGTCGAAATGCCTGAGTAATAACGGGAGGAAACCTTGTCCGACACTTCCAAAACCTATCAAAATAAATTTGCCTGCAGGTGCTGCGAATTTTTCATATCTGTCCATCGATCAGATATTATCCTCCCTGGTGATTTTGTTACTGATACTGATTTATAATGGCCAAGAAGCTCAGGATATGCGGCATGGCGATAAAAAAGCCGCTGCCAGAGGGAAAAGGAGCAGATTGTATATATTAGTGATTTCAGGAGCAAATCAGTATGGATTATTTCTACGAATCGGAACACACCAAATTTATGCGGGAATTGTTTGCAAAGCGCCCCGAACTTATCGAAAAACAAAAAGAAGCGCGTGCAATCTGGTGGGATAAAGAAGTGGATCGTGAAGCTTTGAAACGTTTCGAGGAAGCCAAAGTGCCACAGAAAAGCTACGTATATTTTTCGTGGCAAGAACAAGAAACAGAAAAACAGAAAACAGAAAAATAGTTGCCTGCTTCCTGTATTTTTCCGCGGCAGTACGTTCAAATGGCGATTGGAAGGTAGTATAATTACGGCGGCCTGTTTTCTGTTACAGGTATTACAATATCCATTGCTGTTTATCGGGTCGGAGTATTGATCGATCCGGAGCTTGGTTTTATCTAATGGCTTGAAATTACTCTCCGGTTCAATCTATCTGACAATAATGTTTCAGATCAGTAACAAGACATCCAGAGTCTTGTATATTTGCCCTGTCGTTTCTTAAACTTCTTTGATGGAACGAGAAGCAGAGCATCAGCAGGTTCTTCCAGGCGCCCATAGCTCAGTGGATAGAGTACTGCCCTCCGAAGGCAGGGGTCACACGTTCGAATCGTGTTGGGCGCGCCATTTGAATTGCTTGAGGGTATTTATTCGAGGTAGTGGGTGTGTTCGGCGGTGGCAGTTCATCCCTTCAAGGAATGGAAAAAGCAAGCGCCTTATTCTTGTAACGCTTATCTTCGGTTACTTCTTTCCCAAACCATGGTGGTGGTATGAACACCCTCGCGGCATTCTCTGAAGGGAATTCCACTTCAACCAGCATCAGGGATGACAGGTGTCCGGCAAAGACATCGAGTTCGAAGAGCTGTCCCTCGGGCAGCTTGCCACTGTACCGGGTTTTCTCTATACGCCGGCCTTCTGTAGTAGGCCACAGTGTCTCGAACTGTGTCACATCGATTTGGATTTCATATTCCTGTCGGGATAATCCGCCCTCGGATTTCAGTGTCATGAAATACTCTGTGCCTTGCTGACGCAGGCGCAACTCGACCGAATCTGTGGGGGTGGTCAGATAGCCCTGGCGGAGCGGAACGGCGTGTAATTCGCTGTTAGGGAAAATTGTCACGAGAAACTTGCGTTCGATCTCGGTCACAGCACTATCCGCTCAAGAAGTTCATCGAACAGTGCCTGATATGCCTTCCCTGCCGGACTGTTTGGTGCGGTTGCGAGAACAGGGGCTCGTACTATTCCCATCCGCTCGATTTCGGAGGCGAAGGGGATTTTTGCGGCCATGATCCGTTTGGGATAGTTGTGTATCAGTTCAACAATCATTTCTCCATGCAAAGTTTTGGTTCCCTGGGTCATCGAGAAGAAGGCATGAATCTTTTCCATTGGCAGATCGTGTTCGCGGAAGAACTCCAGCAATTGTTCAAAAGTGCGTTGCGAAAGTGTCGTGGGAATCACTGGTGTTACGACCGCATCTGCCGCGCGGAAGACATTTTCTGACAGAATAGAGATGTTGGGAGGACAGTCGAGCAGCACGATATCGTAATCACTTTTTACCGCTTTCAGCGCTTTTTTCAGGCGTGAACGTGCGTCTTTCATCTTTGACAGAAAGACATCAAAATCGCGAAAGCTCATGTTCGCGGGCAGAATATCGAGATTGTCGTAATCGCTGCCGCGTATCGATTTGGTGAAATGCTCGACATCTTCGAAAAAACGCGCTTCTGTCAGTTTTTTCGATGGTTTTACGCGAAAGTAAAATCCTGATGCACCTTGTGGATCAAGATCGCATAGCAGCGTCCTCCGGCCAGATATTGCGAAGGCATAGGCAAGATTGACAGCGGTAGCAGTCTTCCCGACTCCGCCTTTGTTGGAATAACAGGCGATGATCTGCATCAGAACTCCTTTCTATTTTGGAACAGTGTACAGAAAGACCGCTGCATGCGGCCACTGCTGAAACACGCAAAGCTATCCGTGATTCTTTCACGTTCTGCAGATTGACGCTGGTACAAAATGGTAATCAGCGAACCAATGCTCTGCGTAATTTCGAGTTTGTGCTGTTCGTTACTGAGGTCATCGACAAATGTCTGAAGGTTGATCTGTTGAACCACGCAGTCGTTGAATAGGCCCAGTGAGTCCTGAAGTTGTTTCAATGATTTCAGCAAGCTGTCAAATGATTCTTGTGGGAAAACGGGGCTGAAGAATTCCATCAGATAACGTAGTTTCTTGCATTCGATGCGCAACTGATGGATTTCCTGGTCAGGAGTGGCGACATTTATAGTTGCGGCGAGGCGGCAGATCTTGCGATAGCGTTTCCAGATCAGTTCACAGGCGAAATCGTGGGAGATACGACTGGAATTGGGGCCTGGTTTCAATTTGCGCTTCTTCGAGAATGGTTTAGCGAGTGCCTTTATCTCTTTTTTATAGTGACCGGTTTTGAGATGGGTCGCCAGGCGGGTCTGTTCGTCTGTGCGTCTGCCGCGTATTAGCGAAAACATTGCATCCAGCCCGCTGTGCATCGTGCGGGGCACGAGAGAGTAGAAGAGTTCCTGCTCCAGCAGATAGACATCGAGATCACGAAGTGGCCCTGTGGGAGTCATCAGCGCAGAAAAGCGCATTTTGAGTTGGTGAGTCTGGTCAACATCATAGATGCCCTTGAACAGACTCAGTACCGAGCGGATCTTGCGTAGGGCAATACGGTAGTCATGCAGGAACTCAGTATCGAGATCATGGATGATGCCGTATTCATTCACCCGGACGATGGGGAGATAGCTGTCGATCAGGTTGGTTGCCGTATCGAAGGCAGTTTCCTCCTGATGGATATCGACTGTCGGCTTGGCGGCGTAGTCGACACAAGCGTGATCGATCATCCGGTAAAGGTTGCCCGCGGTCAATGATGTCCCGCCACTGGTGCGTATGTATGCTGTCAGATCGTCCAGCGCTTGATCGTAGCCGCGTAGCCCATGGGGTGCAATCAGTACGACTGCTTTGCCGCTGATTGGTATGAGTTCCCGCAGCCTAGCTCGTGCGTGAGTTTTGCCCTCATTGTCGATCAGTGTGAGTTTTCCGTTTCTCATTGTGCCCGACGCTACGGTGAGAAGCGCCCGGAGTGGTGACAGGTCCGTTAGCGCTTCTTTTACCGGCCCTTCCTGAAATTCCGTGACAAATCGGGCATCCGGCCTGGCATGCTGGCTTAGAATCGTCCCTTCCATTGTTAACAGCTCTACCCGCTCATCGATCATGAACAACAGCCTTTGCGATTTCCGCAAGTTTTGCTCAAAACAATCGAGAATCGGGAAGCTGTATTCGTTCTCGTCCCAGTTCAGTATCGGCATCAATCCCTGAATGTCGCTACCTGTCAGATTATTCAGTTGCTCGACCGACATATAGTAATACGCGGACTTTGAACTCATTCTTTTGGCTCGCCTGAACCACTCAAACCATTTTCGATGAGCATTTCAATGATTTTCCGCATGCTTGTTTCTTCCACGATTATTCAGATCCTTGCTGTGGCCCGGATCCGATCCTATGACATCATGCCGTCACATTATGGTATGTGTGTGACAACTATATGACGAGTGGACGATACAAGCTAAGGTCCGAACCTTGGGTGTTTATCAAATTTTTCAATACAGGTGTCAACAGAATCTGGCTGTTGATCGAGAGAGGCCACTTCTTGGGTTGCCACTACTCTCAAGTATTCTCTGATTTTTTGTCGGCTTGGAATATACCAGCCCTTGTTCAGTAGTTTTTTATCAGAACCCAGTAATAGCGATTCATAGAAGAATGCTGGATAATTTCACCTAAATGCCATAAATGTGTTTTGTGTTTAGTATGTTGTGATCTGCCTGATTAGTTGAATGAAAAAGGATAGACAATATCCCGTAGTAGATTTGTTTGCCGGCCCGGGCGGGCTGGGAGAGGGGTTTGCATCCTATTCTGACGGGAGTAACAAGTCACGTTTTCATAGCCTTGTTTCCATTGAATGCGATTTGTTTTCGCATAAGACGCTTTTACTCCGCCATTTTTTTCGCTTATTCCCGACAGGAGAGATACCCGAAGCTTATTATGATTATCTTCAAGGTAGTATCGGAATTGAAGATTTATACCGGCAATACAACATCCAGTATCACAAGGCTCGTGAATCCGCATTACGGATTGCTCTTGGAAAAGGAACGCATGATTATATACAGGAAGTTATAAGCGGGCGCTTGGCAGGCAGAAGAAAATGGGTGCTCATTGGAGGGCCTCCATGTCAGGCATATTCTCTTGCCGGCCGCTCGCGTATGATGGGTGATCCTGGTTTCGAGAGTGATGAGCGGCATTTTTTGTATCGAGAATATCTAAAGATTATTATTGACCACCATCCCCCGGTTTTCGTAATGGAAAATGTCAAGGGACTTCTATCAGCGCGAGTCGGAGACCAGCGAATCAATCGTCAGACCGATCGACGATTGTGAGGATTTCATTCCCTACTCGCACAAACGCGACGATCCTGTCCATGAGCTGCCTCCCAGCCTCTATCGCGCATTCGACGAATTCATCATTGCACGCGCCATTCGAAACCTGCGCGGACAGACCAGCAAGCATTGCTCGATGATGGTCAATGTGTCGCGCTTCGTGCCGGTGCAGAAGGCTGTGCGCGATTTCCTGAGCCTCAGGGAAAAGAAGATCAGGGAAGCGGTTCTCGCAAACTACGCGATGCCGGAGGATGTTTCTTCAAGGAACATGTACATGCAAGGCCTGAAGGATGCCTTTCTCGCCGAGTATGCCGATGTCGGGGTGACGTGGGAGGAAGTGAAGGCAGCCCTCGTCGGTGTCTTCGAGCACCTTCATCTCTACGTCATCAACAGCAAGAGTAACGAATTGCTCGACTACACCCGGTACGAGAAGGAAGGCATCGGGCTGACGGCGGTTGCGGTCGGTAGCCTGAGCCTGTCGCGAGGTTTGACCATTGAGGGACTGATCGTCAGCTACATGTACCGCAACACGAAGATGTACGACACCCTCATGCAGATGGGGCGCTGGTTCGGTTACCGACCGGGCTTCGAGGATCTCTGCCGAGTCCACCTCTCTCGCGATTCGATCAACTGGTATTCCCACATCGCTGATGCCGCCGAAGAACTTGTGCAGCAGGTCAAGCGCATGCGACGTGATCGCCTCAGCCCAAAGGACTTTGGGCTTTACGTCCGCTCGCATCCGGACAGCCTGCTGATCACGGCCGCGAACAAGATGCGGGCTGGTCAGGAAGTCACCGTCGAACAGAGTTTCAGTGGGCGACTGCGTGAAAGCTACATTGTCTCCACAGACCCCGATGTGAATGCCAGGAACTTTGAGCTGATCGCCGATCACTGGCGAAATGGATTCGGCGGACGGTCGGAGGAGTTCACCGAAAAAGGCGTCATCTTCAGAGACGTGCCCGTCGAGGTGATCGACGATTTTCTCACTAGATTCGAATGCCATTCGACCTTTGCGGGACAGAAAGCAGACGTGGTGAGCTATCTCGAACGGATCGCGACGAAGCGTCCGCTTGCTGATGTCCTGCTGATTTCTCCCTCGGGTGGGTCGGGCGGCGAACGCCCATTCACCTTGAGGAATCAGGTACGTGTCGTCGGGAAGGATCAGCCGAATGGCACTGCGTGGCGCCTGAACAAGGACAGGGTTGCTTCGCGTGGTGACGAGAAGCTCGGGCTCAGCGACGAGCAACGCGCTGAGGCGAGAATGGTCGCAGGCGACGACGACGGCTCGGGGGCGGTATCCGACACACATTACCGGATGGTGAGGAACAGGCCCCTCCTCATGATTCACAGTCTGGAGCCCAAGGGCGATGCCGTGACGGGGTCCATTGCCGCCTTCGGCATCAGTTTCCCTTACGGAGACTATTCAACGACCATCAATGTCGTCGTGAACAAGGTCTGGCTCCAGCAGATGCAGGGTTACGCGGATGATCCTGATGAGGAGGATGACTACGATGCCTGAGTCCTCGCCTTGGGACGGAATCGCCGTTCCTGGAGCCGATTTCAACATCCGTCAGGTCGCAGTGAACACGGCCGTGCCTTGCTTCTGGGGATGCGATGCCAGTGGTGCCTGCCTGTTCATTGTGGAGCTTCACGGCGACCACACAGCCCAGTACCGGAAGAACGCGGTCACGGTGAACGGCGTCGATGTCGATCTTCGTGCCGGAGATCAGGGGCAGCAACACCTGGTCCTCGCTCTTGAAAGACAGGTTGATTGCGATCTTTTCGAGGGACTGTGCCGTACCCTTGCATTCGCGCTGGAGCACGCCACCGATTCGGCCAGCTCTCTGGCAGTCTCGCTGGCGCACATCCGTCGTTGGAAGACTTTCCTCTCGGGCCGAAGTCAGCATCTGTCCGCAGAGGATGTTCGAGGCCTCTTCGCCGAAATCGTCTTCCTGACGGAACTGATCGATCGGGAAATGCCGAGCAACGCCGTCGTCGAAGCCTGGCTTGGTCCGGAAAGGTCACATCAGGATTTCATCTTCGGCAACACGGCTGTCGAGGTCAAATCCCTCTCGGGCGCCGAACGGAGCAGCATCCGCATTTCGTCGGAATACCAGCTCGAATCCCTGAACGACGCACTGTTCCTGCGCATGTACCGGCTGAGCAATCTGGCTGACGCGGCAGGTGCCCGCTCGCTCAACGAGCTTGTCGTCGCCGTCCACGCGCGGCTCGGCAAGGCAGAGGCCGTCGAGGCCTTTGACCGGAAGTTGGTTGCACACGGCTACGCGCCGCTCCCTGACTACGATGAACCGCGTTTTGTTGTCAGTGACGTGCGCAGCTATCGGGTCGCCGATGATTTTCCGCGTCTCATGCGATCGCAATTGCCGACAGGGATTGCCAAGGTAGCCTACGACATTAGACTGGAAACGATTGCTCAATACGAGTGCGACGGGGCTGCTGTCTTCGGAGGAGAGTGATGGAGCAAACCGGCGAAGAGTTCTTCCACGACTTCCGGCAGGAACTGCTGGCGGGAGCCGAGGCCAACGGCAGGTTTCAGCTCGACGAATTCATGGAAACCATCGCTGCAGAGCTTGTCGAGACAGGCTTCACGGAAGGCTTCGAACTTTGTCATTTCCGGGCGCAACGTGGCGTGCGCGTGGACGGCTACTGGTTCAATGATGAGGGAGTCCTGCACCTCTTCATCGCAGACTTCGAGTCCCGCAACGAACTGGTGTCCCTGACCAGGACGGACGTGGATGCGGCATTCAAGCGTGTTGCCAACTTCTTCGATGCAAGTATCGACAGGAATCTGGCTGACGATCTGGAGGTCACTTCGCCGGAATACGGCCTTGCCAGACAGATTGTCGATCGCAGAGGTGCCATCGGCTCGCTCAACCTTGTTCTTTTCTCCGAGCGCACGCTCAGCGGGGCAGTGCAGAGCCTTCCGGATGGAGAAGTTGCTGGCGTTCCCACGAGCTATCACGTATGGGATATTTCGCGGCTTCATCGTCAGCGAAGCTCACGCAGCCACAAGGAACCACTCGATCTCGACTTCGAGCAGATGTTCGGCCAAGGCATCGCCTGCCTTCCCGCTCACTTGACAACAGATGCCTATCAGTCCTACCTCATGGTCATGCCAGCAGATGTGCTGGCGACCCTGTACGGAAGTTTCGGAGCGCGCCTGCTGGAGCAGAACGTCCGGACATTCCTGCAGGCTCGTGGCAATGTGAACCAGGGCATACGGGCAACGATCCTGAATGAGCCGGGAATGTTCTTTGCCTACAACAACAGGATCACGGCCACTGCGCAGAGTGTCGAGACCGAGGCAACGGATTCCGGCTTGGCGATCACAAGGATTGTCGATCTTCAGATTGTCAATGGTGGACAGACGACCGCATCCCTGTTCCATACGCGGAAGCGGGACAAGGCGGATCTTTCCCAGATATTCGTTCAGATGAAGCTGTCCGTCATCGACAGCCAGCAAAGCGAGATGGTTGTGCCGAAGATATCGGAGTATGCGAACACTCAGAATAGGGTGAATGCTGCCGACTTCTTCTCGAATCATCCGTTCCATGTCCGGATGGAAGGATTTTCGCGGCGCATTTGGGCGCCGGCGCAGAAGGGAGCCCCTCGCGAGACGCGCTGGTTCTATGAGCGGGCACGCGGTCAGTATGCCGATGCACAGTCAAAACTGACACCGGCAGAGCAACGTCGCTTCAAGGCCGAGCATCCCAAGCCGCAAATGTTCACCAAGACGGATCTGGCGAAGTTTGAAAATGTCTGGGATGACCATCCGAGATGGGTCAATCTTGGTTCTCAGAAGAATTTTGCGCGCTACGCTGCGCGAATCTGTCGTGAATGGGAGAAATCATCTGATAAATTTGATGATTTCTATTTTAAGAGGGCTGTTGCCCGGGTAATCATATTTCGAGCTGCTGAAAAGATCGTATCCGGTCAGCCTTGGTATAACGGTGGGTACCGTGCCAATATCGTTGCCTATACACTTGCAGTTCTGGGAGAAATTATAAAGCGTGGTCAAAGAAACATTAATTTTTTGGCAATCTGGGATAAGCAGAAAATCAATTCTATACTTGAAAAAACTATTGCGATTACTTCAGAAATAGTATACGAGGATATTACCCACCCACCACAAGGTATTTCGAATATTTCCGAATGGTGCAAGAAGGAAGCCTGCTGGAAACAGATTCAGCTACGCTTAACGGAGCTGGAACAGTTATTGCCAAGGGAATTTTTCGGAAATCTGATAGCTGCTGATCAGCAGGTTACAGCTGATATTCCGACTGTTCCAGAAAGCTCGAGAATTGATTATTTTGTTGACGAACAGCAGATATCTGCTCTTCTCATTTCAAAATGGCAAAAATTCTGGAGGAAAGTGCGCGAGAGCAGTAGCTGATTTACGTGGTGATCTGAGAGTATTTACGGTAGAAGGAAGAGAATGCCGGCAAATTATTTTGGCCTATTCTCGATTCTGGTATACCAGCCCTGATAGACTTCATCCGGCCACAGGGATTTAATCCAGACCAGAATGTCATCGATTTCCTGATCTGCCAGTATCCCTGCCCAGCCGGGCATACGTCCTTCCCCCGGGGGACCGCCATTCAGAATGAAGTTTTTCAGCTCTTCCGTGGAATGGTGCCAAGCATGTGCCGTTCCGTCCAGCGGGGGAGGCGGATATCTGCCATTCTCCAGAGGCTTGCGCCAATCGGGAGTTCCTTCTGCATTTTGCCCGTGACATGCTGCACAATTTTTCCGGAAAAGAGTCTGTCCGCGTGCGATCCGTTTGGGATCAAAACTGCGTGTAACCTGTTCCGGAGATGGGTCTCTGCCCAGAATCTGATCCAGTGTCAGTGTGTTGCCGGCCTGCCTGGTATCGGGCTGCTCTGAGCAGGCGGCCATGAGGAGCAGGGGTACAAGCAGTAGAATTCTTGCAGGCATTACGTTATTTGAGCCTTAACACTGACTCGGTTGTGCTGTCTTCAGATATTTTCTCCGCTGCTCCAGATTTTCCCGGGCCGTAGCGGTTGTAAATCTCGGTTGCACTGCGCTTATCTCCAGGCTTCCTGATCAGCAATACATTATAGGAATCGACACGTCCGGTTTCCATACCGGGAGAGCCATGTGGCATGCCGGGTGCTGATAGTCCGACTGCACGGGGGCGTTCTTTCAGAAGTTGCTTGATGTCGTCAGCAGGGACATGTCCTTCTATGGCGTAGCCATTGACCAGAGCGGTGTGGCATGACCCGAGCTCGGGGAGGATGCCGGCTTCTGCTCTGGCTTCATCGTTACCAATGTCGTGGATGTTGACGGTAAATCCATTTTCACGCATGTGATCGACCCATTTGGCGCAACAGCCGCAAGTCGGGCTTTTGTATACTTCCATGGTCGCTGCGGCTGCCATGCTGGCGATTCCTGTCAATGCAGCGGTCAGTAAGGAACGGGTAAGGAATCTGTTAAATTGTACTTTCATTTGCTCTCCACAATAATTTTGCCTTGCATTCCTTTTAAATGGCCAGGGACCGGACAAGCGAAGTCGATAGTCCCTGCTTGAGTGAAATGCCATATCAACTCTTTTTCTTTACCAGGTTCGAGTATTATTTGATTAGGTTCAGTATGTGCTCCATGGTCGTGCTGGCGCATCATTTTTTCATGCTCTCTAAGATGCTGGATGGTATCTATCATCATTTCATGTTTCTTTTTTCCCGTATTTTTGACAATGAATCGGACGGTTTCACCTTGTTTGATATTGATTTCAGAGGGTGAGAACCGGTATTCGTATACTTCAAGTCTGATAGTGCGTGTGACGTTTTCCTGAACACCTGGTTCACCGATTGCTGCATGGCTGTGGTTTGCTGTAGCATAAGCACCAACGGATCCCAGACAAGAAAGCATGAAGGATACGATCAAAGTTTTTTTCATATGTTCCCCCATTGTGGACAGAAGACCGGAATTGCTAATTATTGTTTTGCCTGAATGTTAATACTACACGAACATTTTCCTGCATTCTGATCCCGTTTATTTTTCGTTTGTATTCTCTGTTACATATACCCGAAACCCATATGGTTGCAGAAGCACTTTCCAGAAAAGCTGATTATAACGCCAACAAATTGCGCAAGCGGTTGCGGCGCCTCGTTGGAACTGCTATTGCCGATTTCAACATGATCGAGCAGGGTGACCGGGTCATGGTATGTCTGTCCGGTGGTAAGGATAGCTACGCACTGCTGGATATTTTGCGCAATTTACAGGCGCATGCGCCATTAGATTTTGAGCTGATTGCTGTCAATCTGGATCAGAAGCAACCGGGCTTTCCTGAACATGTATTGCCGAGCTATCTGTCAGAAATAAATATGCCCTTTCGTATCGTGGAACAGGACACTTACAGCGTTGTAAAGCGGGTGATCGCAGAAGGAAAAACAACATGCAGTTTGTGTTCTCGTCTACGCAGAGGCGTGCTTTACCGGGTGGCGACCGAGCTGGGCGCTACCAAGATTGCGCTGGGGCACCATCGGGACGATATTCTGGAGACCTTTTTTCTGAACATGTTTTATGGAGGTAAGCTGAAAGCGATGCCTCCCAAACTGGTGAGCGATGACGGATGTCATGTGGTGATCCGACCGCTGGCGTATTGTAAGGAAAAGGATCTGGCGGCTTATGCCTGGCATGCACAATTTCCTATCATTCCCTGTAATTTGTGTGGTTCGCAGCCAAACCTGCAGCGACAAGTGATCAAGGAAATGATGCAGCAATGGGATAAAAAATATCCTGGCAGGCTTGAAACGATGTTCACTGCTTTACAGAATATTCAGCTTTCACATTTGGCGGACACCAGCCGATATGATTTTGTCGGACTCAAACCTCACGGGATCGCGATTGAAGAAGGTGATAAAGCATTTGATGAAGAGCCTCTTTCTGTCATCCCGGTCGATATGGATCATGACGATGATTCCATCTTCGAACCTAAGGATGAACATGATGCCGAGGCTGCTCAAGGCGGGGTAATATAAGATTACCGATTACTCTTGATCGGTATTATTTTTATTCGATGCCTGCTTCGTGCGCTTGTTGATCGGCATGATAGCTCGAGCGCACCATCGGGCCGCAGGCGGCATGGCTGAATCCCAGGTTCGTAGCGATGCGCTCGAATGTTTTGAAATCTTCGGGTGAAACGTAACGCATGACGGGGTGGTGCCCTTTGCTGGGTTGCAGATACTGGCCAACGGTCAGCATATCAACCTGATGTGCGCGTAAATCGCGCATGACTTCGATGATCTCTTCGTTAGTTTCCCCCAGTCCCAGCATCAGACCGGATTTAGTCGGAATATGAGGGAAGGCTGCCTTGAAATCCTTGAGCAACTGCAATGAATGCATGTAGTCTGCGCCCGGCCGGCATTGCTTATACAGGCGGGGTACGGTTTCCAGATTATGGTTCATTACGTCAGGCGGGCAGGCAGACAGTTTTTCCAGTGCTACTTCCAGTCTGCCGCGAAAATCAGGGACGAGAATCTCGATCCGTGTTTGGGGAGACTGAGTACGAATTGCGCGGATACAGTCTGCGAAGTGCTGTGCACCACCATCCCTGAGGTCGTCACGATCTACGCTGGTAATGACGACATAATTGAGTTTCAGTACCGCAATAGAATTGGCCAGGTGCATCGGCTCATCAGGATCAGGCGCATGAGGCCGGCCGTGTGCCACATCACAAAACGGGCAGCGTCTGGTGCACAGATCACCGAGTATCATGAATGTGGCCGTACCACGGCCGAAGCATTCCCCGATATTTGGGCAGGAGGCTTCCTCACAAACAGTATGTAATCTGTTTTCGCGCAGCAGACGTTTTACTTCCAGGTATTTCTGACTGTTGGGTGAACGTACACGAATCCAAGAAGGCTTGCGCAACAACTGCCCGGATTGTTCCAGATCGATTTTGACCGGGTTGCGCGCCGTTTTGGCGGCACCGCGTTGATGGGTGTCAGCAGCCATGAGTAATGGTTATCCTTTATTAAGCATCGGTTAGTTGATTAATGAAATTCTGTGCCAATTTAGTAGCAAGTACTTCTTTGCAATCTGTTATGCCAAGATCTTTCGCTTGTGTAACGCGCAAACCACGATAGCCGCAGGGGTTGATCGCGGTGAAGGGGGTAAGATCCATATCGGCATTGAAGGCGATGCCGTGATAGCAGGCTCCGCGCCTGATTTTCAGTCCCAAAGAGGCAATTTTGGCGCCATTGACGTAAACACCGGGCGCATTTTCATTGCCTTGTGCGATGACATCATATTCACTCAGCAAGTCTATCACGGCCCCCTCCATTTTTCTGACCAGTTGCCTGATGCTCAGACGCCAGCGATGCAAGTCCAGTAACAGGTAGAGAATGATCTGCCCAGGTCCATGATAGGTGATTTGTCCTCCTCGGTCGGTTTTGATGACCGGGATCTGATTCGGGAAAAGCAGGTGTTCAGGTTTTCCGGCAATCCCTTGAGTGTAAACAGGCGGATGTTCCAGTAGCCAGATCTCATCCAGGGTTTCGCAGGTACGCTGTGTCGTAAAATTTTTCATGTCTTGCCAGGCAGTGAAGTACTCAGTGACTCCCATATCTTTTACGGTAACGATAAACATATGCCTGTTGCCTGGTTCATGGTTCAGCCTGTGGGTAAATTATTCAGAGCCGAATGTTTATATTTTCTTCTACAGATCGGTTTCGTTGCAGCAATGAGCGTGAGGACTACCGGTGCTGAGCTGCTTAGAGCAGCATGGTTACCATTGGATGATCATGCAGTGCCTGATAGAGAGAATCCAGTTGCGCGCGCGAGGTCGCGTGGATTGTGCAGGTGAGGCTCAGATAGGCACCATTTTTACTAGCGCGAACTTCAAGGGTGGTATCGCTAAAATCAGGTGCGTGGGTTTTAACAATGGCCAAGACGGATTGAGTAAATCCCTGTTGCGATTTTCCCATGATTTTTATCGGAAAATCGCAAGGGTATTCAATGAGTGATTCTTCTGTCATGGGATTGTATTACTGGCGTGAAACATGCCCGCGCATGACTTCCAGTTTGTATGCCTGATAGAGCCGATCCAGTTGCTGAAATACTGGCCCTGGGGTGCCATTGCTGACAGGTTGTCCATCCAGCTGTGTGATCGGAAGAATTTCTTTGGTGGAAGAAGTCAGCATGATTTCCTGTGCGGTACGTAATTCAAGCTCCGATATCTCTCTTACCGCATGTGGAACACCGTGTGTTTCAGCCAGTTCCAGTACTACATCATAAGTAATACCAGGCAATATACGGTGATCTTTAGGGGGGGCCAGCAGCAGGTCATCTTTTACGATGAAAATATTGCTGGCAGCACCTTCGGTCAACAGGCCATCGCGTAACAGGATCGTTTCCATGGCTTGTGCGTCTACGGCATGCTGGCGCAATAAGATATTTGGCAACAATGAAATGGCTTTGATATCACAGCGCCCCCAGCGATTATCTTTGGCGGTAATCGCTGAAACCCCGGAAACAAGCAATTTTGCAGGTGGAGTCGGAAGTGGGTTGCTCATGATGAAGACGGTGGGTGTTACTCCGTGAGGAAAGGCATGGTCACGTTTTGCCACCCCGCGTGTAATATGCAGGTAAAGGTACTGATCGTCACCTTCATTCAGATCGATGATACGTTCGATCAGATCAGCCCATTGTTCTTCGGTGCATGGATTCTGGAGACGTATGCCATCCAGACTGTGCTGCAGCCGGGAAAGATGCTCGCCCAACCGGAACGGTTTACGTGAATAAACCGGTATGACTTCATAGACACCATCACCGAAGATAAAGCCTCTATCCAGCACTGGAACAGTAGCCTGTTCAATTGGCAGAAATTTGCCATTGAGGTAAATCATATCTTTTAATTGTCTGCGAGGTTAGTTGAACAGCATTTTAAGATTATCCCAGGAGCGCCCGAGGAAACTGGCAGTATCGACGGTCTCCAGTGCAACCAGTGGGTAGGTGGCTATTTCCTGTCCATCCAGGATGAACTTTACCATTCCCACTTCCCGGCCACGATCGATCGGGGCAATGAGCGGCTGGCGGTATTCCATCCGGGCTTTCAATCCCTCGACCTTGCCTTTGGGGAGCGAGAAATAGATATCCCGGTCAAATCCGACCTTGAGTTTATTTTGTGCGCCTTTCCAGATTTGAACATTGGCCACGGGCTGATCTTTCTTATAGGGGTGAGCGGTGTCGAAAAACTGGAATCCATAATTCAGCAAGCGCTGGCTTTCAATACTACGGGCATTGGGAGAAGCGGTACCCATTACCACTGAGATGAGGCGTCGCTGATCACGTTTTGCTGAAGTCACCAGACAGTATCCGGCAGCTTCCGTCCATCCCGTTTTCATGCCGTCGACATTGGGATCTGTCCACAGGAGGCGATTGCGGTTTTGCTGAGTAATGCCATTGTAAGTATATTCCCGCAAGGAATAGAGCGGGTAATACTCCGGAAAATCTTTGATGATGGCTGCAGCCAGTAGAGCCAGGTCATGTGCAGTGCTGTAATGATCAGAATGAGTCAGGCCGGTTGAGTTCATAAAATGAGTGTTGTGCATGCCCAGGCGTTTTGCTTCCTCGTTCATCATGTGCACAAACAGATCTTCTGAACCGGCAATTAGTTCTGCCAGCGCGACGCAGGCATCATTTCCTGACTGTACGATAACACCATGAATCAATTCATCGACAGTGACCTGTTTGTTGGGCTCGATAAACATGCGTGAACCCACCATGCGCCACGACCGGTTGGAAACAGGAACGACCTGGTCTATCTTGATCCGTTCCTGTTGCAAAGCGGAGAAGACGACATAAGCCGTCATCAGTTTGGTAAGTGAAGCCGGATCTAGTCGTTCATGCGGGTTGGAACTGGCGAGTGTCTGGCCACTATGAAAATCGATCAGAATGAAAGATTTAGCTGCAACTGCCAGTTCCGGTTGCTGTGACCATGCCGGAGAAATTGTCGCCAATAAAAACAGAGAGAGGATGAACTGTTTCATGAGAATCTGCAAAAGTTTAATTATAACTCGCGTCATGGATTTCTTGAATCGAACGGTATTATCCTGTGTTTGCCGGTAGCAGTGTAAAGAAGGTGAATCGAACTGCTGCTGTATACTGAAATAAATGTAGGTGTTGTCTTCCAGTCCGTTCTGGCCTGAATTTGACTTTATCTACAGGGTGACTCATAATCCGAGGTTATCTTGTACCTAAAAACAAAGGAAAATCAGTGAAGACCTTTTCTGCCAAACCACATGAAGTAAGGCACGAGTGGTTTGTGGTTGATGCAACCGACAAAGTGCTGGGCAGACTGGCTGCAGCAATTGCCCATCGCTTGCGAGGTAAACATAAGCCTATTTATACACCGCATGTCGACACGGGCGATTATATCGTGGTCATTAACGCCGACAAGCTTAGAGTGACCGGTAACAAGGCTGAAGACAAGAAATATTATCGCCACAGTGGCTATCCCGGGGGTATTTACGAGACCACTTTCAAGAAAATGCATGAGCGTTTTCCCGCCAGGCCACTTGAAAAAGCGGTAAAAGGTATGTTACCAAAGGGTCCGCTCGGTTATGCCATGATAAAGAAACTGAGAATCTATGCTGGAGATACTCATCCTCATGCGGCTCAGCAACCGCAACCACTGGAAATTAACGCTTAATCTGATAAATCATGGCTATTCAATATAATTACGGAACCGGTCGCAGAAAAAGTGCAGTTGCACGGGTTTTTATTAAACCGGGTACTGGTATTATTACAGTAAATCATAAACCTGCTGATGAATATTTTTCCCGCGAAACAGGGCGAATGATTATCCGTCAGCCGCTGGAGCTGACTGGAAATACTTCTAATCTGGATATTATGGTCAATATTCACGGAGGGGGTGAATCGGGTCAGGCCGGAGCAGTCAGACATGGTATCACCCGTGCGCTGATCGGTTATGATGAAACGTTGAAACCGATTCTGAGTAAAGCGGGCTTTGTGACAAGAGATGCGCGTGAGGTAGAGCGGAAAAAAGTTGGTTTACGTAAAGCAAGGCGTCGCAAGCAGTTTTCTAAACGCTGATTGCCATTATTTTCAGAATATACTGAAAGGCCGCCATTTCATGGGCGGCTTTTTTGTATCGGATTTTGTAGCACGTAGTAATCGGGTATCTACTATTCCTTGATGGATAATTAACTTTCTGGTCGTTATTTTTCAGAGATGATCAATGTTGGCATTGTAGGTGGAACAGGTTATACAGGTGTTGAGCTGTTACGTATTCTCGTACAGCATCCGAAAGTCAAACTTAAAGTCATTACATCCCGACAGGAAGCAGGTACGAGAGTGGATGAGCTTTTTTCCAGTTTACGCGGGCAGATTGCGCTCAAGTTCAGTGATCCGGCGAAAGTGGATTTCAGCAAGTGCGATATCGTTTTTTTTGCGACTCCCAACGGAATTGCCATGCAGCAGGCAAAAGCTTTACTCGATTCAGGAATAAAAGTTATTGATCTGGCTGCTGATTTTCGTATCAAGGATGTCGCGGAATGGGAGAAATGGTATGGCATGACGCACGCCGCTCCTGAGCTGGTAGCCGAAGCCGTTTACGGTTTGCCTGAAGTCAACCGGGAAAAAATCCGGAATGCACGACTGATTGCCAATCCCGGCTGCTATCCGACCGCGGTGCAGTTGGGTTTTATTCCACTGATTGAAGCGGGAGCAGTAGATATGGATCATCTGATTGCAGATACCAAGTCAGGTGTTTCCGGAGCAGGTCGCAAAGCTGAAATACATACTTTATATGCGGAAGCATCAGATAACTTCAAATCTTATGCGGTGCCAGGACATCGCCATTTGCCCGAAATCAGGCAGGGGTTGTCCGAGAGATCGAATAAGCCGATCGGATTGACCTTCGTGCCTCACTTGACTCCGATGATCCGGGGGATTCATGCCACGCTTTACGCAAGGCTGATCAGAGATGTCGATTTGCAAACCCTGTATGAAAATCGTTATGCAAGTGAACCCTTTGTCGATGTGCTTCCGGCCGGCAGCCATCCGGAAACCCGTTCGGTACGTGGTTCAAATTTTTGCCGGATTGCGGTTCATCGTCCGGGGAATGGTGATACCGCAGTAATACTCTCGGTTACCGATAATTTGGTTAAAGGTGCTGCCGGCCAGGCCGTTCAGAATATGAATATCATGTATGGATTACCGGAAACGACGGGTATCCGGCATGTTCCGCTGCTGCCTTAGTCAGCATACTGATAAGTGAAGTAGCTGAAGAAATATCGTGTTGCAAACAGTGCAAACGTAAGACTTTCAGAAATTTCCAGGAGCCCGGGGAAAAAATTGCTGCATAACAGACAAAGCATCAACGCACCCAAGTTGGTTGTGCGCCCTCATGTCCCCTGGTACCGGCGCTTGCTGATGTCATTTGTCGGGTTGTTGCTGATAGCCGTGCTGGCCTATGGAATGTATGTTATCGGGCAAAGTACAGCCCAGCCGGCCAGTAACATTATGGTTACGGCTGATCCCGTACTCGAACAGATCCTTGAATCGAACAGCTGTCTGGAAAAATACGATACCACGCCTTGTTCGCAGCTTGCGGAGCTTGTCAGACAGTTGCAGATTAGTAATGCTACTCGTGCGGATCTGGTAAAGCAGGTCAAATCTCTGGATGAGGAAAATGAGCGTCTGAGAGAGGATTTAACCTTGTTCCAACAGATGATTTCCGGAAATGAAGAATCCTCCAATGTAGAGCTCGTCATTCACCGTTTTTCGTTAGAAGCAGGCCAGCTTCCGGGTGAGTATCTGTATACATTGTTGCTTGCTCAGGGGGGGCAGCGTTTAAAGGAATTCAGTGGTAAGCTCGAATTTGTGGTTGGGTTGCTTCAAAATGGTGAGGAAAAATTCATCTCGCTCGTGGATGAGAATGCTTCCAAAGAATTTCCTATCAATTTTCGCTTTTATCACAGATTGGAGAAAAGTTTCCAGATACCGGCAGATACGGTAGTGAAGAGTCTGCAGGTTTTTATTTATGAGAACGGCTCGAGTAAGGCAGTATTAACGAAAACGATCCAGTTACCTTTAAAGGAATCGGAGCATGTTCGGAAGAAAACATAGAATAGTCAGTGATATCAACACATTGATTGGGGAAAGTACCGTAATTACTGGTGATATTCATTTTTCTGGTGGGCTGCGTGTGGATGGCCGTATTTGTGGCAGTGTCGTGTCAGCAAATGGTAAACAGCATTCCTTGCTGGTGCTCAGTGAGCAGGGGATGGTCGAAGGAAAAATCAAAGTGCCGTATATCGTCATCAATGGCACAGTGAGAGGGCCGATTCATTGCGATGAAAGCCTTGAGCTGCAGCCCGCAGCAAAAATCAGCGGGGATATTTTCTATAAAACCATAAAAATTCATCAGGGAGCGGTTATTGAGGGGAAAATGGTTCGCAACGAAACTTCCCAACCGGAGCTGATCACCTACGTTGCTTCTACCGAGGAATCCAAAGGGCAACAGGAGAGTACAGAGTAGTTTTGTTTTCAGAGCCGAATTGCGGCCGTTCAAGTCGATTGATCCTTTTTATCGTATCCCAGCATTTCTGCTGCGTGCTGACGTGTGGCGGCAGTCAGATTTTCACCGCCCAGCATCCGGGCAATTTCTTCGGTTCTTTCTGCTGCATCCAGTTCTGAAATATGGCTTGCCGGCAGTTGTTCATCTTCCATCCCAGAGGTTTTGGATACACGCCAGTGATGATCCCCTTTGGCTGCAACCTGTGGGAGATGCGTGATGCTCATTACCTGTCGTGTTTTCCCCAGTTGCTGGAGTAATTTGCCCGCTATTGCGGCAATGCGTCCGCCTATTCCGGTATCGATTTCATCGAAAATAAGGGTGGGGACAGTACCGGCTTTGCTGGTAATGACCTGGATCGCCAGGCTGATACGTGAGAGTTCACCGCCGGAGGCTACTTTATTCAGCGGGCGTAAGGGCAGATCCCGGTGAGCCGACACTTGAAATTCAATCTGTTCCATGCCGTGCAGATTGCCTGAGGGTATCGGGATCAATGCTACGTTGAATCGGCCACCCGCCATCGCCAGAGTTTGCATGCTTTCCGTGACTAAGCCAGACAATTGGTCTGCGGCATGCTGTCTTGCCTGGCTCAACCTGCCGGCAAGATTCTCAAAATTACTTCTGGCAGATTTCTCCGCTTCCATCAGTGCTTCGCTGCTTGCTGCATTTCCCAATGATTCCAGGTGTTGTCTGGTTGTTTCCAGTAAATCCGGCAGTATTTCCGGCGTGACACGATATTTTCTGGCTGTTCCATGGATGGCTGCAATGCGTGTTTCTGTTTCCTGCAGTCTGCGGGGATCGATATCGAGGTGCTGCTGATAACGTTTCAATTCATATACGATTTCCTGCAGTTGTATTTGGGCTGATTGCAGCTGGCTGCAGAGAGGTTCGAGTGTGTTGTCGATATCGGTCAGGCTGTTCAGGCGGGCGAGTACCGTGTTGAGTTGCGCCAATATTGCTATCTCATTTTCCGATAATGATTCCAGGCTGAATTGTACGGTTTCCAGCAGGCTTGCAGTATGTGTCAGCCGATTATGTTCGATTTGCAGATTTTCCCATTCTTCCAGTGAGAAATTCAGGGTGGTCAGTTCCTGGAGTTGCCATGTCAGGGTTTCATGCTCCTGCAAGTTTTGTTCGCTGTGCTGTTCCCATGCGAGCCTTTGTTGGCACAGATCCTGCCAGTGCTGGTAAGCGGAGGCTACTTCCCGGGCAAGATCCGATTCACCTGCCCAGGCATCGAGCAATTCACATTGTTTGTAGCTGTGCATCAGCAGCTGGTGGGCATGCTGTCCGTGAATATCAACCAGCCATTCACCGACCGTGCGTAATTGCTGGAGGGTAGCAGGGTGCCCGTTGATGAAGTTGCGTGAACGTCCACTCGATTCCATGATTTTGCGCAACAGACATATACCGGTTTCATCTTCCAGTGCATTTTCCACTAACCATTCCTGTAAAGCAGGGATGGTGTTTACAGAGAATTGTGCAGTAATTTCAGCACGTTTACAGCCATGTCTGATTTGACTCGTATCAGCCCGTCTGCCCAGTACGAGTTCCAGTGCATCGATCAGAATGGATTTTCCTGCACCGGTTTCGCCGGTCAGGACTGTAAAGCCTGGTTTGAAATGCAGATCGATATGGTCAACGATGACGAAATTGCGGATAGACAGGTTTTGCAGCATGGAGACTAACGGCTGTTTTTCTGAAGGATACCGCTCCAGCCGAGTTTTTCTCGCAACATGCGGTAGTAACTGTGGTGGACGGGGTGCAGAAGTTTGATGGTTTCCGGGCAGCGCTGGACGAATACTCTGTCATGTTCACTCAGATCGAACCAGGAATGGCTGTCTGTGTAGATTTTTATCTCGGTCGTGAAATGAACTTTGATTTCGATGGTGGCATCTGCGCCGATTACGATGGGGCGGTTGCTGAGGGTATGCGGACAGATCGGTACCAGTGTCATCAGGTTGAGGCCGGGATGCAAGATCGGCCCGCCGGAGGAAAGCGCATAGGCTGTCGATCCGGTGGGTGTCGCAATGATCAGGCCATCCGATCGTAAAGAATAAACATACTCACCGTTGATATGGACTTCAAGTTCGATCATACCGCTGCTGATGCCCCGGTGAAGTACCACATCATTGAAAGCCAGTTCTTTGAAGACACTTTCTCCATTGCGTGTAACCTCGACGGTCAACAGCATGCGGTTTTCCACGACAAACTGGCCTGCCAGCATGTCATTCAGGGTTTCGTGCATGGTATCGGCCGTTAGATCAGTCAAGAACCCCAGTCTTCCCTGGTTGATGCCGATCAGTGGAACGCTGAACGGAACGAGTGCACGGGCAATGTTGAGCATTGTTCCGTCACCTCCCAGTACGATTGCAAGATCTGCCTGTTTCCCGATTTCTTCCAGTGTCAGTATAGGGTATCTGCTGTTACTGATATGGGTAGCAGTCAGAGAATCCAGTACTACATTGACGCCTCGGTCGGCCAGGTACTCTGCCAGACTCAGCAGGGGAATCACGATATCGGGGTTTTTGTGTTTCCCGATCAAAGCAATCGTTTTGAATAAGGCGCTGTCCATTAGTAATAAGAAGTTGGAGCAGTTAAAAATACCTGGGTTTCTGCTTCAGGCGATCCGGCTGATTTCAAGTGACTGTAAGGATCGGATATTACCGCAGCCCATGTCAAAAAAGGTAGAAATCAGTCGGGAAATGGTATTACGCTATTCTTGAAATCAAGGAATTTCTGCTTCAGGCCAACCTCATTTATAGCAGGGCTGATTCGTGTAGAATAGATAAATGCTTAATGAACGCGAGAAAACTCTGCTAAAAACCCTGGTTGAACGTTATATTCATGAAGGTCAGCCAGTTGGCTCGCGCTCACTCGCCAAGTTTTCTGGATTGGACCTGAGTCCGGCCACGATCCGCAATGTGATGACTGATCTCGAAGAAATGGGGTATGTCGCCAGTCCGCATACATCAGCCGGGCGCATGCCTACCGCGCTGGGTTATCGCTTTTTCGTCGATACGCTGTTGGTGGTCAAGTCGCTGGATAATGAGCAGATTACTCTGCTGGAAAACCAGCTGTACCCGAACAATCCTACTCATTTGATGAATGCTACTTCTCGTCTGCTTTCAGAGCTGACCCGATTTGTAGGTGTGGTGGTCACACCCAAACGAATGGGAGGTGCAGTTTTTCGCCATATAGAATTTGTGGCACTGACTGAAAAACGGATTCTTCTGATTCTGGTGACACCGGAAGGTGATGTTCAGAACCGTATCATCCTTACGGAAACCACTTACAGTCAGTCTGATCTGATCGAGGCCGGAAATTTTCTCAATCAGCACTATGCCGGTTGTACGCTGGAAGAAATTCGCTCGGGGCTCCAGCGTGAGTTGACTCAATTGCGCCGGGATATGACCGGTCTCATGAATGCAGCAATTGAAATAGGCAATGATGCCCTGCAGGAAAGCAGCGAAGCAGTGGTAATTGCTGGAGAACACAGGCTGTTTGACGTTCGCGATTTATCAGATAATCTTTCCAGTTTAAAAAGTCTGTTCGAGATGTTTGAGCGAAAATCCAAACTGTTACAGCTGATGGAGCTGAGCCGTCAGGCACACGGAGTGAAGATATTCATCGGGGGAGAGTCGGATGAAACGATGCTGGAAGAGGTCAGTGTCGTTACTGCACCCTATGAAATGGAAGGAAAAATCGTTGGCACGGTTGGCGTGATCGGCCCGCGGCGCATGGCTTATGAACGTATCATTCCTATCGTGGATATTACCGCCAAGCTGCTTTCGAGCAATCTGTCGTAATCGCCTGTTTACTTCATTCCATTTATGACTCGAATGTTACCGGAACCCACTTATCGCCATGGTTCTGTCAGCAAGACTGGTGTTCTGATGATCAATCTGGGCACACCGGATGCGCCGACTGCCAAAGCACTGAGAGTCTATCTGAAGCAGTTTCTGAGTGAGTCGCGTATTGTCGAGTTTCCGCGCTGGCTGTGGTGGTTCATTCTGAACGGTATCATTCTTAATGTCCGGCCGGCTAAATCTGCCAGAAAATATGAACAGATCTGGACATCTGAAGGTTCTCCCCTGAAAGTGCATACTGAGCGTCAGACGGCGCTGGTAGCCGCTTTGCTGGAGCAGCGAGCTGACTCTTCGCTGGTGGTTGAGTATGCGATGATTATTGGCAATCCATCCATTGCAGAAAAATTGCAGCAGATGAAAGTACAAGGCTGCGACCGGATTTTGATATTACCGCTATTTCCCCAATACGCTGCCAGCAGTACCGGTTGTGTGCTGGATGGTGTTTTTTCCGAACTGAGAAAGATGCGTAATATTCCTGATATTCGCACTGTCAGACATTACCACGATGATCCGGGTTATATTGCAGCATTGGCACAGAATATTCGTGATTATTGGGAAAAACACGGCCAGCCTGACAAACTGATCATCAGTTTTCATGGTGTACCGCGTAAGACACTGGATATGGGTGATCCTTATCATTGCGAATGTCAGAAAACCGGGCGATTACTGGCTGAAGCACTGGAACTGGTGGATGACCGCTATCAGATATGTTTTCAGTCTCGTTTTGGTTTCGCGCAATGGCTGGGACCTTATACTTCAGAAATTCTTGAAGAGTTGGGTAAACAGAAAATCGGGCGAGTCGATGTCGTTTGTCCTGGCTTCGTCTCGGATTGCCTGGAAACACTCGAAGAAATTGCATTGGAAGGAAAAGCGATTTTTACCGGGGCAGGTGGAGGTGAATTTCATTACATACCGAGCCTCAATGAACATCCGCTCTGGATCGAGGCGATCAGAAATATCATTCAAACCCATTTGACTGGTTGGACTGATCAGCGATTATCCGAAGAAGCTGCGGAACGATCTCGCAAACGGGCGCTTGCCCTGGGCGCAAAAGAATGATGTATTCATGCGTGGTTTTACTGATGACCGGTATAGTGCCTCTACCCCCGGCAGGCGTCAGATGCTCGAGGTATATCCAGATTTAAGGGAGGGATAGTGATGAGTATTTCAAAGATAAAGTTATTGTTTTCCTGCCTGCTTGTTTGTATTCTCGCCGCTTGTGCGACTTCTCCCACTGGCCGGACACAGGTTGCTTTTATGCCGGATGCCGAGGTGAACAGCATGGGCCTTCAGGCGTTCGATACGCTGAAGCGTGAAAACAAAATCAGTCATGATGCGGCAAGTAACCGTTTTGTCAGTTGTGTGGCCAGTGCGATTACCCGGGAAGTGGGAGGAGAATGGGAAGTCGTCGTGTTTGAAGATGAATCACTGAATGCATTTGCGTTGCCCGGCGGAAAAATCGGGGTGCACACTGGCCTGCTCAATCTGGTGGATAACCAGGATCAGCTGGCAGTCGTCATTGGCCACGAGGTCGGACATGTAATGGCGCGCCATAGTAACGAGCGCTTATCTCAGCAGGCGGGTACTAATCTGGGAATTTCGCTTATCCAGGCGATTGCCGCACCCCAATCTGCATTGGGGCAGACAGCAGTCGGTCTGCTGGGGGTTGGTGCGCAATACGGGGTTATCATGCCATTTAGCAGGCTGCATGAATCAGAAGCAGATACGATTGGCCTGGATTTAATGGCCAAGGCCGGATTCAATCCAGCAGAAAGTATAAGATTGTGGCAAAAAATGGCACAGGCCAGCCAGGGAGCAGAACCGGTGGAATTTTTGTCCACACATCCTTCGCATACCTCTCGTATACAGAATTTGCAGGCAATTTTACCGAAGGCACAACGATTACAGCAGCAGGCAAATGCTGCAGGAAAGAATCCTCGCTGTACCAAATAAGCTCATTGGGCGACGGCTATATGAGCAATGAATAGATGTTCGCAATACTATTCTATTGCGGAACGGCAGTTTGCTGGTTTTAGGGAAATTATTTTTTTATATTTGAGGAGATAAAAACAAATGTCGCAGAAGCATCCTGTCATTGCGGTAACCGGATCATCCGGAGCCGGAACTTCTACGGTCAAGACCAGTTTTGAGCATATTTTTCGGCGTGAGCGGCTGAATGTGGCTGTGGTGGAAGGAGACAGTTTTCACCGTTATGACCGTGAATCCATGAAACGGGCGGTTGAAGAGTCGGAAAAAGGAGGAGGGCGTCCTATCAGCCATTTTGGCCCGGAGGCTAATGAATTCGGGAAGCTGGAAGAATTGTTCCGATCATATGGCCAAAGTGGATCCGGAGAGATTCGCCTTTATCTGCATAACGAACAGGAGGCCCAACCTTACAATCAGAAGCCTGGCACCTTCACGCCTTGGAAATCTATTCAGCCAGGTACTAATCTGCTGTTTTACGAGGGTCTGCATGGCGGGGTGAAGAGTGATACTGCTGATGTCAGTCAGTATGTCGATCTGCTGGTGGGTGTGGTCCCCATCGTCAATCTGGAGTGGATACAAAAAATCTCCCGTGATACTGTTGCCAGAGGATATTCGGCTGAGGCGGTGACACATACCATTTTGCGTCGTATGCATGATTATGTTCACTACATTACTCCCCAGTTTTCACGCACACATGTCAATTTCCAGCGTGTGCCGACGGTTGATACATCCAACCCGTTCATTGCACGGGATATTCCCACATTGGACGAGAGTATGGTGGTTATCCGCTTCCGTGATCCTCGTGGAGTAGATTTCCCTTATCTGCTCAATATGATAAGCGGATCATTCATGTCTCGTCCCAATACCATCGTTGTTCCAGGTGGTAAAATGGGTATGGCGATCGAGTTGATCCTGACGCCGCTGATTCTGGATCTGGTGGCGAAAAGCAAAAAATAGCTTTTCTGAGACCCCGCCCGACTCTGACAGCGGGCGGGGAAAATTCGGCTGTTCCTTTCTATATGACTGCATTACTTACTGATCTTAACCCGGAACAGCTGGAAGCCGTTACCTGGCCACACCAGTCAGCACTGGTGCTGGCAGGTGCCGGAAGTGGTAAAACTCGGGTACTGACTACACGAATTGCTTATCTGTTGCAATCGGGCCGCACCCGACCACAAAATATCCTGGCAGTTACCTTCACCAACAAGGCAGCACGCGAAATGGTCACGCGTATCGGCGCAATGCTGCCCGTCAATATTCGTGCTATGTGGGTGGGCACATTTCATGGTTTGTGTCACCGCGTGCTGCGTGCTCATTATGAAGATGCAGGGTTGCCGCAGGCATTCCAGATACTGGACATGGCTGATCAGCTGGCTGTCATCAAGCGTGTGCTGAAAGAACGGTCACTGGATGAAAAGATACTGCCACCCAGACAACTGCAATGGTTTATCAATAATGCCAAAGAAGAGGGATTACGAGCCTCACAGGTCGATGTGCATGGTGGTTTCAATCAAACTCTGACTGAATGCTACCAGGCATACGAAACTGTCAGTATGCGGGAAGGTACGGTCGATTTTGCCGAATTACTGCTGCGCTGCTATGAATTATTGAACCGCAATGAAATTCTGCGTGATCATTATCGCAGTCGTTTCGAACATATACTGGTAGATGAGTTTCAGGATACCAATCGCCTGCAGTATAAATGGATAAAATTGCTGGCAGGCCCGGGTTTGCAGCAGCATGCAGCCATTTTTGCTGTAGGGGATGATGATCAGAGCATTTATGCGTTCCGGGGAGCGCATATCGGGAATATGCGGGATCTCGAAAAAGATTTCAGCGTACCGAAGATCATCAGGCTGGAGCAGAATTATCGTTCTCATGGCAATATTCTGGATGCTGCTAATGCGTTGATCGAGCGTAACAAGGGACGTCTGGGCAAGAATTTGTGGACTGCGGCGGGAAAGGGTGAACCGGTGCGGGTATATCATGCCGTCACAGATATGGATGAAACCAGTTTCATCATTGATGAAATCAAGGCATTGCATGCCGATGGCTTGGCTCTTTCTGATATTGCTCTGCTCTATCGTTCCAATGCGCAATCACGGGTGTTGGAGCATGGTCTGTTCAATGCAGCTATTTCTTATCGTGTTTATGGCGGCATGCGTTTCTTCGATCGCCAGGAAGTAAAACATGCTTTGGCCTATTTACGGCTGGTTGCTTTACCGGATGATGATAATGCCCTGTTGCGGATCATCAATTTTCCTCCCAGAGGAATTGGTGCACGCACATTGGAACAGCTACAGGATCAGGCTGCAATGCTCGGCACCAGTCTGTGGCAGGCAGCATTCAAGGTATATGAGGGAGGGAAAGCAGCTGCCACCAGGAACAGCCAGCCCGGGAGAGGAATAGCGGGTTTTGTCAGCCTGGTTTTATCCATGCAGCAGGCTGGCGAGGGTTTGCCGTTACCGGAAATTATCCGGCGTGTGATCGATCAGAGCGGGCTGGCAGCACATTATCAGGCTGAACGTGAAGGTGGCGAGCGCCTGGAGAATCTCAAGGAACTGATCAATGCCGCGACCAGTTTTGTGCATGAGTCCGAGGATGACAGTCTCACTGCTTTTCTGGCACATGCTTCGCTCGAAGGGGGTGAACATCAGGCGGAAGGGTATCAGGATGCGGTTCAGCTGATGACAGTGCATGCTGCAAAAGGACTGGAATTTCATTCGGTATTCATCAGTGGTCTGGAGGAAGGTCTGTTTCCTCACGAAAACAGCCGGAATGAGCCTGATGGTCTGGAAGAAGAAAGGCGTCTGATGTATGTGGCAATGACGCGCGCCCGGCAGCGCCTGTACCTGAGTTACGCCGAGAGCCGCATGTTGCACGGCCAAGTGCGTGTGAACATACCTTCCCGTTTTGTTGATGAAATCCCCCAAGACCTTTTGAAGAGGCTGCGATCTGATTTTTCCGGAAGAAGTTACCGTCATGGTTTGTCGGGAACGGGGCAAACCGCAGCCAGCACCATAAATAGTAGCCAGAAAGGCAGGAGTACGATGGCTGCAGCAGCCGGAATGACATCATCAGGACTGAGTAGCGCAGGTTTTCACATCGGGCAGCAGGTATCACATGACAAATTTGGCACGGGTATTATCCTGAATTACGAGGGTAGTGGGACAGATATGCGGGTCCAGGTGAATTTCCACCAAGCGGGTACAAAGTGGCTCTCGCTCGCTTATGCAAAACTGGAGCCCCTGTAACGGCAGTGGTGTATCTACCGCTCTGAGAACAGGTTGCTGCCAGTTTCTCTGAGTGCCTGCCTTTGCGAACCGAATCCCGGGCTCGGCTCAGTGTTCATCGGTCGAGCTGGAATTTTCTTTGTTTTCTTCAGCACTTGGTTCGTCTGATTTGGGCTGAGTATCTCCGTCCTGTTCGTAGTGAAAGATGTCTTTGTAACTGACATAAACGGAAGCAAATGCGACCGGGAACCAGATGATGAAACCCAGCCCGTAAAGCATCGCTGCCAACATTCCAAGAATAAACAGAATGGCCATATAAATCTGGAAAGCAAAAAGATTTTTCAGGCACGCAAAGAAGCTTTTGCGTATGGCGATGAGTGGGGGCATGTTCTCAAAGATTACCAGCATGGGCGCAAACCAGATCGACATCATCAGCGGAATGGCGAGCAACAGGCAAAGCAATGAAGCAAACAGCAGATCATCCATTACGCCGGGTAATTCATTTTCGCTGAATCGTTTGCCGTGCAGCCACATATCAACGACTGCATCTCCCCCCAGCAACATAAAAATACCGGTAATCAGAATATCGCCGATCAGATAAACTCCACCGATCGTGATGAGAGGTATCGTGTATTTTTTGAATCCGTAAAACAGGTATTCCAGTTCAAGTTTACCGCTCAGATCCAGTTTCCTGCACCCGACCATGATCCCGGCCACAAAGACGGGCACGGTCAGTATCCCGATGAAACTGCCCAGCAGCGGGATGAGTCCCAGTGTGACACCGATGAGTAAATAAGTGAAGCATAAGAGTATCCAGTTGAGGGGTGCCATGCGAAAAAAGTAGAAGCCACTTAGAATCCACTGTAAACCCTGTCTGCCGCGTACGTATCGCGCTTCCATTCGTCGTTCTCCAGTAATTTGAGGTATGTTTCTGTCAAAAACCTGATTGTTTACAGGATACAGGTGAGAAAGGCAGTCGTCACCTGACCGGCTATACCGAATAATATTTTGGTCTATTCGCCTCAGGCCTGAAAAGGAGGTAATACACCCGGATTGTTCAGGTGATGCTCCAGAATTCTTTTGAAGTGATCCGGATCTTTTTTATGTGTCAGTTCCCCGGGGCGGGGAAGATAATAGTCATACAGACGCGATAGCCAGAAGCGCAGTGCACCTGCACGCAGCATGGCCGGCCAGGCGGAATGTTCATCAGCCGACAATGGCCGTACAGCATGGTAGGCCATTACGAGAGCATGCATCCGCGCGCTATCCATTATGCCATCTGTAAGCGTACACCAGTCATTGGCTGTGATCGCCAAGTCATAGAGCAGTGTGTCGTTACAGGCAAAATAAAAATCGATGACACCGCCAATGCCATCGGATGTGAACAGGACGTTATCCCGGAAAAGATCGGCGTGTATGACACCTTGGGGGAGGCTGGCAGTCATCTGCGCCGTCTGAAATTGCAATTCTTCATCGAGCAGATTTTGTTCGGAAGAGGAAAGGAAAGGCATGACTGTTCCAGCCGTAGTTTGCCACCAATCCAGTCCGCGCGGGTTTTGATTCCAGCTGGAGTAGTTTCGGCCAGCCAGATGCATTCTGGCGAGCATTTCACCGACTTGTGCGCATTGTTTTTCTGAGACTTGGACCGTGGATTGTCCGGAAAGGAAGGTCACGATACAGGCCGGTTTACCGTTCAATTGCCCCAGCAGATGGTGGTTTTGTGATTCAACGGGCCGGGGGCAGGGGATGCCCTGCCCGGAGAGATGCGCCATCAGGTTGAGATAGAAGGGCAATTCGGTACTGGTCAGCTTCTCGAACAGGGTGAGAATGAATTTGCCTTGTGTAGTAGTGACAAAATAATTGGTATTTTCGATACCGGATGAAATACCCTGCAAGTCGGTCAGTGATCCAAGTGAGTAATTTTGCAGCCAGACGGTAAGCTGTTCTTTGGTAACCGGGGTAAAAACAGACATGAATGAAGCGTTGAAAATTAGTTTGAAAAAGCAGTCAACAAACAGGCTGGTTTGATGAAGGACGATCAGGCTCCGGCATCTTGCTCAGAAGCGGTAAATCTGCCACATCGGGACACTTACACCCGATTCCATGTCTCCCCGGTGAGGTGTACCGGCAGCACTGCGCCGGTTCAGCAGATAATACGGTTTGCCGATCCGGGGAGTGATTTTGATGACGTACAGTTCGCCATTGATGCGATACTCTTCAATCATCGTCTTGTCTTTTCCTTCGTGGATCGTTATTTCCGGTTCCAGAGATGGATCCAGCCCCAGTTCGGGGGGAAGGCCATTTTCTTCCCCGGCAGAAGGCGATTCTGGAATTTCCGGCAATGGAATCAAATTATCCGGTTGCTGACTGGTTTGTGCCCATGTCAGGGACGATATCCAGACCAGGTTGCCACAGAAAAATAAAAGCGTTGCTGACCTCATGCTGATTACCGGGAAGTTGGAATATTCTGATGTTCTCTAATGAAATGAATCTGCTGGTGCTACAGATTGAGCTGTATGTTGCGTTCAGCAGCAGAGGGCTCAAATCCTGAAGTTTCATAATAACGGAAGATTGCATCTACAACTTGGGACGGTTCATCCACAATCTGAATGAGATCCATGTCTTCTGATGAGATGAAGTCATGCTGGACAAGTACCTGTTGAAACCAGTCGATCATTCCTGCCCAGAAATCTGAACAAACCAGAATGATCGGCATTTTTCGGGTTTTACCGGTCTGTACGAGGGTCAACGCTTCCATCAGTTCATCCAGAGTTCCGAATCCGCCCGGCATCACGACATAGGCGGTTGCGAACTTGACGAACATATATTTGCGGGCAAAGAAATGTCGGAAAGTCTGGCTGATATCCTGATAAACATTACGGTGTTGTTCATGTGGAAGTTGGATGTTCAATCCCACACTGGGGGATTTACCATAAAAGGCACCTTTGTTGGCCGCTTCCATAATACCGGGCCCGCCTCCGGAGATGACCGAAAATCCGGCATCCGACAATTGTCTTGCGATCGCTTCGGTTAATTTATAATGCGGATGGTCGGGAGGGGTTCTGGCGCTGCCAAAAATACTGATGGCAGGCTGGATACATTCGAGCCGTTCCGTGCCTTCGACAAATTCCGCCACAATTCCGAAAACCCGCCATGACTCCCGGGCTGACCAGGGTTTCTCCAAGGTGAGGGCATCCGATAATTTTGCTTGCAAGCTCATAGAGGTCCTTGTTTGATGAAAACACTTCTGCTAGTCGACGGTTCTTCCTACCTGTACCGTGCTTTTCATGCTCTGCCCGATTTGCGTAACCGCCTTAATGAACCTACCGGCGCAATCTATGGCGTGCTGAATATGCTGCGTCGCTTGCATAAGGAATACCGGCCAGATTATAGCGCGTGTGTGTTTGACGCAAAAGGTAAAACATTCCGGGAAGATATTTACCCGCAATATAAAGCACACCGCCCGCCGATGCCGGAAGATCTGGTCAGCCAGATCGATCCCTTGCATGCCTGTATCCGGGCGATGGGCTGGCCACTGCTGATAGAAGAGGGTGTTGAAGCCGATGATGTTATCGGAACGCTGGTGGAACGTGCAATCGTCAATCAGGCGCAATGTGTGATCGCAACGGGTGATAAGGATATTGCGCAACTGGTCAGGCCAGGTATTTGGCTGGTGAATACCATGAACAACGAATCACTGGATGAATCGGGTGTTCTGCAGAAATTTGGTGTAACACCTGCACAGATCATCGACTTTCTGGCGTTGGTGGGGGATAGCGTGGACAATATTCCCGGGGTGGAGAAAGTAGGTCCTAAAACTGCGGTGAAGTGGCTTGATCAATACGGTACGCTGGATGATCTGATTGCACACGCGGGTGAGATAAAGGGTGTGGTGGGCGAAAATCTGCGCAAAGCGTTGGACTGGCTGAAGGTTTCAAGAAAACTGTTGACGATCAAATGTGATGTCCCGCTTGCAGTGGACTGGCAGGATCTGGTTGCTGCTCCGCCTGATACGGCCAGGCTGACGGAGCTCTACGAGCATCTCGAATTCCGGAGCTGGTTGCGTGAACTCAAACAGTCTGGTCCGGAGAAAAATGAGAAAGCCGATTCAAGTGCTGCGGCCGCGATAGTGGATGATCCGTCGGTACCGGAGGGAGAAAATGATGACGAGCGTGACTATCAGATTATTCTGACTGATGCGCAACTGGGTGACTGGCTGGCGCAATGTGAATCTGCTGAGTTGGTTTCGATCGATACCGAGACGACCAGTCTGAATCCGATGGAAGCAAAGCTGGTAGGACTTTCGTTTTGTATGGAGCCGGGACAAGCAGCTTATATACCACTTGCTCATCATTACCCGGGAGTACCTTCACAGTTGAATCGTGAACAGGTGTTGCAACGGCTGAAGCCCTGGCTGGAGAATGGCAGGAAGGCCAAGGTTGGGCAGAATCTGAAATATGACAGGCATGTGCTTGCCAATCATGGAGTCATGCTGAATGGTATCGTACACGATACCCTGCTGCAATCGTATGTACTGGAATCCCATCTGTCGCATGATCTGGACAGCCTGGCCAGCCGGCATCTGGGCATACAAACCATCAGCTATGATGAGGTAACCGGTAAGGGAGCGAAACGTATCGGGTTCGAGCAGGTGGAAATTCATCGGGCAGGGGTTTATGCAGCTGAAGATGCGGACATCCCTTTGCGCCTGCATCGGGTTTTATATCCGGTAATCAATCAAGATGCCCGCCTTGAGTATATTTATCAGCAGATCGAAATACCGTTGCTGGAAGTTCTGTTCCGGATCGAACGTAATGGCGTACTGCTCGATACCGATTTATTGCGGGTGCAGAGTGGTGAGCTGACGCAGCAGCTGGTTGCGCTTGAACAACAGGCGCATTCCCTCGCTGGCCATGCTTTCAACTTGAATTCGACCAAGCAGATACAAGAAATATTGTTCGGTCAGCACAAATTACCGGTCATCAAGAAAACACCCAAAGGAGTGCCATCCACCGATGAAGAAGTGCTGCAGCGGCTGGCGTCAGATTACCCGCTGCCTAAGGTCTTGCTGGATTATCGGGGCCTTGCCAAGCTCAAATCGACTTATGTCGATAAATTGCCGCAGATGGTGAACAAGCAAACTGGCCGTGTACATACACATTATGCGCAGGCAGTTGCTGTTACTGGACGTCTGGCGAGTAACGATCCGAATTTGCAGAATATTCCGGTGCGTACATCGGAAGGCAGGCGCATCCGTGAGGCATTCATTGCGCTGGATGGATGGCTTATCGTATCAGCAGATTATTCTCAGATCGAGCTGCGCATCATGGCGCATATTTCAGGGGATGCAGGACTGATACAGGCTTTTTCTGAAGGACAGGACATTCATCGTGCCACGGCTGCCGAGGTGTTTGGTGTTTCTGTCGAACAGGTGAATCCGGAGCAGCGTCGTTATGCTAAAGTCATTAACTTTGGTTTGATTTATGGTATGTCTGAATTCGGGCTTGCCACTCAACTGGGTATAGAGCGTACGGCTGCCCGCACTTTCATCAACCGCTATTTTGCGCGTTATCCGGGTGTGGCGGATTACATGCAACGTACAAGAGAGCTTGCAAGACAGCACGGTTATGTCGAAACCGTGCTGGGGAGAAGGTTGCAATTATCCGATATCCGCAGTAATCAGCGTAATCGCCAGATGGGAGCTGAGCGGGCAGCAATCAATGCACCGATGCAGGGGACTGCCGCAGATATCATTAAACTGGCCATGATTTCCGTACATCGATGGCTGATTGAAGCACGACTTCAGAGTAAACTGATCATGCAGGTTCATGATGAACTGGTGCTGGAAGTGCTGGCAGATGAATTGCCGGTGATCAGAGAAAGTCTACCTCGGCTGATGGAGAATGTTCTCAAACTGGATGTGCCACTAAAAGTTCAGATAGGTACGGGGAAAAATTGGGATCAGGCGCATTGATATTATTTCTGGCCCGTATTGGAGGAGGTACGAATTTTTATCTGTTTATACCTGAAAATATTGTTAATTTTCTTGACTTATGAGAGACATCTCTTTAGATTGGATTTTTACAGAATTGTAAATAATGAGGAGGATAGTTACGAAAATGGAAGACACCGCATCGATATTAATGACCGGGCTCATTGATCTGCCTTGGTGGGGTTATATTGTCGTGGCATTGGTACTTACCCATATAACGATTGCCAGTATTACCATTTTTCTGCACCGTTATCAGGCTCATCGGTCGCTTGAGTTGCACCCTATACCCAGTCATTTCTTTCGTTTCTGGTTGTGGTTAACGACCGGTATGGTAACCAAGGAATGGGCTGCAGTTCACCGGAAACATCATGCAAAATGTGAAACCGTGGATGACCCTCACAGCCCACAGGTCTTTGGTATCAAAAAGGTATTGGGTGAAGGTGCAGAGTTGTACAAGGTTGAGACCAAAAATCAGGAGACACTCGACCGTTATGGACACGGTACTCCTGATGACTGGATAGAACGCAATGTATATACCAAACATAGTGTAGCTGGTATTGCGTCTATGCTGATTATCAATGTGATTTTATTTGGCCCGCTAGGATTGACGATCTGGGCCGTGCAAATGATGTGGACGCCTGTGATGGCTGCGGGTGTCATAAATGGTATCGGACACTACTGGGGCTATCGCAATTTCCGCTCAGAGGATGCCAGTCGCAATATCTCCCCGTGGGGAATCCTGATTGGTGGGGAAGAGCTGCATAACAATCATCATGCTTATCCGACTTCTGCCAGATTGTCCAATAAATGGTATGAGTTCGATATCGGCTGGATGTATATCCGGATACTGGAAATGATGGGGTTGGCGCGGGTGAAGAAAATAGCTCCCAAGTTACAGTTGAATAAAGCCAAGACCGAATGTGATCTGGAAACATTACAGGCCGTTATTTCTCACCGGTATGAGATTCTGGCGAAATACACCAAATCATTGAAGATCGCACTCAAGAATGAGCTGGTGCATTTGCAGCAGGCTGCAATAGAAAACGGTGTGGATGGTTTGACTTTGAGAAACTGGGTGCTGGCTGATGCCAAGACCTTGAAAGAGGAGGAGCGTACTAAGCTGGAGACGGTATTAAGTCATGCTCAGAAGCTGGATAAGCTTTATCGCATGAGAGAAGAACTGTCTTCGATATGGGAACGTTCTGCGGCCACTAAGGATGAGTTGCTCAAGCAACTGGAGGATTGGTGTCGTCGCGCGGAAGAAAGTGGTATCGAATTGCTGGAAAAATTCTCCCGCAGATTACGATGCTATGCCATGGCCTAGACTAGAGTCAGATAGCAACAAAAAACCCGCGTTATGCGGGTTTTTTGTTATCAGGACTAACTTACAAGAAATAGTTTATTTAAGCTTCGTCTCTTTGTAAGTTACGTGTTTTCTTGCTACCGGATCAAATTTCTTGATTTCCAGTTTCTCCGGGTTGGCACGTTTGTTTTTGGTCGTAGTATAAAAATGACCTGTTCCTGCTGAAGATTCCAGTTTTATTTTCTCGCGCATAAATATACCTTTCTCTGTTTGTTTTGCAGAGCACTAATCAGACACGCTCTCCACGTGCGCGCATGTCGGCAACCACTGAATCAATACCGTTTTTATCAACGGTACGTAACGCAGCATTGGTCAGGCGCAGACGTATCCAGCGATTTTCGCTTTCCAGCCAGAAGCGGCGTGATTGAAGGTTTGGCAGAAAGCGGCGTTTGGTTTTATTGTTAGCATGAGAGACATTATGACCACTCATGGGGCGCTTCCCCGTGACTTGACATACACGCGCCATGTTACATAACTCCTGTGATTAAAATACCGAAGCCCAACATAATAGCTTGTATGGATATGTTTTTCAATTCAAATTAGGCCGCGTTCCGCAAATGACACGACTTCATTGCTGCCGATAACAAAATGATCAAGTACCTTCACGTCCACCAGTGCCAACGCCTATTTGAGAGATTGAGTCAATATCTCATCTGCTCTGCTGGGCTCGGCGATACCGGAAGGATGGTTGTGTGCAAAAATCATAGCCGCTGCGTTGTGATAGAGGGCACGTTTGACAACTTCACGCGGATAAACGCTGGCTTGTGTCAATGTGCCACTAAATAATTCTTCGGTAACGATCGTTCGATGTCTGGTATCCAGGAAAATACCGACAAAAACTTCGCATGGTTTTCCTTTCAGGCTCAAGCAAAGATAGTTACGTACGGATTGTGGGGAATCCATGATGTTGCCATTCTTGAGCTCTTCCGCTAATGCACGTCTTGCCATTTCCATGACTGCCTGCAGTTGCGCAAATTTTGCTGGCCCCATTCCAGGCAGCTCGCTGAATTCGTGCAGGTTTGCAGCACATAATTTTGTCAGACTGCCGAAATGAGTCAGCAGTTTGCGAGCCAGCTCGACAGCGCTGACTCCGGTAATGCCGGTACGCAGAAAAATAGCCAATAATTCCGCATCTGAAAGGGCAGCGGCACCTTTCTCGATCAGTTTCTCTCGCGGTCGCTCAGCCTCTGGCCAGTCAGAAATTGCCATGTTTGAATGAATCCTGTAAAAGTGAATACGTTTAACTCCGGTAATGTGTGTGGAACGGTCATTTCAGCCAAAAATGAATGGTTGTTTTATTTTTCCGCTGATATAGATATTTAAATTATTGAATATAAATAATTCTTATTGTTTTATATGATTCAGATTAATTCGCTTGCGGGAAAACGCCTGTTGCTGGGTATAACAGGCGGTATTGCCGCTTACAAGGCAGCGGAACTGGTCCGACTTCTGATGCAGGAAGGGGCTGAAGTACAGGTTGTGATAACTGAATCTGCCTGCCGATTCATCGGTACAGCAACGTTGCAGGGGCTGACGGGCAGAAAGGTATTTACTGAACTTTGGGATACCGGTATGTTGAACGGTATGGCGCATATCAATCTTTCCCGGGAGGCAGATGCGCTTCTGATCGCACCGGCAAGTGCTGATTTTATTGCTAGGATCGCGCATGGTCTGGCAAATGATTTACTGTCTACGCTTTGCCTGGCACGGAATTGTCCTTTGCTGATAGCACCTGCCATGAACGTACAGATGTGGGAAAATGCCGCTACTCGGCGCAATCTTACTACTTTACGGCAGGATGGTATTACAGTGCTTGGACCTGGCAGCGGTTATCAGGCCTGTGGAGAAATCGGGGCGGGGCGTATGCTCGAACCGGAAGATTTACTGGATAAGGTTCGCTGCTTTTTTCAACCCAAATATCTCGCAGGTAAGCGGGTATTGATTACAGCAGGTCCGACTTTTGAAGCATTGGATGCAGTCAGGGGACTTACCAACCTGAGTTCCGGGAAAACGGGCATAGCAATTGCACAGGCAGCACTTGAGGCTGGTGCGCGGGTGACTTTGGTATGCGGTCCGGTTTGTCCTCCCTTTCCGGCAGTCGATAAACTGACCTATATTGTCAGTGCCCGTGAGATGTTCGCTGCCGTAAAAGCAGAAGTGGAAGGTCATGATATTTTTATCAGCGTTGCAGCCGTTGCGGATTATCGTCCAGCTGAATACCACCCTTCTAAACTCAAAAAAACGGCAGCAGAGATAACACTGACCCTGGTACCCAACCCGGACATTCTGCAGTATGTCGCCAATCTGCCTAATCCTCCGTTTTGTGTGGGGTTTGCGGCAGAAACGGGAGCAGTCGAACAATATGCAGCAGAGAAAAGGAAAAGGAAGAAATTGCCGCTGATCGTTGCTAACGATGCTGTTGAAACCATCGGTTCAAACGAGAGTTCCCTGATTTTGCTGGATGATGAAGGGACACATTATTTGCCAAAGGCCGACAAGAATATACAAGCCCGGTTGGTCATGGCACATATTGCCCGTCTCTATGATAAACATAAGGGATATACCCATCATAATGAAACAAGTTGATATCAAGCTGCTTGATCCACGCCTGCAAGATGTTTTTCCAGGCTATGCCACACCGGGCTCAGCTGGCCTCGATTTGCGTGCCTGCATCGATGAAAGAATGGAAATCCATCCGGGGGAAACACTTTTGATTCCGTCGGGCATTGCCATTCATCTGGCTGATCCGGGTTTTGCCGCAATCGTTCTGCCTCGTTCCGGCTTGGGACATAAGCATGGAATCGTGCTGGGCAATCTCGTGGGGCTGATCGATTCAGATTATCAGGGGCAAATCCTGGTTTCCTGCTGGAATCGAGGTCAGGCTGAATTTATGCTCGATCCGATGGAGCGGATTGCACAACTGGTTATCGTACCTGTGGTACAGGCTGGTTTTAATGTCGTGGAAAATTTTCAGCCGAGTCAGCGCGGAGAGCAGGGGTTTGGAAGTACCGGTAAATGTTGAGAGTTTGCTTTGCTATATTGCTGATGGTCAGCAGTTTGTCGAATGCGGCTGAAGCTGAGGATCAATCGCTGCCAGTCGTGAAACTCAGTATTCTGGATCAGGTGATCACTGTCGAGCTGGCGGATACGACTGCTGCTCGTACGGCAGGGCTCATGTACCGTACTCGTTTGTCTGAAGACAGCGGTATGCTCTTTGTTTTTCCGGTTGCCGGTATTCACTGCATGTGGATGAAGGACACTGTTATCCCTTTGAGCGTTGCCTTCCTGGATGAAACGGGAAAAATTATCAATCTGGCCGAAATGGTACCCGAAACGCTTACACCGCACTGTTCTGCCAGTGCAGCGCAGTATGTACTCGAAATGGGTGCTGGCTGGTTTGATGCGCGCAAGATCAAAGCGGGTGACCGGGTTATGCAACTCCTGGACACCGGGATGTAGCATAACCCGTGTCCGTCGGATTGTTGTACCGGCGCTTATCTACCGCATGTGTGGGAGCATTCCTTTGACTGCTCTCATCATTTTTGCCATACCACCTTTATTCATCATTTTCATCATTTTACGCGCTTGTTCGAATTGTGAGAGCAGGCGATTGACTTCCTGTACGGAAACGCCAGAACCTGCTGCAATGCGGCGTTTGCGGGAAGCTTTGATAAGCTCCGGCTTAACCCGCTCCTGCGGTGTCATGGAGTTGATGATGCCTTCAGTACGGCTGATGATTTTTTCATCGACATTCATGTTTTGTGCGGCCTGACTCAACTGGTGAGGCAGCTTTTCCAGCATGGCGCTCATGCCGCCCATTTTTTTCATTTGCTGGAACTGCTGCTGAAAATCATTGAGATCGAAGCTCTTGCCTGATTTCATTTTTTTCATCAGGCGTTCTGCTTCTTTCTGGTCTGACGTTCGCTGTGCTTCCTCAATCAGTCCGAGCACGTCCCCCATACCCAGGATGCGTGAGGCCATGCGGTCGGGGTAAAACGGCTCCAGCCCGTTCAGTTTCTCAGCGATACCGGCAAATTTGATCGGTTTTCCGGTAATGTGCCGGACGGAAAGGGCTGCCCCTCCACGGGCATCACCATCGAGCTTGGTAAGAATCACACCAGTCAGTGGCAGTACTTCGGCAAAGGCTTTGGCGGTATTGACCGCATCCTGTCCCTGCATGGCATCGACGACAAACAATGTTTCAGTCGGCTTCAGCAATTGTTCCAGCTGACTGATTTCCTGCATCATGGCTTCGTCGATACCCAGTCGTCCGGCGGTATCGACAATTACTACGTCATGATGATGCTTACGTGCGAAATCCAGAGCTGCAGTACAGATTTCAGCGGGTTGCCGACCGGTTTGTACCGGGAAGAAATCGGCCCCGGTCTGTTCAGCCAGCAGAGCCAGTTGATCGATCGCTGCAGGGCGATAAACGTCGCAGGATACCAGCAGAACTTTTTTCTTCTGATCCATCAACCATTTTGCCAGTTTGCCACTGCTGGTGGTTTTACCGGCACCTTGTAACCCGGCCATGAGAATGACAGCAGGCGGAGCGACATTCAGGTTGAGTTCTGCCTTGCCACCACCCATAATGGCGACCAGCTCCTCATGGACGACACCGATGAGTGCCTGGCCAGGAGAGAGTTTATCCAGAACTTCGTGGCCGATTGCGCGTTGCCTGACTTGCTCGATGAATATTTTGATGACTGGTAAGGCTACGTCTGCCTCGATCAGGGCCATACGTACCTCGCGCAATGCATCCTGAATATTGCTTTCAGTCAGGCGTGCTTCACCACGCAACGTTTTGATGACACCAGAAAGTCGTTCGGTTAAATTGTCAAACATGTAAGCTCCTGTAGAAACGGTATTCGCTGGCGAGAGTGACGCCCTGTGTTAAACTTTGCTGCCAGACAGCACTTCTGCTTTATTCGGACGAAGAGTAGACTGGCTGTTTCTTCGCCAATTGTTCAGACCGATTGCCAATGCCCAGCATTCTAACTTATCTCAGTGCCTCATTGCTTTACGGGATTGCCGGATGGTATTTCTGGCGAGCCATGCGTACAGACACATCTGCTGCAGGAGCAGTGCCGAACGTGAAGCTGCAGCAGTATGTAATGCTGCTTCCACTGATAGTACACGGTCTGGTGCTTTATCATGCTGTGTTTATGGATAACGTGCTGAGCTTCGGTGTCGGGAATGCCATTTCGGCCATTGTTTGGCTGACTGCGGTGATTTACTGGGTATCCGGATTCTTTTCATCATTGCAGGGATTACAGAATCTCATCGCTCCGCTTTCAGCCATAGCAGCAGTTGCCGTCTTGGTGCCGTTGCTGCTGCCTTCCATCCATCCGCTTGCTCATGCCGGGATGACAGCCTTCAAGGCTCATTTGCTGGCAGCTATGTTCGCTTACAGTCTTTTTACAATTGCAGCCTTGCATGCGGTGCTGATGACACTGCTAGAACGTCGCCTGCATCATTCGGAGGTTTCCCCGATATTCTTACAATTGCCGCCGCTCCTGGTGATGGAGAAAATGTTGTTCCGTCTTGTATGGATCGGATTTATCCTACTCAGCCTGACTCTGCTCAGTGGTATTGTTTTCTCGGAGGAGTTGTTCGGCCAGTCTGTCCCATTTACACATAAATCATTATTTGGCTTCATTTCGTGGGGAATATTTGCTGCTTTGCTGGCGGGAAGGCATCTGTACGGGTGGCGCGGCCGTACTGCTATCCGCTGGATGCTGGCCGGGTTTGCTGCACTTGTTCTTTCCTACATCGGCAGCAAATTCGTGCTGGAAATCATCCTTAACCGGTAATCAGGATTTCAGAAATCATTCTGCTGATTCAGCAATGATTCTTCCTGGAAATATCTGAAAGTCTCTTTTGCCACTATTGACCGGAATCATAGATCGACGGAGTAGCGTGCATCAGAGTTACGATCTTTTTCAGAGATATGTTTCGCATGAACATAACCGACACCAATATCCGAATGCTGGATGAGTTTACGGACGCCTTATGGTTGGAGGATGGTCTGTCCCGTAATACATTGGCCAGCTATCGAGCCGATCTGATGCAACTGATTGAATGGCTCAGCCGGCAGCCAAGGGCAAATGGATCATTGATTGACGTAACACAAGTTGATTTGCTGGCTTTTCTGTCTGATAGAATCGGGCAGGGAGTGAAAGCAAGTACTACTTGCAGGGTGCTGACCTGTATCAAACGGTTTTACCGGTATCTGTTACGTCAAGGGAAAATCCGGGCGGATCCTGCCACGAATATAGATAGTCCAAAAATTTCCCGCCATTTGCCTGTAAGCCTGACTGAGGCCGAAGTGGAAGCACTGCTGGCAGCACCGGATACCCGGCAGCCACTTGGTTTACGTGACCGTGCCATGCTGGAGATACTTTATGCTGCAGGGTTGCGTGTTTCAGAGCTGGTTGGATTAAGTATTTCCCAAATCCGCCAGGATATGGGAGTGGTACGTATCCTGGGCAAAGGTAGCAAGGAGCGCCTGATTCCTCTGGGCGAGGAAGCATTGCACTGGCTGAGCTTGTATTTTCAGGAAGCGCGCCCGGTACTGCTGGCAGGCAAACATAGCAATATGTCATTCGTGACCACACGTGGTGACGCCATGACCCGCCAGGCATTCTGGTATCTGATCAAGCGCTATGCACGACAGGCGGGAATCGTGAAATCGTTATCTCCTCATACACTTCGCCATGCCTTTGCCACTCATTTACTCAATCATGGTGCTGATTTGCGAGTGGTACAACTGCTGCTTGGCCATAGTGATATTTCGACTACGCAAATTTATACTCATGTTGCACGCGAGAGGCTGAAGCAGCTGCATGCCCGGCATCATCCAAGGGGGGGGCTGTAACTGCTTTACCGCCGCTTCAGCTATCGATTGGGCTTTCACGGCGACGATCCTGGAGGGTTTCTATGGAGTGCGTAATCGTATATTTACTGCGCGATTATGCACTCCATAGAAATTTTGCCTGACGACCTATATCAGTCTCTGGTTTCTACTTGCACCAGAGGCTCAGTGTTATCAGCAGCGGATTCTACCGAACGGCGGGGCCGGCTGCGCGGCCTTCTGGCAGGCGCTGGAGGAACTTCCTCTTTTTCGGATATTTTATCCGGCGCTGTTTCTATCATGATCAATCCACTCTGAGTGAGATCCGGTAACTCGATCGTTTGATGAGGCTCAACCGTTTCCTGATGTTCGCTATCCGGCTCGCTGTGGGTATGGAGCGTTTCAGTTTCAATGATCTCAGCCGCGGATACTACTGCCCGATTCTCAGTGATATCGTCTGTCGGAGTCGAGTTGGTGTCCCCGGCTGGTTCCACCGGGAGCAGGAATATATCTTCGGTGTCTTTGCTGTTATCAGCAGAAGATACAGCGGGTTCGACTGTTTCATTTTCTGCGATTGGTATCACTTCGTCTTGCCCGATGGCCGTGTTCGAATTTGTTCGATCTTCCCGATCACGGTGAAAACTTCCGCGACGGCGGCGTGAACGACTCCGTTTTTCCGTTTTCCTTTCACTGGCAGAGTCTGCTGTAGCGGTTGTGTCTGCCGGCGTTGCTGATACATCAAGCTGATCACTTTCTACTTCGAGCTTCTGTGGTTGATTTTGTCGGCTATTTTTGCGATGTTGCCGTTCATTGCCAGTGGCATGATCGGTAGCAGGGTGCTCTGCAGAGTGATCAAGCAGTGACGAATGGTTTGTTTCCTGCAATGATCCGTTTGCTGTTACCTGAGTACTGGTCTTCGTACGTTTGCTGCGACTGCGATCGCGCCGGTTGCGGCTACGTTCACTGCGAGCAGGTTTTGCCTGAGATTCTTCCGCACCCTGATCGGTTTCTGTCCGGTTGCTGCCCGCCGGTCTGAACAGGCTGAAGAACTTGTCTAGGAATGAAAGCTGTTCTCGTGGTTTTTCTTCAGGAACGGGGGCGGGTTGCTCGGGCTTGATGCCGATTACCGCTGCTTTGGGCCGAGCCGCCCGGGTTTCCTGAGAAATGGAAGGAAGCGTGACTTCTTCAGATGTCTTTTCCACCATCTCATAGCTTGGCGGTAATTCGGTTGATTTGATGTCTTCATGGCGCAACCGGGTAATTATGTAGTTGGGTGTCTCCATATAGATGTTGGGGATCAGAATGATCCCAACTTTCAGACGCGCTTCGAGCCGATAAATCTCCGATCGTTTCTCGTTCAGCAGGAATGTAGCGACATCCACCGGCAGCTGCACCTGCAGCATACTGGTCTGCTCTTTCATCGCTTCTTCCTGGATGATTCTGAGAATATGCAGAGCAGATGAGTCCGTTCCCCGGATATGACCGGTACCATGGCAGCGCGGACAGGGGATGTAATTTCCTTCTCCAAGAGAGGGGCGCAGTCGTTGCCGCGATAATTCGAGTAATCCGAAGCGGGAGATTTTTCCAATCTGGACGCGTGCACGATCCAGACGCAATGCCTTGAGCAGGCTGGATTCCACTTCCCGCTGGTTGCGGGTGACTTCCATATCGATAAAATCGACCACTACCAGTCCACCCAGATCACGCAGACGCAATTGCCGGGCGATTTCATCGGCTGCCTCGAGATTGGTGTTGAGCGCAGTAGTTTCGATGTCTGAACCACGAATGGCACGTGCCGAATTGACATCGATGGAAACCAGTGCCTCGGTATGGTCTATGACAATTGAGCCACCCGAAGGCAGAGTAACCTGACGGGAGTAAGCCGTCTCGATCTGGTGCTCGATCTGGAAACGAGAAAACAGCGGAATATCGTCCTGATAGAGTTTTAACCGATCCACATTCGCCGGCATGACATTCGCCATAAACTGGTATGCCTGCTCGTATATTTCAGGGTTGTCAATCAGGATTTCACCGATTTCCGCATGAAAATAATCGCGAATGGCACGGATGACGAGACTGCTTTCCTGATAAATCAGGAAGACGCCTTTTTCATTATTGGCCGCTTCTTCGATTGCACGCCAGAGCTGCACCAGGTAGTTCAAATCCCATTGCAGTTCTTCTTCGTTGCGTCCGATACCTGCAGTGCGTGCAATGATGCTCATACCCTCAGGTACCTGAAGGTTATTGATGACCTCACGCAATTCTGCCCGTTCTTCCGCGCTCACTCGGCGTGAAATACCACCACCCTGCGGGTTGTTGGGCATCAGGACGAGATAACGCCCGGCTAGGGAGATGTAAGTGGTGAGAGCGGCACCTTTGTTGCCACGTTCATCCTTGTCAACCTGTACAATCAGCTCCTGACCTTCGCGTAACAGGTCCGCCACACGATGACCAGACCAATCGATATTCTTGTCGAAGCAGGTTGGAGCAATTTCCTTGTAAGGCAAGAAACCATGACGGCCAGCGCCATAATCGACGAAGGCGGCTTCAAGACTGGGTTCGAGGCGAGTAACGGTTGCTTTATAAATATTACTTTTGCGTTGTTCCTTGCCCAGGGTTTCGATATCGATATCAATGAGCTTTTGCCCATCTACGATGGCGACGCGCAGCTCTTCAGGCTGGGTCGCATTGAATAACATACGTTTCATTTAGTGTCTCCCGCGCTCGATTTACGGGCGAACTTCTCGTTCACTGTCAGTGTAATATCTGATGGTTTTTTGCTTGGGTGCGTCTGTAACCCGGCTGGTTGGATCATGAAATGATTTCGGTATCCTTTGAAGTTGACCAATCAATAATTGACAGCCGGTGTTTTGATTCCACAACCTACCGGATCAGAAACGGGTGAGATGCAGAGCCTGCAGAGAACATACCTTGTGTATCCAGGTATGGAATCAGGAACTTGAATATGTGTACGTTGAGCGCGCAAATTAAATATCATCGCTGCTTGTTATATGGTGAGCGACATTAACCAGCCGGAAACTGGCTTTATCCAGCGTATGAAAACGAAAATTCGGGTACATGACTACTTGACTGACCACGCAATCGCTTCATGGTGAAAAAACAGATCTATAGGAATTCGGGTGTGAAAAGTATAGGTAAAAGCAGGGTGCCCGGTAAAGAGAAAATTATGCCGGACATTATATCGGAACATGCGGTTGTTAAACAGATTGATGAAACTGCTGAAAGCCAGCGTATCGACAATTTTCTCATCAGATCACTGAAGGGAATACCCAGACGTCATATTTATCAACTACTTCGCAGTGGACAGGTGCGTGTCAACAGCAAACGTATCGATGCCAGCTATCGTCTGCAGCTTGGCGATAAAGTCCGTATTCCACCCGTCATCAGGCCGATAAAGCCGGTATCCAGTCAGGGAGCGTATCGGGCAGATCGCTTCAATATCCTGTATCAGGACGACCATCTGCTGGTGATCGATAAACCGGCTGGGATCGCGGTTCATGGAGGTAGTGGTATCAGCCATGGTGTGATCGAGCAATTGCGCGGACAACACCCGGACTGGAAATTTCTGGAATTGGTGCATCGCCTTGACCGTGAAACCTCAGGCATTTTGCTGCTGGCCCGCAAGCGTCAATCTCTGCTGGAGTTGCACCGGCAGATTCGTGAAGGAACAGTGGAGAAGCATTACCTGACATTGGTTCGCGGAAAATGGAAAAATTTAGTACAGAATGTCCGTTTACCATTGAATAAATATTTAACTGCAGCGGGAGAAAGGCGTGTTGCCGTTGCTGCTGGCAGAAATGATCAGGATAAGGTGCAGCAGGCGCATACGTTGTTTACTTTGCAAAAGACATGGGAAGATTTCAGTTTACTTGATGCTGAACTCAAAACCGGCCGTACTCACCAGATTCGTGTACATCTGGCGTATCTTGGCTTTCCCATAGCGGGGGATGATAAATATGGTGATTTTGGATTGAATAAACGGTTACAGAAGGATGATGGTAGGGAGCGAGTATTAAGACGCATGTTTCTGCATGCTTCGGTATTTACCTGTACACACCCGGTGACAGGTGATCTTTTACATCTGGAAGCGCCATTGCCGGATGAGCTGCGCGTATTTTTGAAAAATCTGGATATGAATGTTCATCTGCCCTGATGCATCTGCTGTGAAGCTGCCGAAGCTTTGTATATCCAGAAAATTTTTATCATGGCAGAGTCGTTTCCATATTGGTTTTACTGGCTGATTCATTGTTGGTAACGGGTGCTCGAATTGATTTCAGCACGGCAGCCAATGCCGGCCAGACATTATCCAGCATTTTTTCCTGGGCCTGGATAGTGGGGTGGATTCCGTCAGCTTGAAAGAGTTCAGGCCGATCGCCAAAACCTTCCATCAGGAACGAGGCTAGTTGTAATTGTTGATCTTGTGCCAAACGTGGATAGATATCACGAAACTTTTGTGTATAACTTATGCCATAATTGGGCGGCAGTTGCATGCCGACCAATAATGGAGTGGCGTTGTACCGTTTGCAGGTCAGAATGATTGCTTTCAGATTTTCATAAATAGAGGTAATCGAACGACCTTGCAGGCCATCATTTGCCCCTAGTGCAATGATAACGATATCTGGTACATGGTCGTTGAGTGCCTGTTCAATCCGGTTGCGCCCGCCCAAGGTAATTTCCCCGCTGATGCTGATGTTTATTACTCTGTAATCGGGAGACTGGTTTTGTAATCGCCGCTCAAGCAGATTCACCCATCCAGCTCCTGGTGGCAACCCATATCCTGCGGACAGGCTGTCGCCCAGCACCATGATACTGGTGCCTGTTCCAGACCAGGCTGAACTGAGTGAGAAGATACTAAACAAATATAATATGACGAACAGCAGTTTTTTCATGGTAAATCAACTCCCGGCTGAACAATCGGTTTCTGTGAACAATCAGCCTATCATACAGGCCAGCAGTTTAACCAGAGAGGTCGATACGGGCGGGACCCGACTGACCATTCTGCAGGATATCAATCTGGAGATCCGTGCTGGGGAATCGATTGCCGTTGTCGGAGCTTCCGGCTCCGGGAAATCAACCCTGCTCGGCTTGCTGGCAGGGCTGGATGTACCGACCCGTGGAACGGTTTTTCTCGATGGGGAAGATATTTTCAAGCTGGATGAAGATGAACGTGCCGGTTTGCGTGGCAGATTGCTGGGATTCATGTTTCAGTCGTTCCAGTTGCTGCCTTCACTGACCGCACTTGAAAATGTCATGTTGCCGCTGGAGCTGTCAGGTGCTGGTAATGCTCGTGAGGTTGCACATTCCTGGCTTGAACGAGTAGGGCTGGAGAAAAGGATCAAGCATTATCCTAGGCAACTTTCCGGGGGAGAGCAACAGCGTGTGGCTATCGCGCGGGCCTTTGTCACACGCCCGAAAATGTTGTTTGCCGATGAGCCGACCGGTAACCTGGATGCAGCAACCGGTGCCCAGATCATTGACCTGATGTTCGCCATTAATCGGGAGCAGGGAACGACGCTCATTCTGGTAACACACGACGAAAACCTTTCTGCCCGTTGCTCTCGTGTCATCAAACTGGTTGCCGGTCGGGCGGTTGACTGATTCAGGTTTGATTTTCCATTTTTTCGTATTTCCAGCCAATTGTCCGAGGGTATCCTGAAATGAACATGATCAGGCTTTCTTTGCGTATGCTGCTGCGAGACTGGCGAGCAGGGGAACTGCATATTCTTACATTGGCACTCATTATTGCTGTGAGCAGTGTGGCTACCGTCAGCTTTTTCTCAGATCGGGTGCAGAGAGCGCTGGTGCTGGAAAGTAACCGGTTACTGGGGGGAGATTTACTGGTAATTTCTGATGCGCCGTTACCACCCGGTTATGCGGAACATGCTCGGCAGCTCGGATTAAGGACTACTCGCCTGACCAAGTTTCCCAGCATGATTAGTTTCGGTGACAATAGTCTTTTGACGAGTGTCAAGGCGGTAGCACCCGGCTATCCGCTGCGGGGAGAATTGAAACTGGCCGATCCGCCGGCAGAGGGGGCTGCCGCCCAACATAGTCGGGTGGCTCGGGCAATACCCGAACGTGAAACCGTCTGGGTGGATGAAAAAGTAATGTCGGCATTGAAGGTGACGCTGGGCGATAAAATCGAGGTGGGTGCCGCAGAGTTAACGGTGATGTCGATGGTAGAAAGTGAGCCGGATCACTCTGTCGGGTTCGTCAGTATGAACCCCAGATTACTGATGAATGAGGAAGATCTGGCTGCTACCCGGTTGATTCAGCCAGGCAGTCGGATCAGTTATCAACTGCTGGTGGCAGGAGATGAAGGGAAAGTAGCCGGTTTCAGACGTTGGATCAGTGAGCGTCTGTCCCCGGGCGAGCGTGTCGAGGGTATTCAGGATGCACGCCCGGAAATCCGGTCAGCACTCGATCGGGCTGGTAAATTTTTGAGTCTGGCTGCTCTGGCCAGTGTTGTCGTGGCAGCAGCAGCAGTGGCGCTGGCTATACGGCGCTTCATCCAGCGCCATCTGGATGGTTGTGCTGTCATGCGTTGCCTGGGTGCAACTGAATCTGACCTGCTGCGCCTGTATTCATACTATTTCGTAATGCTGGGCTCGGCTGCAAGTTTACAGGGGTGCTTGCTTGCCGTGCTGACACAGGAGTTTCTGTCATACTGGCTGTCAGAACTGCTCGGGATTGCGTTGCCGTTGCCGAGCGTATTGCCCTTTATACAAGGGATACTGACTGGTATGGTGTTGTTGTTGGGTTTTGCTCTTCCTCCACTGTTGAATCTGCGGCAGGTGCCTGCGTTGCGTGTCATCCGGCGTGACCTCGAACTGGCAAATTTGCACAGTCTGGCGGGTTACGGATTCGGATTTGTCATACTGTCCGTACTGTTTATCTGGAAGGCTGAATCATTTAAGCTGGGTATCATGATCATGGTTGGCTTTCTGTTGGCAGTCATCCTGTTTGGCTTATTCGGTTTATTGCTGATCCGACTGTTCCTGCTGACTCGTCCGCAAGGTTCGGGTCCGTGGAGTTACGGACTGGCCAACATTCGAAGACGAACTATTCCCAGTCTGGTGCAGGCTACTGCATTGGGATTGGGATTAATGGCATTGCTGACGCTGACTTTGGTCCGTAATGATTTGCTCGAGGATTGGCAGGCCCGCCTCCCGGAGAATGCGCCTAATCGGTTTCTGGTAAATGTTCAACCGGATCAGCAGAAAGAGTTGATGGTGTTTTTCGATGAGCACGCTATTCCACGGTCGGAGATTTTTCCGATGGTGCGCGGTCGGCTGATGAAAATCAACGACCGACCTGTAAACCTCAATGATTACCCTGACCCGCGGGCCAAGCAGTTGGTCAATCGTGAATTTAACCTGTCTTGGACGGAGACCCTGCAATCGGATAATGAAATCGTGGCGGGACACTGGTGGCGCGAGGAAATCATATCATCCGAGCGTGAACTGTCGATGGAGGTGGAGTTTGCTGAGACACTGGGTCTCAAAATGGGCGATCGTTTGACTTTTTATACAGGAGGAGGAGATTTTTCAGCGACGATTACGAGTTTGCGCAAGGTGGATTGGGACACATTCCACGTGAATTTTTTTGCCATAGTTCGCCCTGGGTTACTTGACAACTATCCTGTAAGTTACGTCACCAGTTTTTATCTGCCACCCGACAAGACAGCTGTCATGCAGGAGCTGATCCGTATATTTCCGAATTTTCTGGTAATCGATGTGGCGAGTGTGATTGAACGTGTGCAAAGTATGGTCGAACAGGTAACGCATGCGATCGAATTTGTATTTCTGTTTACGCTATTGGCGGGGTTTGCCGTAATGTACGCTGCGATTGCCTCGACTCAGGATGAAAGGATTTACGAAGCTGCAATTTTTCGTACACTCGGGGCCAGAAAGCAGCAGCTCGCGCGTGCATGGGCAGTGGAGTTTGCAGTGCTCGGGACATTGGCAGGTTTTTTTGCAGCAGCAGGAGCAAACGTTCTCGGCTATCTGATCGGTAAGTATGTGCTGCATATCACTTATTCGCCCAGCCTGTGGATCGGTGCGGTGGGTGTGCTGGTAAGCGTGATCGGTGTGACAGTAATTGGCCTGATCGGAACACGTACGACATTGTCGCAGCCACCTTTACAGGTGCTCAGAAAATAAAGTAATTCGAAACCTGATCCTTGAATTTGAATTCTGCAATAGCAATATGGCAGGTTTTAGTTCTCACTGGATTGATCTCCAACCGTTTTTCTGCTTCTCGCACCCAGTTTCAGCTTGTTTTGCGCTCAAATTTTTATTCGGATAGATAGAGCGTCCACAGTTGATTTGCACTGTTTGTGTTCGATCCTCATGTGCTATAGTTGACTAATATTGTCAAGTATTATACAGTTATGGCCGGGTAAATATTCATAGTAAACGTTTCTAAATCGCTTTAAACAATACGCTAGGGGGTAGCAATGAGGTTGACGACAAAGGGACGGTTTGCGGTAACAGCTCTTCTGGATATCGCGATACGGCATGGCAACGGGCCGGTTGCGCTGGCCGACATCAGTGAGCGGCAAAGGATTTCGCTGTCTTACCTGGAACAACTGTTCGCCAAATTGCGCCAGCGCAAGCTGGTTGACAGTGTGCGCGGTCCGGGTGGGGGATATTGCCTGGCCAAGGGACTTGATGAGGTATCGGTGGCTGACATCATTCTGGCTGTGGATGAGCCCATTGATAGTACGCAATGCGGTGGCAAAGAAAACTGTCTGGGCGATAGCAAATGTATGACGCATGATTTATGGGCGAAACTGAACGAGATCATATTCGATTATCTTGGTCACGTTACCTTGAAGCGGCTGGTGGAGGAGCAGAGTCAGCGTGAGCTGCAACGCGAATTGCAACGTGAGCAGGCAGTCGTTAAGTTGTATGACATGCGGGAAGCTGCGTTCTGATTATTTGTCTGTGAGAGATTTTTCATGGCAATTACATTAACTGAGCGTGCAGCCAGGCAGATCCGGCAACAATTGGAGAAGCGGGGGAAAGGGGTTGCATTGCGACTGGGTGTCAAAAAATCAGGCTGTTCGGGGTTTGCATACAGTTTTGACTATGCTGATGAAGTGAAGGAAGACGATCAGTTGTTTGAGTCACATGATGCCAAAGTCGTCGTTCAACGTGACCAGCTGTCTTCCATTGATGGTTCCGAGATTGATTTCATCCAGGAGGGTCTGAACAGTTCGTTTAAATTTCATAATCCGAACATAGATAATACTTGTGGCTGTGGAGAGAGTTTCAGCCTTAAAACTTAGTAAATCCAGGAATTATAAAAAATGAGTGCTGTATTACAACATTTGGTGAATCAGCCATATAAGCACGGTTTCGTCACAGATATAGAAGCTGATATTGCGCCTAAAGGGCTCAATGAGGATATTATCCGGCTGATTTCTTCTAAAAAGAATGAACCTGAATGGTTGCTTGCATTCAGGCTGGAAGCTTACCGGAAGTGGCTCGATATGGTCGAGCCTGCCTGGCAGAATGTCAAATATCCCAAAATTGACTTTCAGGATATCAGTTATTACTCGGCACCCAAACCGAAGAAGAAGCTTGCCAGTATGGATGAAGTTGATCCCGAATTGTTGCGCACCTTTGAGAAGCTGGGTGTCCCCATGCATGAGCGGGCAGTTTTGGCGGGAGTCGCCGTGGATGTCATTTTTGATAGTGTATCGGTTGCAACCACTTATAAGGAAAAACTGGCTGAAGTCGGTATCATTTTCTGTTCGATTTCAGAAGCTGTGCAGAAATATCCCGAGTTGATCAGGCAGTACCTGGGCACGGTCGTGCCGCCAGGGGATAATTACTATGCAGCACTGAATTCTGCCGTATTTACTGATGGTTCTTTTTGCTTTATCCCTAAGGGTGTCAAATGCCCCATGGATCTGTCCACTTATTTCCGTATCAACACAGAAGAATCCGGGCAGTTTGAGCGTACATTGATCATTGCGGAGGAAGGTGCATCTGTTTCCTATCTGGAGGGCTGTACCGCTCCCCGGTTTGATACCAATCAGCTTCATGCGGCTGTAGTCGAACTGGTTGCGCTGGATGATGCGGATATCAAGTATTCGACCGTACAGAACTGGTATGCCGGAGATGAGAACGGGATTGGCGGTATTTACAATTTCGTTACCAAGCGTGGATTGGCAAAGGGTAAGAATTCCCGTATTTCCTGGACGCAGGTGGAAACAGGTTCAGCCATTACCTGGAAATACCCTTCATGCATTTTGCGTGGAGAGAATTCGGTGGGTGAATTCTATTCTGTTGCGGTGACCAATCATCATCAGCAGGCCGATACTGGCACCAAGATGATCCACATTGGTGCGAATACCCGCAGCACTATCGTGAGCAAAGGGATCTCAGCAGGCCAGTCCAACAGCAGTTATCGTGGCCTGGTGAGGATTGCTCCGACTGCCCGGAACGCCCGCAATTATTCACAGTGTGATTCGATGTTGATTGGCAGTCAGTGCGGAGCGCATACCTTCCCGTATATCCAGGTGCAAAACGATAGTGCACAAGTTGAGCATGAGGCTTCGACATCTAAAATCGGGGAAGATCAGTTGTTCTATTTTGCTCAGCGCGGTATTGGTGCAGAAGAGGCAGTGTCGATGATTATCAATGGTTTTTGCAAGGAGGTTTTTCAGCAGTTGCCTCTGGAATTTGCGGTGGAAGCCACCAAATTGCTCAGCTTCAAGCTGGAAGGAAGTGTCGGATGATAGATACAAACAGCAGGGTTCTGCTCGAAGTGCGTGATTTGCATGCGACGGTGGGTGGAACCGAGATTCTCAAGGGGGTGAATTTCACTGTCAGGAGTGGTGAGATTCATGCCATTATGGGGCTGAATGGTTCGGGCAAGAGTACCTTTGCCAAGGTGTTGGCTGGTCATCCGAGTTATGAAATAACCCGAGGTACGATACTTTTCGATGGTCAGGATTTATCAGTATTGGCGCCGGAAGAACGTGCGCAGGCTGGTATATTTCTCGCCTTTCAATATCCGGTGGAAATCCCGGGCGTTGCCAATGACCAGTTCCTGAGGCTGGCCTATAACACTGTCCAGGGACATCGTGGCAAGGAAGAACTGGATCCTCTTGAGTTCGATGATTTCGTTCGGGAAAAAATGAAATTGCTCAAGATGAATCCGGATTTTCTCGATCGCAGCGTCAATGAAGGATTTTCAGGAGGAGAGAAGAAACGCAACGAGATATTGCAGATGGCGTTGCTTGAGCCTCGTCTCGCTTTGCTGGATGAAACGGACTCAGGGCTGGATATCGATGCACTCAGGATAGTGGCAAACGGGGTCAATCAGTTATCCAGCAAGGATAATGCCATGATTCTGGTGACACACTACCAGCGATTGCTGGATTATATCATTCCTGACTACGTTCACGTGATGGAAGCAGGGCGCATCATCAGGACAAGCGGCAAAGAGCTGGCACTGGCATTGGAAACACACGGCTATGACTGGATTCATGCGAGTGATCAGGCAACCGGAGAACGACCATGAATATGGTTATCAGGGATGATTATCTTGAGAAGCTGATCGAATCCTGGAAAAAGGAAGCTCCTCCTGTTCATTCCATATCATATCTGGATCAGCTCCGGGAGGGTGCGTTAGATTGTATCGAATCACACAGACTACCCACGATCCGTGATGAGGAGTGGCGTTTCACGGATATTTCCTCACTCAGGAGCATGCCGTTTCCACGGGCTTCTGCCGCACCTTTACCGGAGATGGATAAGCAGACAGATACTTTTCTTGATGAAACTGCTTGTAAACTGGTGTTTGTAGATGGCCAGTACGTGCCCGATCTGTCCAGCCTGGCAGATGATGATTCCATTGCTGTTTACAGTTTATCCGGGTTGACCGGTGTACATACTTCCATTGCCGAACAGTGTCTTGGCCAACTTGCCAGTTTTCAGGAGGATGTGTTTGTAGCGTTGAATACTGCGCTGATGCATGACGGTGTTTGTGTTGTCATACCGGCTGGTGTTTCTGTGAAAGCCCCAGTTCATATTCTGTATGTCACTTCCCGGAAGGATGTGGCTGTCTATCCGCGTTGCCTCCTGATTGCTGAACCCGAGGCCAATGTGACTGTCATCGAAGAATATGTGGCATTGCATGAGGATGCATCTTTAACAAATGCAGTAACCGAAATATATATCAGGGACTCAGCCTGTGTGAATCATGTCCGTGTGCAACGTGAAAGTCCACAGGCTTTCCATATTGCCAATGATTCTGTACTCGTTGCCCAATCGGCTCGTTACGAATCGGTTAGTCTTGCACTGGGTGCGCGCATTTCACGTTTTGACCAGAAGATCACGCTGGCAGGCGGGAATGCTGAATGCGAGGTGGACGGGCTGGCACTGATAGCCGGTCGTCAGCTTGCGGATACACATACTTTTATTGATCATGCCAATCCGCATTGTCGGAGCAGGCAGCTTCACAAATGTATCGTGGATGAAAGTGCTCACGGTGTTTTCAGTGGAAAAATCATGGTACGCCCGCATGCGCAACAGACGGATGCCAGGCAATTGAACCGTAACCTGTTGTTGTCGGACAAAGCTCGTATGGATACCAAACCCCAACTTGAGATTTTTGCCGATGATGTTAAATGTGCTCACGGGGCTACGGTGGGGCAATTGGACAATGAGTCGCTTTTTTATCTGCAGACCAGAGGGCTCACTGAGGTGGCGGCACGCAATTTGATGACTTATGCATTTGGTGGGGAAGTTATCAATCGTGTCGTCGTGCCCTCACTCAAACAGCGGCTTGAAGAATATATTTTCGCAAGAACACGAATTGGTTAAATCATGAAAATGGTCGATGCATTATTGACATCTTCTGTACAGCAGACGACAGCATTCGGGATAGAACGGCTGCGTGCGGATTTCCCGATCTTGAGTACCAAAGTGGAGAACAAGCCACTGGTTTACCTCGATAACGCTGCTTCCAGCCAGATGCCACAAACTGTAATCGATCGCCTGGTGCGTTATCAGAAAACACAGCATGCCAATATTCATCGTGCGGTACATCACTTATCCGATATTGCCACACAGGAATATGAAGCAGCTCGGCGCAAACTGCAGCATTTCATCGGTGCACGTGAAGAGAGGGAAGTGATTTTTACCAGCGGTACGACTGATAGTATCAATCTGGTCATGCATGGTTACGGACGTAAATTCATTCAGAATGGTGACGAAATTATCTTGACAGCGCTTGAGCACCATTCCAATATCGTGCCATGGCAAATGCTGGCTGAAGAAAAAGGGGCACGTATCCGGGTAGTTCCGATCAACGATGCGGGCGAGCTGCTGGTGGAAGAATATGAAAAACTTTTCAATTCCAGAACCCGGTTTGTGGGTTTGTCGCATGTTTCCAATGCGCTTGGCTGTATCAATCCGATTAAACGCATGATTGCCACGGCACATCAGCACGGTGTGCCTGTTCTGATCGATGGTGCCCAGGCAGCACCCCACATGAAAATCGATGTGCAGGATCTCGACTGTGATTTTTATGCATTTTCGGCGCATAAAATGTGTGGCCCTACCGGGATCGGTATTCTGTACGGTAAAGCGCATCTGCTTAAATCCATGCAACCATTTAAAGGAGGAGGGGATATGATCGCCTCGGTCTCCTTCGAAAAAACGACTTACAACGATATTCCGTACAAGTTTGAAGCGGGCACTCCCCCCATTGCAGCAGTGATAGGTTTTGGTGCTGCCATTGATTATCTGGAACAGATCGGCTTGGATAACATCGCCGCTTATGAGCATGAGCTGCTGGTTTATGCTTCAGAACAGATCAGGATGATTCCAGGTGTGAGAATCGTGGGTGACTGTCCTGATAAAGTGGCAGTAATATCGTTTGTCGTGGAGGGTATTCACCCGCATGATGTCGGCACATTACTGAATCAGGATGGAATCGCCGTACGCACGGGCCACCATTGTGCGCAACCGATCATGCAGCGTTTCAATGTGGCGGCGACATCACGCGCTTCATTTTCGTTTTATAACACTAAAGAAGAGATCGATATCCTGGTGGCGGGCATTCGATCCGTACAAAAGGTTTTCGCACAATGAGTCTGAAATCAATCTATCAGGAAGTCATTCTTGATCATAACCGTAAGCCACGTAACTATGGTGCACTCCATTCGCCTACCCATCATGCGACGGGACATAATCCTTTGTGTGGTGATCGCATAGAGCTGGATATCAATATGCTCGACGGGCATATCGAGGAAATCTCATTCCAGGGTGAATCCTGTGCAATCTGTAAGGCATCATCCTCAATGATGACGAATGCCGTCAAAGGGAAATCACATCAGGAAGCCGAGGCTCTGATTCAAGAATTCAGAGAAATGCTGGTAAGCGGAGAAGACAAGAACTTTGATCATCTCGGCAGACTGAAGGTACTTGCTGGGGTGCGTGATTTACCGACTCGGGTCAAATGCGCGATTCTCCCGTGGCATACCTTGCATGCTGCTATGAATTCAACGGATAGTGCCACGACTGAAGCAGATGATCATGCAAGCAAACTGGTAGCCAATCACTGATACAGCTATGCCAAAGATTGCCGAAATCGAAGGAACTCCCAATCCTAATGCATTGAAATTCGTCCTGAAGGAGCCATTGACTTGGGGAGTTGCCAAATCTTATGATCATGCTGAGCAGGCAGTTGATGATCCGCTTGCTGCTGCTTTGTTTGATATCGATCATGTTACCAATGTCTTTTATGTAGATCGCTGGATTACGATTACACAGGATGGAGGGGCAGACTGGCAGGATCTGGCGCGTGAAGTGGCAGATCCGATTCGTGCTGCGCCGGCAGCGACAGATCAGTCGGCTGCCGTAGTTTCTGCAGCCAGCAAAGCACTAGCTGACCTCAATGAAGAGGATCAGCAACGGCTGGAGCGAATCAATATCCTATTGGATGAAGAAGTCCGTCCCTTTCTGCAGCATGATGGTGGCGATCTTCATGTGCTGGCACTGGAAGGCAATATTCTGCGTATTCACTATCAGGGAGCATGTGGTACCTGTCCCAGTTCGATTTCCGGAACGTTAAGAGGGATTGAACAACTCCTGAGAACAATTGAGCCGGATATTCGGGTGGTATCTGCCTGACATTATATTTCTGATCTGTACAAAAATTCTTCAGAACGACAGGTTTTCACGAGAAATGGGGATCAGTCGCCAATACAGTTTATGCCACCAATATGGTAGATAACTGATGCTATAACATATTCTTCGTGAAGCCAAGATCCTAACTTACTACTTTCTTGATGTGGGGCTATGCCATCTGTATCACGCCATTGTGATCACTGCACATAGTGTTAATACCTTTCTCCAATACTCTTCCTTCATCGTTCGCCCTGCTGTTCTTCAGGTGTAGTATTCGTCCTTCTCTATGGGTAAACAGCTTTTTAATGTATGCTGGTCAAGACGAAAATAGTTCATCCAGAGTATTCCGTTTAGATATCAGACTATTTCGGTGTTAAAGCACATAATCCCTGTTGATTTCGTAAATTTGTCGCCCTGCTGGCTGTGCTATAACTACTCGATTAAATAATATCCGGATAGAAACTGTAATTTCCGGTTTGTTTCATGGGATATCTTGCAGATTTACGTATTTAATTATCAAAAGAGGTAGATATGAGCGGTTCAGGTAAAACGATCACCCAAATGAAATCGACGGCAATTTTTGCTCCTGTAATAGCCATTATCCTGATACTTTCAGCCTGCGGTAAACCTATGGATGCACAAGCGCTGGTAGCTGAGGCAAAACAGTATCAGCAGCAGGGTAACGACAAGGCAGCCATTATTCAGCTGAAGAATGCGCTGCAGCAAAGCCCGAATGATCCCGAAATCCGCTACCTGCTTGGAACGCTTTATAACAGAGAAGGGGATATTCAGTCAGCGGAAAAAGAATTGAATAAAGCACTCGATCTCGGTATGGATCCGATCAAAGTGTTACCCGGTCTGAGTCGAGCTTGGTTGGGAATGGGAAAATTTCAGCAGGTGCTGGATGAAACCGGAAAATTGTCCGATCAAGGAAATTTTGCTGAACTGCTTACCCTGCGTGGTAATGCTTCGCTGGCGCTCGGCAAATTTGAAGAAGCCAAGGCATTGTTTGAACAGGCGTTGCAAGACAAACCGGGATTTGCAGATGCATTGACAGGATTGGCCAGATATTCACTTGCTCGTAACGATATTGAATCGGCCATGAATTTTGCTGAAGAAGCGGTGAAGCTCAACCCGGAAAACAGCGATGCAGTATTGTTCAGAGGCGATTTACTGCGGGCGCAGAATAAAATCGACGAAGCACTGGCCGATTATGATAAAGCCATAAAATTGAATCCTGAATCAGAAGCTGCATACATCAATCGGGCAACCATATCGATCAGTACCAAGAAATTTGAAGCTGCTCAGGCAGATCTGGATGCTGTTCGCAAAATTGCTCCCGGCAGTTTACTTGCTGCTTACACTCAGGCATTACTTAATTTCAGTCAGGGTAAACATGCGGTGGCCCTTGAAACGCTGCAACGGATATTAAGTTCGGCTCCGGGCCATTTACCGAGTGTACTGCTTGCAGGGGCTACCCAATTTGCTCTGGGGTCGTTTCCTCAAGCGGAGCAGCATGTGGAACAATATCTGAAGGCGATTCCTAACAATCTTTATGCTATTAAGCTGATGGCATCGATTCAGCTGAAAAGTAATCAGGTCAAACAGGCAATTACCACCCTTACTCCAGCATTGAAGTCAGTGCAGCGGGATCCGCAATTATTTGCGCTTGCTGGAGAAGCCTATATGCGATCGAAAGATTTTACGAAGGCTTCTGAATATTTTGAGAAAGCTGGCGAACTGGCACCAGACAACGCATCGCTGTATACCGCCCTGGCTATGAGCAAGATGGGGCAGGGAGACAGCAAAAGTGCGATTGCTGATCTGGAACAGGCTGCCCAGCTGGATGATCAATCCGGCCGGGCGGGCGTCATGCTTGTTTTGACTCATCTGCAGCTGCGTGAGCTTGATAAGGCATTGGAAGCGGTTGAATCTCAACTGGCGGAACAACCAGATAATCCATTGCTGCATAACCTGAAAGGTGGTGTTTATCTGGGTAAAAAGGATCTGGCCAAGGCGCGTGCAAGCTTCAACCAGGCACTTTCCATCCAATCTGACTATTTCCCGGCCATTTCCAATCTGGCCAGAATCGATATGCAGGAAAACCATCCTGAAGCAGCTCAGCAGCGTTTTGAAGACGTTCTGAGACGGGATAAGAAGAATGTGCAGGCAATGAATGCATTGGCGGGCATCGCACTTGCACGTGGAAATAAAGAGGAGGCTACCGAATGGCTGGAAAAAGCCAATCGGGAAAATCCGAATGAGCTGCAGCCTGCTTTACAGTTGGGAGCGCATTATCTGGCAATGAATGATCCTGGGAAATCACTTGCGCTGGCTAAGAAACTGCAAGGTGCTCATCCAGATAATCTGAGTGTCGTGGAGCTGCTTGCACGCTCTTATCTGGCGGCTGGTGATAAAGATGCCGCACTGGAGAATTTTCAAAAACTGGCTGCCAGATTACCGGATTCTGCTCCTGCTCAGTTACAACTGGCGCAAGTCTATGTTTCCATGCAAAATAACAAGGCTGCTGCTGCTTCACTGAAAAAGGCACTAGCCATTAAACCGGATCTCTGGGAAGCCAAACTGATGCAGGCCCAACTGGCGGTCGGAGCCGATCGTGTGGAAGATGCGCTCAATATTTCACGCGATTTACAGAAACAACACGAGAAACTGCCGGTTGGATTCGAGCTGGAGGGTGATTTGCAGATGAGGCAGAAAAATGCCGCTGCCGCTGCCGTTGCCTATGAAAAGGCGCTGAACAGACAGAAGAACAGCCAACTGCTGATCAAACTGCATACGGCTTTGAGTCAAAGTGGAAAAGAAAAGCAGGCTGCTCAGCGACTTGATCAATGGTTGAAAGAAAATCCAACTGATGCAGTTACACGTACTTATCTGGCAGGTGTTTATCTGGCCAGCAAGAAATATGAGCCTGCTATCAAAGAATACCAGACTATTTTGAAGCAGCATCCCGATCATGCCGCTACACTGAATAATCTGGCGTGGATATATCAGCAGAAGAAAGATCCTGTTGCCCTTGAATATGCGGAGAAAGCGTACAAACAGGCGCCTGATAGTCCAGCTATCCTGGATACGCTCGGCTGGATTCTGGTTGAGAAGGGAGATGCCGAACGGGGAACTCCACTGTTACAGAAAGCAGTCACGGCTGTCCCGGAAGCTGAAGAGATCCGTTATCACTATGCGGTCGGGTTGCTCAAATCCGGGAATAAGTCTGAAGCCCGCCAGGAACTTGAAAAATTACTGGATAGCGATAAACCATTCCCTCAGAGAGATGAGGCAAAGAAACTGCTTGAAGGTCTGTGATGAGATAATGCCGGTGAATTTGAGCAAAATGGATGATAAATTCGGATAGTTTTTTCATTGCCGGTTCTCAAGGCCGAATCTCGATCGAGACCTTGAACAGGTTCTAAACAATCCCCTTGTGAGGCAGGAATTCACAAGGGGATTTTTATATGTATGAGATAATCTGGTTTTGTTTGTGACAGCACGTATCCTGGCATGCATAACACTATCGAAAATTTCATCGGCCATACTCCCCTGGTTCGGCTCAAGCGTATTCCGGGTGAAACCAGCAACATCATTCTGGCAAAACTGGAAGGCAATAACCCGGCTGGTTCAGTCAAGGATCGGCCAGCCTATTCGATGATCATGCGTGCACAGCAACGCGGCAATATCCGGCCGGGAGATACGCTGATTGAGGCAACCAGTGGCAATACCGGTATTGCATTGGCCATGGCAGCAGCGATTCTGGGTTATCGTATGATTCTGGTCATGCCGGAGAATCTGAGCCTGGAGCGCCGTCAGGTGATGTCTGCGTATGGCGCCGAGATTATCCTGACACCCAAAGAGGGAGGCATGGAGCTGGCCAGAGATACTGCCGAACAGCTATGCAATGCCAGTAAAGGTATCATTCTCGATCAGTTTTCCAATCCTGATAATCCGCTGGCGCATTATGAAACCACGGCTCCTGAGATCTGGCAGGATACAGCGGGAATGGTCACACATTTCGTAAGCAGTATGGGAACGACCGGCACGATCATGGGCTGCGCCCGCTATTTTCGCGAACAAAAGCAGAAAGTGGAGATCGTTGGTGTGCAGCCGCAGGAGAATGCACAGATTCCCGGAATCCGCAAATGGCCGGAAGCTTATCTGCCCAAAATTTACCAGTCGGAGCTGGTTGACCATATTTTGTTGGTATCCCAGCAGGAAGCCGAGGAAATGGCCCGCCGTCTGGCGCGTGAAGAAGGATTGTTCACCGGCATTTCTTCTGGAGGAGCTCTGGCGGCTGCTTTGAAGGTCTCTGTGCAGGTACAGAACGCAGTGATTGTCTTTATCGTATGCGATCGCGGAGATCGCTACTTGTCGACCGGAGTTTTTCCTTCCTGAAAGGCATGAAATCGGATCAGCTCTGGTTTCGTCGTGGCAGTTTCTCGGATTGTGTGTATCGACTGCTTACACAATTCTGGTTGTTTCTTCTGATTTTTATCTTATCTTTCCCGATCTTTGCCGCTACTCCCCATTTTGATTTTACGCTGGAGAACATCCGGCACCCTGTTTTCAATATTCGTTCCATCGGCATTAAACTGATCGGTGCTCCGTCACTCGGCCTCGAAATCAATTTGGGTGAAGTGGTGATCGGAAAGCGAGTATGGCGTGGTTTACACCTGAGATGTAATCCAGTGCATATCGATCGTGAATCGATGAATTGCGATACGGGAACATTGCGGATCGGTGAGCGATCTTTGGCAATGACTTTCCGGCTTTCCTTGCAACACAAGCAGTTTGTACTTGAAATCCGGCCAGCCTCAAATAAATCAAAGGAAAAATGGCGATTGGAGGTCAACTGGCATACAAGCAAGTGGCAAGGTATTTTGAAAGTAGTCAATGGAGAGGGAAAATTTCTGGCTGATCTGCTGCCTCAGGGAGATGACCGGATACAGGTGCATCAGGCAATACTTAATGGAAATATCCGTCTGAGCGGGGACGAAACTTCAGTTTCAGCACTATCTGCGCAGCTGAATATCAGTAAATTATCCTTCAGTGATGTGAGTGGTTTACACGCGGGCGAAGGGATCGATCTGCAGCTTGATGCAGATGCACAGCAAGAACGAAATGACTGGCAGTGGCAGGGCAAAATCACTTGGTCAGAGGGAGAAATTTTCTGGCAACCATTTTATTTCTCCGGGGAAGGACATCAGTTGATTGCCAGTGGAACAGTAGAAGATGAACGTATCAATATAATGCAGGGTGAATTCAGTCTGGTGGGTACAGGTAGGGCCGATTTTGCTGCAGTGGCCGGTATTGTGGATCAGTCATTGCAACAAGTGCGATTATCAGCCAGGGATCTGGAATTATCTACTTTATTTAGCGGTATTATCCGGCCGCTGGCTGTGGATACCGCACTGGCTGAGACAGAGGCTGCCGGGCGGGTCAACATTGATTGGCGCTATCAGGGTGATGATAACCAGGAATTAATCGTCGGTTTGCGGGATGCATCATTGACCGATGCACACAGGCGATTTGCGGTCGAAGGATTGAATGTTCATATCCCATGGAATAGCAACGAAAAACGGGATGGATCGATCCGGTTCAGCAACGCTCAAATGGTGGGAATTCCTCTGGGGGAGACATATATTCCGATCGAGACTGATGGAATGCGGTTCAGTATCCCTCGCGCAGAAATACCGGTGTTGGACGGAAAAATGCTGATAGAAAATTTAGCAGCGTCCATGCAGGCATCGGGCTGGCAGTGGCAATTCAATGGATCACTTGCTCCGCTCTCCATGGAAGAACTGACCGAATCCCTGAACATTCAACCGATGTTCGGGACATTGTCCGGCACCATACCCAGAATGAGCTACGCCAACTCAATTATGACGATGGACGGTGAACTCGTTTTCGGAATATTCGACGGAGTTGTGGTAGCCAGAAATCTGGCCTTATCCGATCCGCTCAGCCTGACACCGCATTTGACCATGGATATGGCCATGTATCATATCGACCTTGATCTGCTGACACGTGCCTACTCGTTTGGGAATATGCAGGGGCGGGTCGATGTGGAAGTCAATGATCTTGAGCTGATTGCCTGGGAACCGGTGAAGTTTGATGCAAAATTATCCAGTAGCGCGGGAGATTACAAACGCAGGATCAGTCAGGCGGCCGTCAGAAATCTTATTGCACTGGGGAGCGGGTTGGCGGTGACAGCTATTCAGAAAAGTTTTCTCGGCTTGTTCGAGCAATTCGGTTATGCGGAAATTGGCTGGAGCTGCAAGTTACGCGGCAGTGTCTGCAATATGGGAGGAATAGGGCCGGTAACCCATGACGGAGGTTATATGTTGATCAAGGGCAGTGGCATACCGGCAATTACCATTACCGGCTATAATCGGGAAGTGGACTGGCCTGAACTGCTCAGGCGTTTGAGACATGCGATCGAGAGCGGTAATCCGATTATTCACTGATGACAATGACAAAAAGTTATGATACCTCGCTTCTGCTGGTAGTTGTCGGTTTTATACTGACTGGTTGCGTAACCATTAACATCTACTTTCCAGCCGCAGCGGCCGAGAAAGTGGCTGATAAAATCATCGAGGAAGTATGGCAGACCGATGAGAACAGCGGCAAAAATGATCGATCAGGGAATAAACCGGGCAATGGTACCAGCGATAAGACTGACAGTGAAACCGGCAAAACCAAACCATAATTTTGCATGGCTTGGGGTAACGCTGTGCTTGAGAGGAAATATCCATGTATAAACAGTTAGTCCGATTCATGATGTTGGTATCACTGGGTTGTTTTCTGTATGCCGGTACTGCGACTGCAGTGGATTTTGAAGCCAATACCCCGGCGGTTACCCGACTGAAGCAAAACATGCGACAACGTCATGGTCAACTGGTGCCATTTTATGACAGCGGTGCGGTAGGTTTGACCCGTGATGGCCTGATCGTTCTGCATGATGCCAATGCCGTGCCATTATCCGGACGGCAGTCAGTCAATTCTCTCGTAGCTGCCGAGAATCAGGATCGTAATGCGCTCTATCGCGAAATTGCGTTGGCCAATAACCATCCTGAATGGGAAGGTAATATCCGTTCGACATTTGCTCAACGCTGGATTGCATCAGCCAGGTCGGGTTGGTGGTATCAGCAGGAAAATGGTTCCTGGCAGAGAAAATAGCTTGTATGGCAGTCTGATGAGCTGTCATTCCAGGCATTATCGGAAAAACTGCTTGAAATCGAATGATAAATAAGTGAACATTGTTAATTTTGGATGCAGGGGGAATTGATCCCCTGAAGTGGCGGCGCAAGCCGCTATATTGTTTCAGGATCAGAAAAATCAGGTGTACTTTCCGTGTCTCATGTAATGAATACTTATACACGGCTTCCCGTTACCTTTGTCAAGGGTGAAGGGGTCTGGCTGTGGGATGATCAGGGTAACCGCTATCTCGATGCATTGTCGGGTATCGCAGTTTGTGGAGTCGGACATTGTCATCCAGTGCTGGTAAAGGCGTTGTGCGAGCAGGTCTCGACGTTGATACACACTTCCAATGTTTACCATATCCAGCATCAGGAACGACTGGCTGACAGGTTGACCAGCCTGTCAGGCCTGGAGAAGGCTTTCTTCTGTAATTCCGGGGCAGAAGCAAATGAGGCTGCCATCAAGCTGGCGCGGCTTTACGGCCATAACCAGGGAATCAACCTGCCGACGATCATTGTAATGGAACGCTCGTTTCATGGTCGGACGATGGCAACACTGACTGCCACCGGTAACCGCAAAACCCAGGCAGGTTTTGAACCATTGCTGACTGGATTCGTGCGGGTGCCTTACGATGATCTGGAAGCAGTCAACAAAGTAGCAGCCAACAACAGAGAAATTGTGGCCATTCTGCTGGAGACTTATCAGGGTGAAGGAGGAGTCAATTTTCCACAGGCGAGCTATCTGCAGGGGCTGCGCAAGATCTGCGACCAGAACGGGTGGCTGCTGATGCTCGATGAAGTGCAGTGCGGTCTGGGACGTACGGGAAAGTGGTTCGCTTTTCAGCACAGTGAGATCATGCCGGATGTCATGACGCTGGCAAAAGGCTTGGGTTCTGGTGTGCCGATCGGTGCGTGTCTGGCAGGAGGGAAAGCGGCAGAAGTATTTAAACCCGGTAACCATGCCTCCACCTTCGGTGGGAATCCGCTGGCATGCAGGGCAGCGCTGACCACTCTCGATATCATCGAGCAGGAGGGATTGATGGATAACGCTGTGGTTATCGGCAATTTCATACGAGAGGAATTCGGACGGCGTTTACAGGTTTGGCAGGATACGGTAAAAACTCGCGGGCAGGGGATGATGATCGGGATCGAGTTACCGGTACCCTGCAGCGAGCTTGTGCCTGAAGCACTGAAACGTCGTGTCTTGATCAATGTCACCTCCGAGAAAGTGGTGCGGCTGCTGCCGGCATTGAATATGCAGAAAGCAGAAGCAGAACAGGTGGTGACCGAGGTTTCCGCACTCATTACCTGGTTTCTTGAGAGCCGGGTGAAATAGCCGTTAGGCAGCAGTTATACGATGGCTGCCAGACAGACCAATATCACACAGGAAATTCCCTGCTTGCTGTATTTTTCCAGACACGATCAGATTTCAGTCCCATTGACCTGATGATGGAGGTGGGATACGAGTGTTCTCGAAAATTTTTCGTTAGTAAAACCATTTATGCAAATCAGGCATTTTTTACAATTCAAGGATTTTGACCGAAAGGAATATGAATATCTGTTCGATCGGACACGCTGGATCAAAAATGAATTCAAGCAATACCGTCGCTACTGGCCACTGACCGATCGTACGCTGGCTATGATTTTCGAGAAACATTCGACTCGTACACGTCTTTCGTTCGAGGCAGGGATGCACCAGTTGGGTGGTAGTGCTATTTACCTTTCGACACGTGATACTCAGCTGGGCCGTGGTGAGCCGGTGGAGGATGCTGCCAGAGTCATTTCGAGAATGGTCGATATCATTACGCTGCGTACTCACGAGCATGGAATCATTGAACGCTTTGCTGAAAATTCACGAGTACCAGTGATCAATGGCCTGACAGATGAATACCACCCTTGCCAGATTCTGGCGGATATTTTCACTTTCATGGAACATCGTGGAAGTATTGCGGGTAAGACCGTAGCCTGGATCGGTGACTCCAATAATGTATGCAATACCTGGCTGCAGGCTGCTGAAGTGTTTGACTTCAACGTGCATGTTTCCACGCCGCCGGGTTATGAAGTGGAGCCGGAACGGGCGGGTCTGTATGGCACGGATCACTACGAACAGTTTGCCTCTCCACATGATGCGGTAAAAGACGCCGATCTGGTTACGACCGACGTATGGACCAGCATGGGTTTTGAGGACGAGGCGGATACACGCAAAAGTGATTTTGCAGATTTCCGGGTGGATGCCGAGATGATGGCTTGTACCAAAGAAGAAACCCTGTTCATGCATTGTTTGCCGGCACACCGTGGTGAAGAAGTGGATGCAGAGGTCATTGACGGACCCCAGTCGGTGGTATGGGATGAAGCTGAGAATCGGCTGCATACACAAAAAGCGCTGATGGAATATTTACTGCTGGGCAGGATCGGTGTCAGGTAGTTTTCGATTATTACTCGGGAATTTTTTAATTGTGAAGAGACATGGATAAAGTCAAGAAAGCAGTACTGGCATTTTCAGGGGGGTTGGATACCTCAGTCATTCTGAAATGGTTGCAGGATACCTATCAGTGTGAGGTGGTTACTTTTACGGCGGATATCGGTCAGGGCGGGGAAATTGAACCGGCGCGTGCCAAAGCCGTACAGTTGGGTGTCAGGGAAATCTTCATCGAAGATCTGCGAGAAGAGTTCGTGCGCGACTATGTTTTTCCCATGTTCCGCGCCAATACGATTTATGAAGGAGAATATCTGCTTGGGACCAGTATTGCCCGGCCACTGATTGCCAAACGTCAGGTCGAGATTGCACAGCAGACTGGCGCTGATGCGGTTTCTCACGGCGCCACCGGAAAGGGGAATGATCAGGTACGTTTTGAGCTTGGCTACTATGCACTGCAGCCGGATATCCGTGTAATTGCTCCTTGGCGCGAATGGGATCTGACTTCACGTGAGAAGCTGTTAGCTTACGCCGAAAAGCAGGGTATCCCGATCGAAATGAAGCAGAAGGCAGGATCACCCTACAGTATGGATGCCAATCTGCTCCATATTTCCTATGAGGGGCGTGCGCTGGAAGATCCAGCTGCGGAGCCGGAGGAGAGTATGTGGCGCTGGACGGTCTCACCTGAAACTGCTCCGAGTGAGCCTGAATATCTGGATCTGGAATATGAACGCGGTGATATCGTTGCATTGAATGGTGAAAGACTGTCTCCCGCGGCCATTCTGGCTAGGCTTAATCAGTTGGGCGGAAAACATGGTATCGGCCGTCTCGATCTGGTGGAGAACCGTTATGTCGGGATGAAATCACGCGGCTGTTATGAAACGCCTGGTGGCACGATCATGTTGCGTGCCCATCGTGCAATCGAATCCATTACGCTTGACCGCGAAGTTGCGCATTTGAAAGATGATCTGATGCCGCGTTACGCTGCGCTGATTTACAACGGGTACTGGTGGAGTCCGGAAAGAAAACTGTTGCAGGTGCTCATCGATGAATCCCAGGCAAATGTGAATGGCTGGGTTAGAGTCAAGTTGTATAAGGGTAATGTGATGGTAGTCGGGCGTGATTCCCGGATCGATTCGTTATTCGATCCCGACATTGCGACATTTGAAGAAGATGGTGGGGCTTATCATCAGGCTGATGCAGCAGGCTTCATCAAGCTTAATGCGCTGAGAATGCGGATTGCAAAAGCTCTCCGCAGGCACTGAATTTACAGAAAAACCAATCCATTTCACCATCCTCATCAGCATGGTGGTTACACGGGCAGGCAGCCAGAAAAGGCTGGCTTGGAATTGTGCCCGGTAACGCAGGGAAGGTGTGGTGGCTGGTGGATCAGGCTTGCAGTGTGCTGCGCAGAGTCTTTGCGCAATCCACCATTTTTTGCAAGGCTGTCTGGGTTTCCGGCCAGTTGCGTGTTTTCAGACCGCAATCCGGGTTGACCCACAGTAACTTAGGATCAATGTACTGGGATGCCTTTTTCAGCAACTCAAGCATTTCCGATGCATCAGGTACCCGCGGAGAATGGATGTCATACACACCGGGGCCGATTTCATTCGGATAAGAGAATTTTACGAAGGCATCCAGCAGTTCCATACGGGAGCGTGAAGTCTCAATCGTGATTACATCGGCATCCAGTTCAGCGATAGCCGGCAGGATATCGTGAAATTCTGAATAACACATATGGGTATGGATCTGGGTTTCATCTTTCACGCCGGAACTGGCAACACGAAATGCTTTTACTGCCCAGTTCAGATAAGATTTCCAATCCTGTTTTCTGAGCGGAAGTCCTTCACGAAATGCCGGTTCATCGATCTGGATCATACCGATGCCGGCATTTTCCAGATCCATAACTTCATCGCGAATTGCCAGCGCCAGTTGCAGTGCAGTGATTGATCGCGGCTGATCATCGCGTACGAACGACCACATCAGCATGGTAACCGGCCCGGTCAGCATACCTTTAACCGGTTTACCAGTCTGGCTCTGGGCATACTTTATCCACTCGACAGTCATGGCTTCGGGGCGGTAGACATCGCCATATAAAATGGGAGGCTTGACACAGCGGGAACCGTAGCTTTGTACCCAGCCATTCTCTGTGAAGGCATAGCCCCATAATTGTTCACCGAAATATTCCACCATGTCATTGCGTTCCGGTTCGCCATGAACCAGCACATCCAGCCCGATTTCTTCCTGTTTTCGAATCATTTCCTGAATTTCAGCACGCATGGCTGACAGATATTCGAGATGACTGAGCTCATTTTTCCTGAACGCGGCACGTGCCTGGCGGATAGTGGCAGTTTGTGGAAAAGAACCTATCGTAGTGGTAGGCAGCAGAGGCAGATTGAAGCGTTGCTGTTGCAGATGCTTGCGAGTTGCGAAGGGGTGAGTACGCTGACTGTCGCGCTCGGTCAGATGATCGACTCTCTGGTGAACGATCGGATTATGGATGCGGCTGGATTCCGTTCTTGACCGCTTGGCCTCATCCGATGCTGCCAGAATCACTTTGACTGATTCCCTGCCTTGATTCAATCCACGTCCGAGTGTAGTAATTTCTTCCAGCTTTTGAACGGAAAATGCCAGCCAGTTCTTGATCTCCAGCTCCAGTTTCGTTTCTGATGCCAGATCCACCGGGCAATGCAGCAGGGAGCAGCTCGGAGCAATCCAGAGTTCACCCGTAAATCGGGATGCAGCCTGCGATAGCGTTTCCAGTTTTTGCGACAGATCGGCGCGCCATATATTTCGTCCATCGATGCAACCCAGCGACAGTGTTTTACCGGCGAAATCTTCGGTGAGAAATGATTCGAGTTGTTCCGGGGCGCTACTTATGTCGATATGCAGTCCATCTACCGGCAGATTTTTGAGCAGTGCAAGATGGTGATTAACCGTGCCGAAATAAGTGGTGAGCAACAGACGGCAGCTGCTGTGATGCAGTGTGTGATAGGCTTCCGCAAAACCATCCAGCCAGGGCTGTTCGAGATCGAGAGAAAGGATGGGCTCATCGATTTGTACCCATTCCACCCCTAGCGCAGCAATTTTCTGCAGGATTTCCTGGTAAACCGGCAGCAGGCGAGGGAGCAGATCCAGTCGCTGAAAACCGGGTGTGACTTCCTTGCCAAGATACAGATAGGTCAGCGGGCCGATCAGGACAGCTTTTGCAGTTATTCCCAGTGCTTTAGCTTCTTCGATTTCCTGGAACAGCCGATCGGATGCCAGGCGGAATTGAGTATTGTCATCAAATTCCGGAACGATGTAGTGGTAGTTGGTGTTGAGCCACTTGGTCATTTCCATTGCCGGCTGATCGGCGGTACCGCGTGCCATGGCAAAGTACAGATCGGGAGAAATGTTGTCGCCGGTATTTCCGAAACGGTGAGGAATCGCTCCGAGTAACGTGGTCATGTCGAGTATGTGGTCGTACAGCGAAAAATCGCCTACCGGGATCAGATCGATTCCTGCTTTTTGCTGTAACAGCCAGTTACCGGTACGGATTTCACGCGCTGTGGCCAGCAGTTGATCGATATTGTTTTGTCCTTTCCAGTAAGTTTCGAGTGCTTTTTTTAATTCGCGTTGGGCGCCGATTCTCGGAAATCCGAGGTTATGTGTCAGTGTTGTCATTACATTTTCTCTGCATGATCGGAAGAATTGCCATTCTGTAGAATGCTCTATAATGAATCAAATGAAATTTTTTATAATTAAACATGAATAATTTTCATATATGCTCGAATTGCGACATCTTCGTACATTGAATGCGTTACACGAGACCGGCAGTATTTCGCTGGCAGCACAGCGTGTGTATCTGACCCAATCCGCGCTGTCTCATCAGATCAAAGCATTGCAGGAGTATTATCAGTTGCCACTCATTCAGCGCAGCGGTCATGCCGTGCAGTTGACGGAGGCGGGTAAACGTCTGGTGAAACTGGCGGAGAAAATACTGGGAGAAGTTCAGTCAGCAGAGCGGGATTTGGCAAAAATAGCCCGGCAGGCGGCAGGAAGTTTGCGGATCGTGCTGGAATGTCATACCTGTTTCGACTGGCTGATGCCTATCATGGATGATTTTCGGCAGCATTGGCCGGAAGTGGAACTTGATCTGGTTTCCGGTTTTCATAGTGATCCGGTAGCGCTGCTCAGACAGGATATTGCCGATGTGGTGATTGGCTCCGAAAACAGATCGCAGCAGGGAATCGTCCATTTTCCGCTGTTCCGCTTTGAAATTCTGGCAGTGCTGGCGCCAGGTCATGTACTCGGTAACAAACGGGTACTGGAGGCGGCTGATTTTGCGCGGGATATGCTGATTACCTATCCGGTCCCCGAAGAACGGATCGATCTGATCCGGCAGGTGCTGATTCCTGCTGGTATCAGCTGGCAGCGGCGAACGACCGAGCTGACCGTGGCCATTCTGCAACTGGTGGCAAGCCGGCGGGGAATTGCTGCATTGCCTGGTTGGGGCATCAGAAACTATCTGGATTACGAGTATGTGATTGCCAGACGTATCGGCACTCGTGGACTGTGGAGCGACCTGTACCTTTCGGTGCGGGAGGAGGATGCTTCGTTGCGTTATCTGCAGGATTTTCTGGAGACCATTGGTCAGGTCTGCTTCGCCAGGCTGGAGGGAATCAGACCACTGAGCGGAAAAAGGAAAGAGAAAAAACGGGAAGCGAGAAAGACGACCGGGCAGTCATCTCCGGTTTAAGGAAGGTGACTGCCCGGTAGGGTTGTTTGCTTATCAGATTTGCAGGATCAGTGCAGGGTGACTGCGGCTTTTTCCTCGCAAATGAGATTGGCGCAATAATTTTCGTGGATACCATCCAGGAATTTCCACAGTGCATCGCAGGCCCGGCGTGTAGCGGCCAGTACTTCAGCCTGTTTTTCCGGTGTATCGGCAAATTTCTCGATGATTGCCCATTCGGCTTGTGAATGGAAGATATCGGCTGTCTGATGAACCGAGAAAAATTCATAGCTGTCCGGATCTTTCATACCGTAAAACTTGGCCAGACCATCGATCTTGACTGCGGCAATGTCAGGTACCTGGGATTCGAACGCATGTAATGCGGCCAATCCTGCATAGAATGGTTCGTTGATACAAATATCGCGGAAGGTTGCAACTAGGTTTTCTGTTTCCGGTAACGCATCAGCTTGTGCCAGGCTGGCATCGTTGGCGCCTAGTGCAAATGCAAATGCCTTCCACAGAGCAGGATGATTTTTTTCTCCATGTTCTTCATCGATCAGGTTTTTCAGAACTTCCTGACGTATGCTGATATCACCACTGTTTTCTATGTTATGAAAATGCGGGGTGTTGAAGTGAACTGCACTGAGGTAGGTAGGTTCTGCCAGCACATTGTAAAAATACTGTTCGGCGTAATGGCGCAATTGTTCACGAGTCAGTTTACCTTCGGTCCAAGCGATGTAGAACGAGTGTTGCAGCAGGTGTCTGCTTTGGATGATGGAATCAACCTGTTGTTTGAATGTGTTTGTAGCCATGAAAAGCTCCTGTTCAGAGTGAAATGAAATAATATGATGCTTTTTTTATCATCGCTAATTCAGTAAATGAAGTCAATTGATACAAGGATTTCACGCCCGGAATCGTGTCGGTTTCATGGGTGGAAAGTCATGTCACAATTACAGCTTGCAATATGGCGCGATGATAGAATGGCCGTTTTTCAATAAAAATCAGAGAGAAATATTATGTTTTCACAGAGTTTGACGATCGAGCAGGTTGATCCGGATTTATGGCAGGCAATCGAAGGTGAAGTACAGCGGCAGGAAGATCATATCGAGCTGATTGCCTCGGAAAATTATGCCAGCCCGGCCGTTTTACAGGCACAGGGTACCGTATTGACAAACAAGTATGCCGAAGGATATCCGGGCAAACGGTATTACGGAGGATGCAGGTACGTGGATATCGTCGAACAGCTTGCCATCGACCGTCTCAGAAACTTGTTCAATGCGGAATATGTCAACGTGCAGCCGCACTCCGGTTCCCAGGCAAATGCCGCAGTCTATCTGTCGGCTCTGAAGCCCGGAGACACGCTCCTGGGTATGTCGCTGGCTCATGGTGGACATTTGACTCACGGATCAGCAGTCAATATGAGTGGCAAGATATTCAATTCAATCTCTTATGGTCTGAATTCGGAAACCGAAGAGATCGATTACGCAGAGCTGGAACGGCTTGCACATGAACATAAACCGCGCATGATCGTGGCTGGAGCATCCTCCTATGCGCGAGTCATAGACTGGAAAGCTTTTCGTCAGATTGCTGACAGCGTGGGTGCTTATCTGTTTGTTGATATGGCGCACTATGCCGGATTGATTGCTGCCGGTTATTACCCTAATCCCGTGGGAATCGCTGATTTTGTCACCAGCACCACGCATAAAACACTGCGTGGCCCGCGTGGCGGAGTAATCATGGCCAAGCCGGAACATGAAAAGGCGCTCAATTCGGCGGTATTTCCACAGACACAGGGAGGTCCGCTGATGCATGTCATCGCAGCTAAGGCGGTGGCTTTCAAGGAAGCATCCAGCCAGGCGTTCAAAGATTACCAGAAGCAGGTCATCGAGAATGCACGCGTCATGGCAAGGGTACTGCAACAGCGCGGCCTGCGTATCGTGTCCGGCCGTACGGATTGTCATATGTTCCTGGTTGATCTGCGCACCAAGAATCTAACAGGAAGAGAGGCAGAATCCGCACTGGAAGCGGCACACATTACCGTCAACAAAAATGCGATCCCGAATGATCCGCAAAAACCTTTTGTTACCAGTGGAATACGGATCGGTACTCCAGCCATTACTACGCGTGGATTCAAGGAGCCCGAATCCGAGGAACTCGCAAATCTGGTAGCTGATGTGCTGGATGCTCCGTCTAACACGGCAGTGCTGGATCAAGTCGCTCGGAAAGCGCAGGCATTGTGTACAAAGTTTCCAGTGTATGGAAACTGACGTTCGTTTCAATTTGGAGGTATGGCGGTGAGATGTCCGTTCTGTGGTGCTGAAGATACCAGTGTAGTTGATTCGCGTATCAGTGAGGAAGGTGCACGGATCAGGCGCAGACGGCGTTGCGTGGAATGCGAGAAGCGCTTTACAACCTATGAGACGGTTGAATTGCGTTTCCCGCAGGTCATCAAACAAGATGGCAATCGTGTGGAATTCAACCGGGAAAAACTCTACACCAGTTTTGCCCGGGCGTTGCACAAACGCCCGGTTCCAACCGGGCAGGTGGATGCTGCAATCGAGCGTATACTGCAAAAACTGCTGGGAAGCGGAGTGCAGGAAATTTCATCGCGCACGATCGGTGAGTGGGTCATGCAGGAGCTTTACAGCCTGGATAAAGTGGCTTATATACGCTTTGCTTCGGTATACAGAAGTTTTGAGGATGTAGGGGATTTCCAGGAAGTAATCAGGGAAGTTCAGTCGTTTCCGCAGAATGATGACAGCCCATCCTCCTGACAGAGATAAAGCGGTCACTTGCTTTTCAGTACCATTCTCACTGCATTGAATTAAGTAATCGGCCTGAGTTGAGGAGATTGTGGTTGTACGAAAGGAGGGGCCGGGTAATTACCGTCAGTTTGCCTGTTTACCGCTCTGTTCGGTTACAAGGGTAACTTTCGCAAACTTTCTCTTGCCAATCTGGGCAATGACGGTGACATTGGATGGGATGATCCGGGTCTTATCGCTTACCTTATCTCCATCCAGTTTTACTCCACCTTGCTCGATCATGCGCAAGGCTTCACTGGTACTGGCAGTCAACCCGGCCAGCTTGAGCAATTGTGGAAGAGCCAGTCCGGCATCCTGAATATACAGCTTCTTTTCCGGAATATCATCGGGAATGACCCCTTTGCTGAAACGAGCTTCGAATTCTTCTGCTGCTCGAATGGCGTCAGTCTGACTGTGGAAACGTGCTACGATTTCCCGAGCGAATTGCATTTTGATTTCACGCGGATTACGGCCTGATTCCACTTCACTTTGCCACTGGCGTACGGTTTCCAGTGATTCAAAAGACAGTAATTCGATATAACGCCACATTAAAGTATCACTTATCGACATCAGTTTGCCGAATATTTCAGCAGGTGATTCATTGATGCCGATGTAGTTGTTGAGTGACTTGGACATTTTTTGGATACCATCGAGTCCTTCCAGAAGAGGCATGGTCAGGATACATTGGGGTGACTGGCCATAATGCTTCTGTAATTCACGTCCTACCAGTAAATTGAATTTCTGATCAGTGCCACCCAATTCCAGGTCAGCCTTCAGTGCTACTGAATCGTAACCCTGAACGAGTGGATAAAGAAATTCATGGATCGCGATTGGCCGGTTCTCGTGATAGCGCTTGCTGAAATCATCCCGCTCCAGCATGCGTGCGACAGTATAAGTGGCTGCCAGTCTGATTACGTCCGCTGCGCTGAATTTATCCATCCACGATGAATTGAAAACTACCTCTGTCTGTTCAGGTTTAAGTATTTTGAATACTTGGGATGCATAAGTGTCTGCATTTTGCGTAATCTGCTCACGTGTCAAGGGCGGACGTGTAGTATTTTTGCCGCTGGGATCACCGATCGTCCCGGTAAAATCACCAATCAGAAACAGAATGTGATGACCGAGATCCTGAAGCTGGCGTAGCTTGTTCAGCAGGACGGTATGTCCCAGATGCAGATCTGGTGCAGTTGGGTCAAAGCCGGCTTTAACTCTGAGAGGCTTGCTCTGGGCGAGCTTCTGTACGAATTCTTCTTCGATCAGCAGCTCCTGGCAGCCACGCTTGATTAGCTTCAGTTGATGAGAGATCGATTCAGACACGGCTACTCAACAAAAAATCAGTCGTCATCATATTTATGCATTTCCATGCTAGACTTGAAATGTTTCCAACAGACGAAATAGGAGTGATGGCATTTGATTTACTACCAGTCACCTCGCAAAAGAAGAAGCATTCTAGCGCAAAAGCTCTCTGTTCTCGCACAAAAAAAAGTACGCTGGATAACCATTCTGTCCAGTTTGCCGTTATTTGGGATGGTTACTGCTTTTGGGATTGTCCCTGATTCCCCCTCGCATGAAATACCTGGTAAAAAGATCGTTCGTCCTTTACAGCTTCCGGAAAAATTTGCATCTTCTGATCCCGAGATGACATTTTGGCATCAGGAAAGTATTCGCCGGGGAGATACCATTGCGGCGATTCTTGCCCGCCTCGAAGTCAGCCAGGAAGATAAAAACAATTTTCTGGATGCGACTCGTGGCAGCAAGGCAATGAGTCAGCTTAAGCCAGGCGAGGTCGTTCATGCGGAAACCCGTCCGGATGGGGAGTTACTGACATTACGTTATTTTTATGGAAATGGTGAACAGTTCCAGGCTGAAAAAGTAGATGGTGCGTTTGAACTGAGTGAGCAATCCGGTAAAAGTGATACTCATGTCCAGATTGGTTCGGGGGTAATCAGTACTTCATTGTTTGCAGCCGTTGATAAGGCTGATTTGCCGAGTACGATTGCCTCGCAGATGATCGATATTTTCTCCAGCAGTATCGATTTTCATCGAGATGTCCAGAAAGGTGATCGTTTTACAGTCGTTTATGAATCCAGGCAGGATGAAGGTGGAAAAATCCAGGTAGGCCGAGTGCTCGCGGTAGAGTTTTTCAATAAGGGTAAATCCCGGAGAGCCGTTTATTTTCAACCCTCAGGCGGTAGGGGCGAATACTACACACCCGAAGGAGAAAGTCTGCGTCGGCCTTTCCTGATGGCCCCTCTGAAATTTTCCCGGATCAGCTCCGGATTCTCCAATGCACGCTACCATCCCATATTAAAGCGATGGCGTGCCCACAGGGGAGTTGACTATGCTGCTCCGAGAGGAGTACCTGTGATGGCGACGGCGGATGGCATCGTTGAATACAAAGGCTGGCAGAATGGCTACGGAAATTTGGTAGTACTCAAACATAATGCACAGTACAGCTCTGCGTATGGCCATCTATCGGGTTTCGACAAGAGGTTGCAGAATGGAAAGCGTGTCAGGCAGGGGGATGTTATCGGTTTTGTTGGATCAACCGGAATGGCAACCGGTCCGCATCTTCACTATGAGTTACGGGTCAACGGTATTCAGCGTGATCCTTCCACGATCGTCATGCCGGCCGCACAACCCATCAGTAAGAAACATTATTCAACTTTCCGCAGACAAACCAGCGAGCTGCTTTCTCAGCTTGATCTGCTGCGTAATTCCAGCCTTGCTGGGTTGAACTGATTCAGTTACGGAGCATACATATCGGGTGAGATGTATTACATCGGCATCATGTCGGGTACCAGTCTGGATGGTATCGATGCAGTACTGGTAGATTTCTCCGGATCATCATTTTCGCTGCTCTACACCTGCTATATTTCCTATGATCAGTTTCTTCGGGCTGCGCTGCTGGATCTGAATCAGCCCGGTGAAAATGAATTGCACCGTGCCGCTATACTGAGTAACCGGTTGTCAGGGCGATATGCGCAAGCGGTAGAACAGTTGCTTGAGAAATCCGGAGTTGATTCCAGGGAGATCATAGCAGTCGGCTGCCATGGCCAGACGATCAGGCATTGTCCGCAACTGGAAAACGGCTACAGCATCCAGCTGGTAAATGGTGCCCTGCTGGCAGAATTGACGGGCATGACTGTCGTGACTGATTTCAGGAATCGTGATATTGCTGCCGGAGGGCAGGGAGCGCCACTGGTTCCTGCATTTCATCATGAAATGTTTGCACACCGGGATATTCATCGCCTGATCATCAATATCGGTGGGATCACCAATATAACCAGTTTACCTGTCACAGGCAGTGTGAATGGTTTTGACTGTGGACCAGGGAACATGCTGATGGATGCTTGGTGTCTGAAGCATAAAGGCATGGCTTATGACCAGAATGGATCATGGGCGGAATCAGGAAGGGTGATCGATCCACTACTGGAAAATCTGCTGAATTTTCCTTATTTCTCCTTGTCACCGCCAAAAAGTACCGGCAGAGAAATGTTCAGTCTTGACTGGTTACAACCTTATCTGGGAGGTGATGAAGCTACACAGGATGTTCAATCCACGTTGCTGCAGCTGACTGTGCGAACAATCGCCGATTCGGTGGAAGCTTATTATCCTGCTGCCCATGAGCTCTATTTATGTGGAGGGGGGGCGCATAACGGTACACTGGTTACCCGGCTACAGCAGCAATTACCGGGTCGAAGGATCAACCTAACCGATGTGCTGGGTATTGAGGCTGACTGGGTTGAGGCGTGTGCATTTGCCTGGCTGGCACGACAATCGATTGAACGCGCTCCTGGCAATCTTCCTGCCGTAACCGGTGCAACTGGCAGCCGGACGCTGGGTGCGATTTACCCGGCCTGAGCCTTCAGACCGAGAAGGAAGAGCCGCACCCGCATGTGCTGGCTGCGGATGGATTTTTGATAACGAACTGTGCACCTTGAGCACTTTCCTGATAGTCGATTTCTGCACCAACCAGGTACTGAAAACTCATCGAATCAACCAGTAGTTTTACCCCCTGTTTTTCCATCACAAAATCATCTTCGTTGATGATCTCATCGAAGGTAAAGCCGTATTGAAACCCAGAGCAGCCGCCACCGCTGACGAAAACCCTTAATTTGAGCTCCTGGTTATCCTCTTCTTCAATCAGTTCTTTTACTTTGCTGGCAGCACCATCGGTAAAATTCAATGGAGGTTGAACTGCACTTGTTTCTTCTTGGATCGTTGTACCCATTTTGTTCACCTGTCTATGTGATTGGTTATTCCAATTGTTGAGCAGCCAAGACTGTTTATGCCATTAACACAAAGTGTACAGTGGAAATTTTTAGAATATTCATGAATACCTGATACACCTGTAAACGCAAATACCTGTCAGAAATTCGTGAGATGATGATTTTGCCGGTACCGGTAATTTGGGTAATGGGTGGTCGCGCTACCGGTGCCCTGCAGTAAAATACATACCATCCTGAATATGGTTTGGAACTGCCAAACCGTATTGCATACAGAACATTCAGTTATATAAACGGTTATGCTGTTTTCTTCTGAATGAACTCTATTTTGTAACCATCCGGATCCTCTATGAAAGCGATGACGGTAGTCCCATGCTTCATCGGACCTGCTTCGCGCATAACACGACCACCCAGATTCCGGACTTTCTTACAGGCTTCATAAGCATTGTCGACTTCAATGGCAATATGTCCAAAACCTGTGCCGAGATCGTAGTGATCGGTTTCCCAGTTATGAGTCAGTTCCAGTACTGTGCCTTCCGTTTCACTTTGATAGCCAACGAAAGCCAGCGTGAATTTTCCTTCCGGGTAATCCTTGCGGCGCAGGATCTGCATTCCCAGAACATCGGTATAAAACCGGATCGAACGTTCCAGATTGCCAACCCGCAGCATAGTATGAAGAATACGCATTACACCTTGACCATTTCAAAATCTTCTTTCCGTGCACCACATTCAGGACATGTCCAGTTCATGGGAACGTATTCCCAGCGAGTTCCGGCAGGAATACCATCCTGTGGCCATCCTTCTGCTTCATCATAGATAAAGCCACAAATCATGCACATATAACGATTGTAAACCTGGTTGTCCTCTGTAGTCATAATAGATAAGTAGATTTGCTTAAGTTAAAATGACATTTTACGGTATTAGTGTATGTCTCTACCACCACCAATCGTATTATCCTTTGCTGCCAGCGACCCAAGCGGGGGGGCTGGTATCCAGGCGGACATACTGACACTTGCCGGAATGGGCTGCCATCCGCTTACTGTACTTACTGCCGTGACTGTTCAGGATACGACCGGTGTTGAGGATATATTCGTGATGGATGCCGAATGGGTTACTGATCAGGCACGAACCGTCCTGCAGGATATGCCGGTACAGGCATTCAAAATCGGCATGCTGGGTAGTGTTGAAATTATATCGGCCATTGCTGAAATCATATCGGATTATCCGGATATACCGCTGGTGCTGGATCCAGTGCTGGCTTCCGGCCGTGGTGATACATTTGCCAATGAAGAAGTCATTGCGGCCATGCGTGAAATGTTGTTTCCTCAGGCAACCATTGTCACACCCAACAGTATAGAAGCCAGACGTATCGCGCTGGATGACGAAGATGATCCGGAAATACTGGATCTGAAACAGAGTGCAGACCGATTGCTGCAATGGGGGTGTGGTTATGTGCTCATCAAAGGCGCTCATGAAAATACACCAGAGGTAGTCAATATACTTTACGATGCCAATGGCGTGGTTCGTTCCCATGCGTGGCAGCGTTTACCCGGCTCGTTTCATGGTTCGGGGTGTACCTTGTCTTCTGCAATAGCGGCCTCACTCGCTCATGGTATGTCGATTATGGACAGTGTGTACGAAGCGCAGGATTTTACCTGGCATACACTCAAGGCAGGTTTTCGTCCTGGGATGGGGCAGTATATTCCGGATCGGTTTTTCTGGACGGAGAGCGAAAATCCGGAGGAAGAGACTGGTGATACCAGCAGCTGAACCTGTGAAGCAGGCTGGAGTACGTGGTCTCTATGCAATTACCCCCGATATGGCAGATACCGGTCAGTTATATGATGCAGTCCATCAGGCGTTAGCTGGTGGAGTGAACTGGCTCCAATATCGGAACAAAGTTGCTAACAGTCGATTGCGACTTGTGCAGGCTACGGAGATTCATCTGCTTTGCAGGCAGTTTCAGGTTCCCCTGATTGTCAATGATCACCTGGATCTGGCCATGGAGATCAATGCAGAGGGTCTGCACGTGGGGGGAGATGACATTTCTCCGCTGGTAGCCAGATGTCGTTTTGGCCAGGATAAAATTATCGGGGTCTCCTGTTACAATCAGCTCGACCGTGCGATCGAAGCGGAAGCAGCAGGAGCAGATTATGTTGCGTTTGGCGCTTTTTATCCATCCATGACTAAAACGGGTGCACTGCAGGCACCGGTTGATTTGCTGATTGCTGCAAAAAAGAAACTGGGTATTCCTGTCGTGGCAATTGGCGGTATCAATCTGGATAATGCCGGAATGTTAATTGCTAGCGGGTGTGATGCTGTGGCTGTCAGTCAGGCTTTGTTCGGTGCACAGGAGATTCAGTCTGCCGCGCGGTATTTCTCAGAATTATTTGATTGAATCAAAAGTTTCTCAATAATCTTTATAAACATTCCAATGACAATCACTAACCAGCAACTATTCGAACGCTCCAGACAATATATTCCGGGAGGGGTCAATTCACCCGTACGGGCTTTTAAATCCGTAGGAGGCACACCTGTTTTTTTCCAACGGGGGCAGGGTGCCTATTTCTGGGATGTGGAAGGAAAATCTTATATCGATTATGTCGGATCATGGGGGCCACTCATTCTTGGGCATGCACATCCGGATGTCGTCAGGGCAGTCCAGATTGCAGCAGGACATGGCACCTCTTTTGGTGCGCCAACGGCTGCGGAACTGGAAATAGCCGAGTTACTGTGCCGTCTGCTGCCTTCTCTGGAAATGGTACGACTGGTGAGTTCCGGTACTGAAGCGGGAATGAGTGCCATTCGGCTGGCACGTGGTTATACCGGCAGAAACCGGATCATCAAGTTTGAAGGTTGCTATCACGGACATGATGATGCGCTGTTGGTCAAAGCCGGTTCCGGCGCGCTGACTTTTGGTCACCCCAGTTCAGCAGGCGTTCCTGCCGAGACGGCAGGCCATACCGTGGTATTGAACTATAACGATGTGACAGGAGTAGAAGAAACTTTCAGCAGGCTGGGTACTGAAATTGCAGCTGTGATTGTCGAACCGGTGGCTGGCAACATGAATCTGATCAAAGCGACTCCTCAGTTTCTGGAGACATTACGCACATTATGTACGAAACATGGCAGTCTGCTGATCCTGGATGAGGTGATGACCGGTTTTCGTGTGGGTTTGGAATGTGCGCAAGGGTTATATGGTATCAAACCGGATCTGACCATCCTGGGTAAGGTGATCGGAGGGGGACTACCTATGGCGGCCTTTGGTGGTCAGCGTGATGTGATGGAATGTCTTGCGCCACTGGGACCGGTATACCAGGCAGGTACACTTTCCGGTAATCCGGTCGCTGTTGCTGCCGGATTGGAAACATTGCGTCAGATCCAGGTACCTGGCTTCTTCGACAAATTATCGACCATGACTCGTAAACTGACCGAAGGGTTGACTGCGGTTGCTGCAAAACATGGTGTGGTGTTCTGTGCACAGGCGGTGGGTGGGATGTTCGGTCTTTATTTCAGAAAATCTCCACCGGCAAGTTTTGCTGAAGTGATGGAGAGCGATCGTGAGGCATTCAATCACTTTTTTCATGCCATGCTGAAAGAGGGCGTATATTTCGCTCCTTCCGCATTCGAGGCGGGTTTCGTTTCTGCTGCGCACAGTGATGAGGAAATCGATAAAACATTGGCAGCAGCTGATCGAATATTTGGTCAGGGTATGTGAAAAACAGAGAAAGCAACTCTGTAGAAATAACGAAAGGTTTAATTCATGCAGTTGATTGCCGTTTATATTTTGCCAGCTGGTTTGCTGTGATTTCCCTGGCTGTGGCAATATGTCCAATTCATATAAAGAATAATTAACGGGTTATGTTTACTTGCTCTTCTAGTTTTCGGAAACTATTGATACTCCTGTCATTGGGTAGCGTACTGTCGGCCTGTGCCACTGTGGATAACCGGCATGACCCTTTGGAATCGATGAACCGTGCGGTATTCTCGTTCAATGAGAAACTGGATGAAGTCGTGCTGGAGCCTGTTGCCAGAGGATATCAGCAGTTCGTGCCATCGCCGGTCAGAATGATCGTGGGCAATTTCTTTTCCAATCTCGATGACGTCGTTGTTGCTGCCAATTCGTTGCTGCAATTGAAGTTCATGGATGCAATGGCAAGCACGACACGTATCGTGATCAATACAACTTTTGGAATGTTGGGTGCCATCGATCTGGCCAGCGACATCAGTCAGGTGAGTGATATTGATATCAGTAAACGTAATGAAGATTTCGGCCAGACTTTGGGTTTCTATGGGATTGGTAGCGGCCCCTACCTCGTGTTACCGATACTGGGGCCCAGCACGGTAAGAGATACGGTAGGGATTGGTGTGGACAGTACCATTTTCCACCCGGCAAGAGCTATTTACACTAGCTTCGATCTGCTGACGGTACGTCTGCCCGTTACGACTGTCGAATTTATCGATCGGCGTGAACAATTACTGGATCTGGATAAAACGCTGGAGGAAGCTTCTCTGGATAAATATGAGTTTGTCCGTGATGCCTATTTGCAAAGACGAGAGAGTCTGATAAAAAATGATGGTGCTGCATCCGAGGAGGAGCCTGTGAATTTTGACGAAGAAGAGATAATGATCGACGATTGATTTGGTTAGAGAAGTTATTGGTGATAGTCGTGCCGGGGCTGGAGTAAATTACCTTACCAGCCCCGGTTCTTATTTCATCAGGCAGATTGCAGTGCTTGGATACGTTCTTCCAGAGGCGGGTGCGACATGAACAGACGTCCGATCTGGCTTTTTTGTCCGGAAATGCCAAAAGCAGCAATCTTGTCTGGCAAATGAGAGGGTTCATACTCCTGCTGTAACCGCCGCAGCGCAGCAACCATCTTGCCCTTTCCGGAAATCTGTGCACTGCCGGCATCCGCGCGAAATTCACGCTGACGGCTGAACCACATCACGATGATCGTGGCAAGTATACCCAGCACCATTTGAGCGATCAGGCTGGTCATGAAATAGGCCGGCCCGTGCCCTTCTTCCGATTTGAAAACGGCGCGGTCGACGACATGGCCAATGACACGGGAGAGAAAAATCACGAAGGTATTCACGACTCCCTGGATCAATGCAAGCGTTACCATGTCACCATTGGCAACATGGCTGACTTCGTGAGCCAGTACGGCTTCAGCCTCGTCCCGGTTCATTTTTTGCAACAATCCCGTACTGACTGCCACCAGTGCACTGTTTCGATTCATTCCGGTAGCAAATGCATTGATATCGGGTGAATCGTAGATCGCTACTTCGGGCATACCTATTCCTGCTACTTTTGCCTGACGACGTACCGTTTCCACCAGCCAGCCTTCGGTTGAGTTGGAAGGTACATCGATGACCATGGCACCGGTCATATGTTTTGCACTCCACTTGGACATGGCAAGAGAAATGAGCGAGCCGCCAAATCCCAGTACGGCCGAGAAAACCAGCAGCGCATTAAAATTTAATCCACTGCCCTCGGCATCCAGTATGCGATCAACACCGAGCAGACGCAGGGTGATGCTCAGCATCAACAGTATGGCCAGGTTCGTTACTATAAAAAGAAAAATCCGTTTCATCATCCTCTTCCTTCAAGTTGATTGGTACGCTTGTCTGACTTTGAGAGTAATAAGAAATAATCGTTCAAGCCAGACACCTATATGGTGACATATTTCACGATATCAAGGGATACGTGGTTTCACGTAATCTCCCCCGGTATGTCGCTGGAATCCCCGTTGCTTGAGGTACAATAAAAACTTGGGAAATATGCTGATTGCTGTACAAAATCCAGGATTGCAGGATGGGTATGCACAGGAATTACCAGCTTTACTGTTCAAAGAAAGGGAGAAATAAATTGACTGGAGTCAGGGGTGTATCAAGATGAATCAGTCGTCTGTGGTAGTGGTGGGAAGCGGACTGGCTGGCTATACGGTAGTACGTGAATTGCGTAAACTGGATGCCGCGGTACCGATTACTCTCCTGTCCGCCGATCACGGTAGTTTTTATTCAAAACCGATGTTATCCAATGCACTGGCGACGGGTAAAACGCCTGATTCGATTTTGAGTGCGGGTACTATGCAAATGTCCGGGCAACTGAATATCACGGTGCGGCCTTATACCAGTGTCAACGCCATCGATGTCGCTGCGGGTGGTGTTTCTTTCGAAGAGGGCGGACAACTGACTTATGATCGACTCGTTCTGGCGCTGGGAGCTGACCCGATTCGCCTGCCGATACCGGGAGAAGGTGTGGATGAAATATTATCCGTCAATAATCTGGATGATTACCGCAAATTTCGTGAGACCCTGGAGGGTAAGCACCATATCGCTATACTGGGTGCCGGATTGATAGGTTGCGAATTTGCCAATGATCTTGCAGCAAAAGGTTATCAGGTAAGTGTATTCGACCTGAGTCCACAACCGTTAGGGCGATTGATTCCTCCCGAGGCCGGCAGGTTCTTTCGCGATAAACTGGCTGCAGCAGGGGTCAATTTTTTACTCGGTACAACAGTCGAAAGAGTCAGTAAGGAAAACGGACGCTACCAGTTGCTTTACGAAGGTGGCAAGGTTGTGCAGGCAGATATGATTTTGTCCGCCGTGGGTCTGAGGCCGCGTACCAGCTTGGCTGCGGCTGCCGGAATTCAGGTGAATCGCGGCATTGCAGTGAATCGTTATTTACAGACCAGTATTCAGAATGTTTATGCCTTGGGGGATTGTGCAGAAGTGGAAGGAAAGGTTTTACCCTTCATTTTGCCGATTGCACATGCCGGCCGGGCTTTGGCGGCGACGATTGCTGGCAATCCAACACTGTTGCATTACCCGCCGATGCCGGTAATGGTCAAGACGCCTGCATGTCCGACTGTCATCTCACCCCCTGATCCTGCTGCACAAGGGGCATGGGAAATCATAGCTGTCGAGAATGGCATGAAGGCTCTGTATCACGATGAAGCCGGTAATCTGCACGGCTTCGCCTTACTCGGGACGGCGACATCTGAGCGCAATGCACTGGCTTCTCGTTTGCCACCCGTATTGGCATAGGAGATGTTTGTACTGATCGGGAGAAAACAGATATGCTTTATTTGATATATGGTGAGGATGTTCCTGATAGCCTGGCACAGCGGGCTGCCAACCGTCCTGCACATCTAGCCAGAATTCGTGAATTGCAGGAGCAGGGAAGGCTGTTACTGGCAGGCCCGTGTCCGGCGATAGACAGCATTGACCCGGGGCCGGCCGGATTTACCGGAAGTCTGATAGTGGCGGAGTTTGTGTCACTGGGTGCTGCCCGGGAGTGGGCAGATGCTGATCCGTATCTACTGTCCGGCGTGTATGCAAAAGTAACCGTCAAGCCATTCAGGAAAGTTATGCCCGAGTAGACAGGTGGCAGTAACAGGAATTCCGGATACATCCTTCAGGAAACTTGTGAAAAGTTTATCTGTTTCTGAAAAGGATTCATCTGTATTTTGTTAGGATGTATGATGCTTCTCAGATAGAATTTGTCAACCACTTTACTATTTCAATAAAGGAAATTTTATGCGCTTATCCAAGTTTCTCTGTGTGCCACTGACTGTTCTGGGGCTGGTTTGTGTTGCTCCTCTGAATGCCCAGAGCGGGGGTGCGGTTGCCAAGGTCAACGGTGTAGCGATTCCACAATCACGCCTCGATCTGGTAGTCAAAGCTGCAACAGCGCAGGGCCAACCCGATTCCGCTGAAGTGAAGAATGCATTACGTGAAAATCTCATTACGGAAGAGATACTGGCACAGGAAGCGATCAAAAAGGGGCTTGACCGTAATCCAGAGGTGGTCACGCAGATCGACCTTGCGCGCCAGGGCATACTGATCAGAGCATACCAGGCGGATTTCATGCGGAACAATCCGGTTAGCGACAGTGAATTGCGCAAGGAATATGAATCAGTAAAAGCACAGATGGGCGACAAGGAATACAAAGCGCGTCATATTCTGGTGGAAACCGAGCAGGAGGCCAAGGATCTGGTGGCTGCTCTCAAAAAAGGCAGTGCGTTCGATAAACTGGCGGGAGAACGTTCCATTGATACCGGCAGCAAAAGTAATGGTGGTGAACTGGGCTGGAGTTCAGCAGCCGTGTACGTCAAACCATTTGCTGATGCACTGACCAGGCTGAAAAAAGGCGAAACTACCAATCAACCGGTACAGAGCCCTTTTGGCTGGCATGTCATTCGTCTGGATGATGTTCGGACTGCCGTTCCGCCTTCCTTTGATGAAGTAAAACAGAATATGCAGCAGCGGGTATTGCAGCGCAAGTTTGCTGCAGTGGTCGAATCACTACGTAAAAACGCCAAAGTTGAATAATCAGCAGAATTCAATTAGTAGTCAGGGGACAGAGCTCACGGTTTGCACTCTCGGAGAGAGTGCGGCCAGGAGCTCATAACTGACAGTCTGTGCTGATCTGGCAATTTCTTCTACCGGTAACCCCTCACCCCACAGGGTTACCAGGCTTCCTGTACCAGCTTCACTGATTCCGTTCAGGTCAACGGTTAACATATCCATTGAAACGCGTCCGATCAAGCGTGTACGCCGGCCATTGACCAGCACCGGGGTGCCGGTGGGTGCATGGCGCGGATATCCATCTGCATAACCTGCTGCAACGACCCCGATACGCATCGGCTGGTTGGCAACGAACTGTCCTCCATATCCCAGTCGATCCGAAGAGTCGAGATGCTGTACAGCGATGATCCGACTGGTCAGGGTCATGACAGGTTGTAATCCAAGTTCGATACCTGTTTTGTTCGGTAAAGGGGAGGCGCCATAAAGTATTATGCCGGGACGTACCCAGTCTGCATGTGTTCCGGGATAACGCAGGATTGCAGCAGAATTGGCCAGTGTCCGGGATATGCGGTTTTCCTGTTTTCTCTCGAGTAGTGCAAAGTTATCCAGCTGCTGATCAATATGATCTGCTTCCAGTAACTCATCGGCACAGGCAAAATGTGTCATCAGTGTGATACTGATGTCTGTGCGCCACTGTCTGAGTCTGTTCAATACAGAATTTCCCTCTTCAGGCTTGAAGCCAAGACGATTCATCCCGGTATTGATTTTGAGGAAGATATCTGGTGTCCCTGTTTTTTTATGAGCCAGCAGCATCAATAGCTGTTCATGGCAATGAATTACCGTACTCAATCTGTAGTGATCGATCGCTTCAATCTCTTCTATCGAAAAAAAACCTTCCAGGAGCAGAATGGGTTGGCTGAATCCGGCTTCTCTCAACTGAATCGCTGCTTCCAGTTCAAGTACTGCAAATCCATCGACAGCGTCAAGTGCCCGGGCGGTATGAAGTAAACCATGACCATAGGCATCAGCTTTGACGACGGCCATGATGCGCGCCTGGTGAACGTGTCTGCGAACGACGGAGAGGTTGTGCTGTAAAGCAGCACAATTTATGAAGGCACGAATCGGCCGGGACATTTATGGAATCAACTGAGCTGAAAAAGGGTCAGCAGCTCGCAATGGGTATGGTTATGAAGCAGGCAATGAATCGTCACGATTAATGTCTCGATATCTCCAGGAAACAGATCGAATCAATGTTTCAGCTCGATGTTACTATTCCGGGGGTGTGCGGTTTCTGGTAGCGGTTGCGGATCCAGTACAGCAACCGTCAGTGAATCATCGATCAGATATTTCTTGGCCACTTTTCTAACCTGCTCCGCAGTAACCGCCTGCAGCCCCTCCAGAATGACATCTGCATCCTGGTGGGACAGTCCGATGCTTTCCAGTCTGCCAATCTGCATTGCCTGGGCGAATGTGGAATCGAGCTGGTAAACATGATTTGCCACTACTTGTGCCTTGACACGGGCGAGTTCTTCCTGTGTGACTCCGGACTGGACGATTTTGCCGATTTCAGTACGAATCGACTGCTCCAGATCATCCACTGTCTTGTCTTCGCTGGGCGTTCCATCAATGAAAAAAATACCCGGGCCGCGTTCAATAGCGTTATAGCTGGCGTCAGCCGAGATTGCGACGCGCGTTTCGCGTACCAGAATTCTGTTGAGTCTTGCGGAAGCATTGCCATCCAGCACCTCTGCCAGAATGGTCAGTGCATAAGGTTCCCATTCATTTTTCGGATCTTTCAGAACAGGGACTTTGTATCCCATGATCAGGTAAGGAAGTTGTGCAGAGGCTTTCACTACCAGGCGCTTGATTCCCGTTTGCGGTGGTTCGATTTGTGGTTTGCGTTCAGACAGAGCAGGAACCTTGGTGGCACTGAATCTGCCATAATATTTTTTTGCCAATGCAAGTACATTCTCCGGATTAACGTCGCCTACTACTACCAGCACCGCATTATTGGGAGCGTACCAGCGCTTGTACCAGTCCTGAGCATCACTTACCTGCATATTTTCCAGATCATTCATCCAGCCGATGATCGGACGCCGGTAAGGATGCGTCTGAAAAGCCGTTGCCATCATCTTTTCATACAATAGTGAATGTGCCTGGTCATCTGTCCGCAATCTTCTTTCTTCCATGACAACTTGTATTTCTTTGGAGAATTCTTCCGCCGTCAGTTGCAAGTTGTGCATACGATCGGATTCGAGCTCCATCGCCATCGGCAAATGGCGTTGGTGCAACTGCTGATAATAAGCAGTGTAGTCACGGCTGGTGAATGCATTCTCCCTGCCGCCGATAGCTGCAATTCTTCTGGAAAATTCACCGGCAGGCACGTTGTCCGTTCCTTTGAACATCATGTGTTCCAGCGCATGTGCAACGCCGGTCATACCGTTTACTTCATCCATGCTGCCGGTTTTGTACCAAACTTGTTGAATAACCACGGGGGAACGGTGATCCTCTTTGACAATCAGTTTGAGGCCGTTGTCGAGCAGATATTCATGCGAATTGGCCGTGGCTGGCAAGGGCCATGCCAATGTAATAAAAAGTAAAGTGGCGAAATGGGAACTAATTTTCATGTCATGCTGGAAATTGAACGAATCTGGATCGGGTGACCGGCACCACGCCGGTAAACGGTTGATGGTATGATATTTACCTTCCTGAAACAGAAACAGCCTACCAGAATGTTTAGCATTTTTAAATCCAAAAAGAATCCTGATGAAAAAAATCCTGCTCAGGTTGAGACCGGGCCGGTCAGTTTTACCGACAAGATCAGGCAAGGGCTGACACGTACACGACAGCAGCTCGGAAAACAGTTATCCGGGCTATTTGGTGGCAGGAAAATCGATGAGGATTTGTACGAAGAGCTCGAAACTGCCTTATTGACGGCAGATACCGGAATCGAGGCGACAAATCGGTTACTCGAGTCATTGCGTACCCGTGTCAGGCGTGATGCACTGGATGATTCGGAACAACTCAAAACAGTCTTGCAGGATGTGCTGACTGAATTGCTGCAGCCGCTGGAACGGCCACTGGTCACCACTGGACATATACCTTTCGTGATCATGATCGCGGGTGTGAATGGTGTCGGTAAAACTACGACCATCGGCAAGCTTGCCCATTATTTCCAGTCACAGGGGCACTCCGTGTTGCTGGCAGCGGGCGACACTTTTCGTGCGGCAGCACAGGAACAGCTCAAGGTATGGGGTGAGCGTAACCAGATCACAGTCATTTCACAGGAAAGTGATCCGGGTAAAAAAAGTGATCCGGCAGCTGTGATTTTCGATGCGATTAATGCTGCTATTGCCAGAAAAATCGATATCGTTCTGGCTGATACCGCCGGTCGTCTGACGACCCAGCTTCATTTGATGGAAGAAATCAGAAAAATCAAGCGCGTCATCGCTAAAGCTATCCCCGATGCGCCACACGAGGTGTTGCTGGTGTTGGATGCAAATACCGGCCAGAACGCCGTCAGCCAGTTAAAGGCTTTCAATGATGCGCTAGGCGTTACCGGACTGGTCATGACCAAACTGGATGGAACTGCCAGGGGCGGAGTGATTGCGGCCATCGCTGCACAATTTACCGATACACCCCCGGCACTGCGCTTCATCGGGGTGGGGGAAGGATTGGATGATTTAAGGCCCTTCAATGCCCGTGAATTTGCTGAAGCCCTGTTCGACTGAGTCTTTTGCTTTGTTTGAGTGACCGTTATGGCGGCAATGATCAGCTTCAACGATGTCAGTAAATTTTATCCGGGGGGATTTGAGGCGCTCAAAGGCATTACCTTGTCGATCGATCAGGGAGAGCTGATTTTGTTTTCCGGACATTCCGGTGCCGGTAAAAGCACATTACTGAAGCTGATTGCGGCTATAGAGCGCCCGACCTCCGGAAGTATCGTCGTGGGACAGCAGAATATCGGTACGCTCAGGCGCAGCGCCGTTCCTTACTTGCGCCGGAATATCGGAATGATCTTTCAGGAACAGAAAATTCTGTATGACCGCAACGTTTTTGCCAACGTTATACTGCCGCTGCAGGTGACTGGCTTCGATACCAGAACCAGTGCATCACGGGTGCGTGCAGCGCTGGATAAAGTCGGTCTGCTGGATAGGGAAAAGACAGATCCGATTACCTTATCGGGTGGTGAAAAACAGCGGTTGTGCATTGCCCGCGCGGTTGTCCACCGTCCATCCCTTCTGATCGCCGATGAGCCTACCGCCAATCTCGATAGCAATTACGCGCGGGACATCATGGCAGTGTTCGAATCATTCAACCAGGTGGGGGTCACCGTTCTCATTTCGACACACGACAGAATGCTGCTCGATACAACCCGGCATCGTATCATCCAACTGAAACAGGGAAAGTTGGTCGCATGAGCAATTGGTTATCCCAACATGGTTATGCGCTGATACGTGCGTTCAGACAGCTTGCCGGAACGCCGGTAACCAGCTTGCTGAGTATCATCGTTTTCAGTATCGTCCTGAGTCTGCCGGCGGGTATCTTCATTCTGCTGGAAAATTTGCGCGCGCTATCCGGGCACGCAACGGATTCGCAGCAAATGACCCTTATTCTGGATACTGCGGCAGGGTCGGCTGATGTAGAACTGATCAATACCCGGCTGGAGGAAATGACTGCAATTGAAGGTTTCCAGTTCATCTCCAGAGATATCGCACTGCAGGAACTGAAACAGGAAAGCGGGATGGCCGAGGTAATGCGTAATCTCGAACAGAATCCGCTACCGGACGCGTTCGTGGTCAACCTTGGCAGCCTGTCCGCCAGTGAAATTGAAAAAATGCAGGCTATGATGCAAGCTTGGCCCAAGATTGCCTATGTACTGGTGGATACCGACTGGGCCAGAAAACTGGATGCCATGCTCGATGTCGGCAGGCTGGTCGTCATCATGCTGGCATCGGTGTTTGGCACGACACTCGTCATTGTCATGTTCAACACCATCCGCTTGCAGATACTGACGCGGCGCGATGAAATCGAGCTGTCCAGGCTGATTGGTGCTACGGATAGTTATATCCGTCGTCCATTTCTTTATTTTGGCGCGATACAGGGGCTGGCAGGTGCTGCGCTGGCCTGGTTACTGCTGTATTTTGCAATCATTGAATTGAATGAAGCTTTGTCCGAACTGGCCCGGTTATATGCTACCACGTTCAAGCTCGATCCTCTTTCCTGGCAAGACAGCCTGATTCTGATCTTATTCTCCGGCATATTGGGATGGATTGGGGCGCGCTGGTCAGTCGCCCGGCATCTGGCACAAATCGATCACGAAAGTGCTATTTCCTGATGATTACGGATTCATACCTGCTTACAGGATGGTTACATGGCTGAATTCATAGCACTGATCCCGGCTGCCGGTTCCGGCTCGCGTATGGGAGAAGATATTCCCAAACAGTACCGGCCACTGGCTGGTAAACCAATGATTTACCATGCGTTGTGTACTTTGTGCAGCGCAGAGCGTATTGGCATGGTCTGTGTTGTGCTGGCACCTGACGATACAGAATGGGCACGGTATGACTGGAATGAATTTGCCGGCAAGCTCCGGGTGTTTGGCTGCGGCGGGGCAACTCGTGCCGAAAGCGTCACCAACGGGCTGAAAGCATTGCGTGCGGCGAATCATATACAGGACCAGGATTGGATCCTGGTGCATGATGCAGCCCGCCCGGGCTTAAGCCTGGCGCTGGTTGAACGATTGCTCGATCAGCTTGCGCAGGATGAAATCGGTGGCCTGCTGGCGGTGCCACTGGCAGATACATTAAAACGTGCAGATGAGACTGGCCGAGTGATGTGTACTGAGCCGAGAGAATATCTGTGGCAGGCACAAACACCACAGATGTTTCGTACGAAGTTATTACTTGAAGCACTGGAAAAAGCTCCGGCAGGGATTACCGATGATGCCAGCGCCGTGGAAGCGCTGGGGCTCTCTCCCAAACTGGTAACGGGTGATGCTTATAACTTCAAAGTGACGTATCCGCAGGATTTGAAACTGGCCGAACTGATCCTGCAAGAGCGCACTGCAACACAGAACTGATCTCATAAGCAGAATTTATGTGTAGTGCAACTGTCTGCTGTTCGTTGATTTTGCTGAGCTACTGCGGTTAATGGGATTAGATAATGTGAGTGATAGTGACTGCGAACAGCAGTTGAGTTGCTCCACGCTGTTCGCAGCCTGTTTCGCAGAAAATTCTGATTACCCGGCCAATGCCGTGCGGTATCGATATCTGCCATTTCCGGATCCTGACAACCTGAATCGGGAAGCACAATGACAGTATCAGGTTTCGATAATCAGGGAGGGATGGTATTCAAACTGTTCCAACCCCCTGAATTTACCAGAGGGCCGGAAGTACACCCGGTTTTACGGGGTTGTCACGACATCGTCCAGAATGGCTCTATCCTGTTTGTTCCATTCCACATCAACCAGATTGGAATAACGTGTCATGATCTGTATGGCAAGTCCACCCTGGAACAAGGCAGCCCAGGCCAGGATAACGAAGCCCCAGTGCAGCGGCGCACTGAAGAGTTCTTCCATGAACCAGAAGGCATGTCCCCACTCGTTCAGACCAACGTTAGGCAGACTCATCAGCGGACCGGCCACTACCATGATCAACGGGAACGACCACCCCTTGTTATACAGCGGTAACCGGGTTTTGGCGTAAATGATCATCGCTATACCCATGATGATGTATACCGGGAATGAGCCATAAAACAGAGGGATATGGCTGGGTGTGAAGCTGGTATCCCGGATAATCACCTGGTGCCATGAGGCGTCTTGCTCGGTAAAGAAGCTCGATCCCCAGTAAACGGCAAATACATAGACTCCAAGCCACATCATGAAATAAAAATACCGCTTTATTTCCTGTTTGGGAGTCAGGCTGGCAAGCTGTTCTGCCGTATTCCGGGTTTTCAACAGCCATCCCCAGATGGAGAATGCTGCCAAGGCGATAACGACCATCTGGACACGCCACAGACCCATCCAGATCTGATCAAAAGCCGGTTCCATCGAGTCCATGCCATGGGAATAAGCGAACATACGCTGATACCATACCCAGAATATCGCTATGCCCAGAATGGGTAGCAGTCCATATTTGTAGTACTTGGCGTCAAACCATTCTGATTTGTCGTAAGCGGGTTTATCAGCGACTTGCTGTGCAGTCTTATCCTTCAATATGCTTGTAGCCATAAATAACACTCCTTCTTGCAGAAGCCGGAATTTCCGCAGAAATTCCTGAATTAGAAAAAAGTAAGTTACCAGTCGGGTTTCAAAGTGAAATCCGATTTAGGACAATTCCGGGTTGCTGAGAAAATTGCGGTTAATCGGATCAGTCTCATGCAACTGCCGGATTCAGACGCTTTCATGGCGGATATCTCCTCTGTTAGGGTGAATAAAAACCTGTTTTTTTACAGGTACTTATATGAGACCTTAAATCAGATAAAGTTCAATGTCGAAATGTATGGCCTGTCCCAAGTCAATTACGTCGAAAAGCGAGAGGTATATTTCTGGCTCAGAACTGCTTCTGTGGTGGTGCTGGTACGTAGTGGCAAAAGTGTGTAACAACGAGCCATCGCTTTCGCAGCAAGGGTGTTGCGATCATGAGATCCGGCCGACCGCATCGGGTTTTCCCATTCAGTTTTCGTTCAGACAGAGTGGCGTAAATTGACGCCATCAGGAATGGGCCTGATGAGCACAACACCGAGGAGAAATGATATGAGCACCAAAATAAAAAATCTGACCGGTCTGGCGTTGATCACATTATTGACCGTCAACCTGATGACACCTTCTCTGGTGCATGCAGGTAAGGGCGCAAGTAGAGGTCATCATGGCCATCAGCATCGTCACTATGATCGTCATGATCACCGCCGTCATTCCGGCGGACATATCCATATCTATAACCAGGCACCGCCGGCCTATTACCGGCAATACTACCCGCAGCCGCGGCAGTACGGCTACTACCCTCCGGTTCCGGCTCCGGTGTATGTCGTTCCTCCGCAAAGGATGATGGGGATCAATACCGGAAGGGTGGATTTTATGTTACGGTTCTGATGTCACAAGCGGGCATCGGGGATGAGCCGGAAATTCATCCCTTCCCCGCTTGATTTCAATTTTCAGTGTGTAAGGATGTGGTGTGATGAGCAGATGGCAGCAAGCTTTACTGATTATGTCGATCATGGTTGCTGCGATGCCGGACACTACAGCAGGTCGGCATGATGCAGCCAGTAGACATGACAGGGCAGGCAAGCCAGCGGGTGGTATTTCGGAGCAGCGTGCGATCGCAATTGCGCAACAGCATTTCCCGGGGCGCGTACTGGCAATCAGTCAGACCGATCGCGTCTACCGCATCAAGATTCTCAGTGATCAGGGCACGGTCCACACGATTCTGATCGACGCGCTGAATGGTGCTGTTGTATCAGCTCGTTGACCTCAAGAATAAATTTCATGATTCAATCCGGTACGTTTAGTCATCATCGTATACTGCAGGAGAGCTGAATGCGCATCCTGGTCATCGAAGATGAATTTCGACTGCAAAACCAGATACGCCGGCAACTGGAGGCAGCGGGCTATATGGTCGATACCAGCAGTAATGGTGATGAAGGATTGTTTCTCGCCACGGAATATCGGCCCGACGCCGCCATCATCGATATCGGTCTGCCCGGTAAATCCGGTCTGGAAATCATCAAGGCACTGCGGGAACGCGGCAGCCTGTTGCCCATTCTGATTCTGACCGCGCGCAGCAGTTGGCAAGACAAGGTACAGGGACTGGAAATGGGCGCGGATGATTACCTGACCAAGCCGTTTCAGATGGAAGAGCTGCAGGCCAGAGTCAGGGCGTTATTGCGCCGCGCTGTCGGCATACCGCAAACCTTGCTGAAGTGCGGCCCCATTACAGTGGACGTTACGGCGCAATCAGTCAGCGTTGAGGGTGCAAACATTGAATTGACATCGTTTGAATATCGCCTGCTGGAAGAACTGGTGTGCCATCGTGGCGAGATCCTTTCCAAGGAGTCACTCGCTGATGCTCTGTATCCGCACAATGAGGATCGCGACAGCAACGTGCTCGAGGTCATGATTGGCAGGTTGCGGCGTAAACTTGACCCGGATGGTACATTGAAGCCGATCGAAACCATGCGCGGGCGCGGCTATCGTTTCACACTGGAATGTAGCAACAAATCGTCATGATGTCGCTCAACAGGCGCGTTTTGCTCAGTGCCGCCCTGGTATTACTGGTTTTTATCGCCGGGATTACACTGACACTGGATCGCGCCTTCTATGACAGTGCGCGTATCGGGGTGAAGGATCGGCTGTTTGCAAGACTGCTGATGCTGCTGGGTGACACCGAAGTGGATGAATCCGGTAAACTGGAAATTCCCACCAACCTGCTGGATGCGGAATTCGGTCATGTCAACTCGGACATCTATGCTTTCGTGACCGGTCCTGCCAATACCATCGTCTGGCGCTCCACTTCGTCACTGAATAAACCGATTCCCGATATCACGCTGCTGGAAAAGGGTAAACAGGAATTCGAGCAAATCACGCTCGATGATGAGCCATACTTCATCTACCGTTACAGCGTTGCCTGGGAAACATTATCTGGCAATTATCCACTGATTTTCAACGTGATGACCGATACCGCACTGCTGGAAGCGCAGATCGAACGTTATCGCGAAGATTTGTGGGGCTGGCTGGGTCTGATGGCCGTTTTCCTGCTGGCTACGCAAATGCTGGTATTGCGCTGGGGGTTGCTGCCATTACGCACAGTTTCGACGGAGCTTGCCGCGATCGAATCCGGTCGACAGGAAAGTCTGAAAGGCCGTTATCCCAAAGAACTCAAGCTGCTGACCGACAGTATCAATTCCCTGATCACTCACGAACATAAACAGCAGAAACGCTATCGCAACGGCCTGGCTGACCTGGCGCACAGCCTGAAAACGCCACTTGCCGTACTGCAGGGCGCGATTCATGGCGGAAACGATGAAGCTGCTCGGCTCAAAATGATTCAAGAGCAGATCGACCGTATGGATAATACCATCCAGTATCAATTGCGCCGTGCTGCAACTGCCGGCAGCTCACCGGGTATGAGGTTGATCTTGTTACGTCCGATGGCGGATAGGATCATCAATACCATCACCAGAGTTTATCGTGACAAACAGCCGCGTATTACGGTGGAAATCGATGATGGTATGAGTTTGCGCATCGATGAAGGTGATTTGATGGAACTGCTCGGTAACCTGATCGACAATGCATTCAAGTGGTGTCGCCACAGCGTTCATTTATCTGCCGGTTATCAGGAGGATCAGGTGGTGATTCAGGTCAGGGATGACGGCCCCGGTATTTCACCTCATGAAATTGCCCGCATCCTGGAACGTGGCGTACGGGCTGATCAATCCATCCCCGGCCATGGCATTGGTCTGGCCATCGTACGCGACATCATGCAGGTCTATGAGGGTGAATTGTTGATCAGCAACGATCCCGGTGGTGGCCTCAGTGTGACTTTGCGCTTCGAGAAAAGCAAATGACACCCGGGATGAGGTTGCGGTAATAGTGGCTTGATGACATGCCACGAAGCAAGAAAGAATTCTGCTGATCTGTTGTGGCGATGAAGGGGAAAATAGCTGCTTCACTACTTTCAGCATTTCCGGAGTCTATCTTTTCTTCAGATAAAACAGGAATTCACCGGTGGTTTCGGTTGAAGAGAGCAGTTCATGCCCGGTCTGATCGGCGAATACCTGAAAATCGATCACTGCCCCCGGGTCAGTTGCCATGATTTTGAGCACCTGTCCTCGTGTCATTTCAGACAGGGATTTTTTCGTTCGCAGAATGGGTAGCGGGCAAATGAGTCCGCGCACATCCAGTTCCCTATCAAAAGATTCATTATCCGGATTCATATTGTCATTACCTCGAGTTACCTGATCGGCAGATCGGTGAATTTTATCTGTTTGTAATATCTGCTGATAGCCTGTCAAACCCGTTTCACATCGATGACGGACGCACGTAGCCGGTCAGTTCCATATAGCCACGCCCGGCTGGCTGGCCATCGCGTGTGTATGTCACTGCACCTTCCCAGTAAACTGCTCCGGTAGAGGCACGTGAATCCAGTTCCTGATCGTCCATCAGAGGTGTAATCTGCCACTCAATTTCGCCTGTACGAATACGGGTGGCGACCGGATAAATGGCCTGTGTACGGGCAGAGCGCCAGGTGCGGATCGGGTGAAAACTGACCTGATCAGGTGTAAACAGCCGGGTGTGGCCGGAAGCATCGCGCAATGCTGCATACCCCCAGATTTTGCTGCTGTCTTTCCCGCGTATTTGAAATGCCATCAATGCTGAGCCGTCATCGAGGTTTGCACTGATCCAGTCCCAGCCAGCAGCATCCGGATCGAGATATTCGCTTGACCATTCACGATCGAGCCAGGCTGTTCCGGTTACAGGTATGTCCTTTCCCTGGCGATTAATGATGCCGTTTACCTGTAAATGCGGCTCGCTGTAGTAGTAGCTGGCTTGCGGCGCTTTTGGTCCTTTACGTGAAAATCCATTCTCGCCCTGCAGCATTAATGGTTGTGAAGGCGTCAGGATGAATGCCAGGGTGAAATCCTCTGCCTCGATACGGGTACGGTAGCGGCCATCGGTTTCGCGTATGAAAATCCAGTCATCCAGCTTGACATCCGTATTACCGGTACGGGCGTACGCCAGATCGAATCCTGCGCGGGCGATTTTCTGGTCATGTTGCAATTTGCCGATTGCCGGGTCAGACAGCGCTACATGCGCGATGATCAGTTGATCGGGAGCGAAATGACTGGGGTTATCCCTGTCGATTTCAGTCGCTGTACGAAAAAATGTAATCTGGAAGCCGAGCGGTTTTCCTGCCGGAGTTTCCAGCCAGCCGGTCACATACCACCATTCGATCCTGAAATCATTGTGAGCACCGAAATCCTGCGGGAATTCGAGTGCTTTACCGGGAACGACCGGTGCCAGTACCGGCGGAGCAGAGAACAGCATATTCTGAACGTTGAGCCAGCCCAACAGTATCCATAAGTAACGCATTACCAGTCCTCCCTGACAGCGCGGATGACATTGCCGGAAGCTGCATGCCGACTGGCGGCAAATGCCGTCAGTGCAGCAGCACCCAGTACTGCCAGTGCCATCAGCAGCAGCCATGTCCAGGGCATGTGCAGCTGCATGGTCCAGTGAAAAGATTGCGGGTTGACGACAAAAATCAGGACCAGGCTGATACCTGTACCTGCCAGGAATCCCGCAGTAATGCCAAATCCAGCCAGCAACCCGCCTTCCAGCGTCAGCATACAGTGGATTTGCCGCCTGCTGAGGCCGATATGGCGCAACATGCTGAATTCCCTGATCCGGGTCAGCGTTTGTGCGGAAAAGCTGGCGGCTACGCCCATCAATCCAACGCCAATCGCAACCAGTTCCAGCAGATAAGTGATGACGAAGCTGCGGTCAAACTGCTGCAGGGCAACTGCTCGAACCCGGCCGGTTTCCATGATTTCCAGCGTATCGCCAAACGGTAGCACTTGCAGTGCGGATATTACCGTGTCAATTGCAGTTCCCTCTTTTATCCATAGCGCTGCATCACTGGCATGGTCATCTCCGGTCAGTCTGCGGTAATCGGACAATTGCATCTGGATTGCACCGAAGATACGGCCGTAATCACGCCAGATTCCAGCGACGATGAACTTTTGTTCAGGATCGGCGAGGGGGAGCGTTACCCGTTTGCCGGTCTTGAAACCATACAGATCAACCATGGCTTCCGATACCCAGATTGGTATCGCATCAGGCGGAATATCGCCGGACGGCAGTCTGTTTTCCGTCAAAGGCAGCGTCAGTCCGGGGTCGTTCCGGTCGATTGGCCGCGCCAGCAGGGTAATGTTTGGTCTGGCCGGGTCGAGGGTGAGCGGGACTGAGCGAATGAAATCAATACGTTCGATTCCCGGATGGCTGGCGATGGCCTGTTGCTCGTCCGGCATGAATCCGCGCATATCCTGATGAATGGTGGGATGCAGGTAGAGATCGGCCGGCAGGACTCGTGCAAGCCAGTCATCCACCGATATGCGGAAACTGGCTACCATGATCGCCATGGCGACCATCAGGCTGAAACTGACCAGTACACCGCCCAATGCAATGGCTGCCAGGCCGGACGCATTCGAAAGCCGGGTGATTGCCAGTGTGTATAAAACATTTGATTTGCCCGGATTGAGGGTGCGTGACAGCATGGAAAAAAACAGTTCGCACAGGTAGGGCAGCGCAGCTATGCTGCCGATCAGCAATAGGACGATGGCGAGGTAGCCGAACACGGGCAGATCATCGACCGGCGGCAACCCTGTAAAGATGATACCTGTCAGGAGACAGGCAGCCGCCAGCCGGGGAGCGCGCAGTGCTGCCAGTACGGTGTATTCACTGCCGGATTTGAGTGCGGGTGCCGGGTGGGCGCGGGCGGCTTCCCATGCGGGCAACAAGCTGCCTGACAGCGTGACACCCGTGCCCAGCAGAAAATAAAACAGTGCTGCCAGAGGATCAGGATGCAGCCGGGGTTCCAGTCCCGGGAAAAAGCCGGCCCCCAGATCCGCACCAAAGAAATACAGTGCCGTGGCGGCCAGCAGATACCCCAGCGCCAGTCCCAGTAACGATCCCAGTACACCCAGTATTCCGCTTTCGAGCAGAAGCTGGCGCAGGATCTGCTGGCGAGTCATGCCCAGAACACGCAACAGGGCAAGCTGTGATCGTCGTCGGATAGTGGATAGAACTTGGCTGGAAAAAATCAGAAATGCGCCGGTGAACAGTGCCACCAGTGCCAGAATGTTCAAATTGACGCGATAGGCGCGTGACATGTTGTGTGCTCGCTCATCGTCATCCTCGCTTTCCGTCAGCAGATAGGATGCACCCAGCTCCTTGCTCAATGTTGCACGGAAGATATCGCGGTCGACATCCTGTCGCAGCTTCAGCTCGATGCGGGAGAGTTGCCCTAGCTGGTCGAAATGCCACTGTGCTGCGCCGATATCCATGACGGCAATGCGCTGGCCGGCGTGTGCTCGCGTCAGTCCACCGGCCACACGTAACGTGATACGTTTGGCGCCTGCACTGACTTCGATCGAATCTCCCTGTTTGACTGACAGCCATTCCATTGCTGCAGGGGACAGAAAAACGGCATCGCTGGCCAGTATGTCCATTTGTCTGCCCTCTGCGGGAACACCCAGCAGATCGGGTGTGACGGCGGTTGCGCGAAAAACATCCAGTCCCAGTATCTTGAAAACGGGGTTATGCATGGTTTTTGCTTTGGCGGGCACGCCTGCGGTGATTTCCAGTACCGGGCTGGCCTGTGCCACGCCTTCATGTTGCATGAGAGTCGGGTAGAGGGATTCATCGAACGTGGATTGCACCGCGCGTACTGTCAGATCGGATGTACCGGAGAGGCTGCGGGTGGCCGCGGAAAATTCACTGACTGCTGCGGTATTGATCAGATGAATGGCAAACCCCAGTGCCACCCCCAGCATGATGGCCAGAACAGCCACAACAGACTGTAAGCGGTGCGAGTGCCATTCGCCCAGCAATAGCCAGCGGGTGAGCGATACCGGATTCATGTTTGGTTTTCCGGCTGGGCGGGTGTGAGACCCTGTTTGCTCAGTACCAGGATTTTATCGGCTGTTTCGGCTGCCGGGCGCGAGTGCGTGACGATGATCGCGGATGCCTGATTGGCTTTGATCTCGGTACGGATCAATTGCAGTACCTCTCGGGCAGTATCCTGATCGAGGTTGCCGGTAGGTTCATCGGCCAGAATCAGACGGGGGCGGTGTACCAGCGCACGGGCAATGGCCACCCGTTGCAGTTCTCCACCGGACAGCTGATGGGGAAAATCCTGTTCCCTTCCCTGTAAACCCACTGCCGCCAGCATAACGGGTGCGCGATCGAGTGGCAGACGATTGAGCAGCAATGGCAGAGAGACATTTTGCAGCAGCGTCAGGTGCGGCAGGATATGGAATGCCTGAAAGATGAATCCCAGGTGCCTGCGTCGCAGGTTCGTTGCTGCTTCGTCTTCCGCCGGCAGGATTTCACCGTCGATTCTGATCTCACCGCTGTCAGGGCTGTCCAGCCCGGCAATCAGGTTCAGCAGGGTCGATTTGCCTACTCCGGAATCTCCCATGATTGCGACATATTCCCCGGCCGCAAAGCTGTACGACAAACCGGACAGCACCTGCCGGTTCGAATAGGTTTTGCTGATGTTGCTCAATTCCAGAACGGGTGTAAGGCTCATACCGGGTATTGTATAGTTGATGACATGATTAGAGCATACGAGGTTTTTACCGATATGGACATCCAAATCAAAAGAGCTTACGAACCAGCCGATCCCGCAGATGGTTGCCGTGTCCTGGTGGATCGGCTCTGGCCGCGCGGACTGACCAAACAGCAAGTAGCATGTGATCTGTGGCTGAAAGAAATTGCACCTACTGCTGATTTACGCAAATGGTTCAATCATGATCATGCAAAGTGGGCAGAATTCCAGCAGCGCTATCGTGACGAGCTGTCAGACAATCCTGCTGTGAAAGAGTTGCTGGACAGAGCTGCCAGAGGGCGGTTGACATTGCTTTACGGTGCACGTGATGCCGAATGCAATCAGGCCGTGGTATTACGGGATTATCTGCTGGAACGAAACTGACAAGGGTATGTATTTTTTACAGAAGTACCGGTGGCTGGTTGGAATAAATTGCAGATTTTCGCAGTCAGGCCGGTCATGCGATAATCGTATATTACATTCATATAGAGGGCGGGCCGGTAGTATCCGGTAATTTCTGCTGTTTACCTCAAGCTCGGGCAACCTGCCTGTTCCATAACCTGTTATCCAGTTATCATGAAAAAAATCAGAATCGGACAAGGATTTGATATTCACCCGCTGGTAGCCGGGCGTGACCTTATCATCGGCGGAGTGACCATTCCGTATGAGAAAGGGCTGCTGGGTCATTCGGATGCGGATGTGCTGCTGCATGCTTTGTGTGATGCATTACTGGGTGCAGCTGCACTGGGGGATATCGGCCGGCATTTTTCCGATACCGATGTGCGCTATCAGGGGATCGACAGTCGCAAACTGGTGCGTGAGGTTCGCTGGCTGCTGACTGAAGCAGGCTATCGCGTGGTGAATATCGATGCAACCATTATTGCCCAGGCACCCAAAATGGCACCTCATATTCCAGGGATGGTTGCGAACATTGCGCAGGATCTCGCCCTTTCGGCAGGAGAGATCAATATCAAGGCGAAAACCGCGGAGAAGCTGGGCGTTGTTGGGCGTGGCGAAGGGATCGTGGCGGAAGTGGTTTGCCTGATCGCAAGCAGGGATGAGGCGTAACTATCATGTCCGGTGTGGCTCCCTCCGTCAGGCTGTTTTTCGCGTTGTGGCCGCAGAAGAAGGTACGTAAACAACTGGGCTCGTTGGCCAGAGGGATTGCAGATCAGTATGGCGGCCGATGTGTGCGGCCGGAGAACCTGCATCTGACACTGGCATTTATCGGCCAGGTAGACAGCAGTATCGTTCCGGTATTGCGTCAGGCCGGTTCGGCCATCCACCACACATCGTTCGATTTGTTGCTGGACAGACTGCACTATTGGAAAAAAGGCTACATCATCTCCGCTGGAATCTCGCAACCTTGCCATGAATTGGTGGTGCTGGTACAGAATTTGCGGGATCAGTTCTCCGCTGCCGGTATATGCTGCGATACAGTGAAATTCGTGCCGCATGTTACGCTGGTGCGAAATGCCAAACAAGAACCAGAGCAGGAACATTTTCCGGAAACGATTCCACCCATCGCCTGGACGGCAACCCGATGGTCATTGGTGCAATCCCGGCTGACCCCGCATGGACCGATCTATCAATCCCTTGCAGATTGGGTGCTCGCATCACAGGATTCTGATGAACATCATCGCGCTTGATACTTCGACTGAATATTGTTCCCTCGCTCTATGGTTGGACGGTAACCTCATCAGCAGAGAAGTGCTGGCTGGTCAGCGCCATTCCGAGCTGTTGTTGCCGATGCTGCAAACCATGCTGACTGAAGCTGGAATCACTCTGAATCAGATCGATGGTATTGCTTTTGGCGCCGGCCCGGGTTCCTTTACCGGCTTGCGAATTGCCTGCGGTATTACCCAGGGGTTGGCGTTTGCACGAGATATACCGGTGATCGGGGTCAGTACACTGGAAGCGCTGGCACAGCAGGTCGATGCCCCGCGGGTACTGGCCGCACTGGATGCGCGCATGGGAGAACTGTACTTTGCAGCGTATGAAAAAACAGCAACTGGTTGGCTGTGTGTGCATGAACCGCTGTTATGCCGGCCGGAAACGGTTCCCGAGGTGGCCGGAGAAGGGTGGACAGGGTGTGGCAGTGGTTTCGATCTGTATCAGCCAGTCTTATCGGAAAGGTACAGTAGCAATCTGCAACAGATCGTTCCGGGCTGTTATCCGCGTGCGCGTGAAATGGCACAGATGGCAGCAATAAGATTCGCCAGCGGTGAGGGCAGGGTGGCGGAAGAAGCACTCCCGGTGTATATCCGTAATAAGGTGGCACTGAAGGAAAGTGAACGATAACGATGGCAATGACCGGAACATCTCCCCTTCAAGCCGAAATTCGTGAAATGCGTCCGGACGATCTGGAACAGGTTATCCAGATCGAGCATGAGATTTTTCTTTTTCCATGGTCAATCGTCAATTTCAGTGATTCGATCAGGGCGGGTTACCACTGCCGTGTGCTGGTACAGCCGGATACTGATCTGGTGATGGGATACGGTATTCTGATGATCGGGCCGGGCGAAGCACATGTACTGACACTCGGTGTTGGTGCAGCCTGGCAGAACCGGGGGTTGGGCGAGAAGATGCTGCGCTATCTGATCGAGCTATCCAGAGAACATCAGGCAGAATTTGTGCTGCTGGACGTACGTGAATCGAATACCGGTGCGATAAATTTATACCAGCGGCTTGGATTTCAGCAGGTTGCCGTACGTAAAGGCTATTATCCGGCGATGTGTGGGCGTGAAGATGCGCTGGTCATGAGGCTGGAACTGTGAACTCAAAGGCATGAACTCCCGGCTTTCCTGATTTGTCTGATTAAACGGGTATAACTATGGATACTAATCGGCTCAAGGAACTCGGGTTATTACCAGTATGGCGCGTCAAATCGGGAACCATAGCTGGTCAGTCATCGAGGGAAGGGGAAAATATGTCTGATCAGAGGAAAACTGTTGCGGAAAGCCGGTCATCCGAAGACTCTGAAGATCGACTGACCTCCATAGCACATGCGGACTGGGAACGGTTACGGCAGATGGTCAGCGTTTGTACTGCCTGTCCCCTTAGCCTGATGCGCAAGCAAACGGTGTTCGGTGTCGGCGATGAGCAGGCCGACTGGTTGTTCATCGGGGAAGGTCCGGGTGCCCGGGAAGATGAGCTGGGTGAACCGTTCGTTGGCCAGGCCGGGAAACTGCTCGATAATATGCTGCAGGCGATTAGTCTCAGCCGTGATCAGGATGTCTACATCGCCAACATCGTAAAATGCCGTCCGCCAGGTAACCGCAATCCGCAGGATGCGGAAGCGGAACAGTGCCGTCCCTATCTGTTGCGTCAGATTACAATGATTCAGCCTCGCCTGATCGTGGCGCTGGGTAAGGTTGCTGCCCAGAATCTGCTTGCCACTAATGCCAGCATTGCCAGCTTGCGCGGCAGGTTGCATGAATTTTCCGGTATTCCCTTGATCATTACCTATCACCCGGCCTATCTGCTGCGTTCACTGGCTGACAAAGCCAAAGCATGGGATGACCTGTGCTTCGCCCGCGAAACCATGCGGAATTTACAGGCGGCTCATCCACCGTAATGAGGTACGACTACACATCGAAACGATAAAACTGAAGGATGCAGCTGAGGCTTTATCGGTGAATGAAATCAGATAACCGCAAATTTCGCATGATCCTGACCAGGAAGGATTGACTATTAGGTCATAGTTACGAATTCTTCACCTGCAGTGGGATGAATGGCAACGGTACGATCCAAATCTGTTTTGGTTGCTCCCATTTTTACGGCTACAGCAAAACCTTGCAGAATTTCATCCATGCCGTATCCGATACCATGCAGTCCGACAATTTTTTCCTCCGGTCCGACACAAACCAGTTTCATCCGGCATTGCTGGCGGTGCCTAGTCACAGCGGTATACATGGCTGTAAACGCAGACTGATATATCTTTACTGCAACGTCTCCATATTGTTCGCGTGCTTGCGGTTCAGTCAGGCCTATTGTACCAATGGGTGGGTGGCTGAAGACTACCGATGGAATGTTGGTGTAATCCAGATGTGCTTCCGGCTTTCCATTGAACAGGCGCTCGGAAAGCTGGCTCCCTGCTGCGATAGCAACTGGAGTAAGTGGTATTTTACCGGTAATATCACCAACGGCGTAAATGCCCGGTACGCTGGTGTTCTGAAGGGTGTCTACCATTATGTGGCCTCTGTTATCTGTTTCAACACCGATCTTTTCCAGATTGAGATTTTCGATGACTGGTTCGCGCCCGATTGCCCAGATCAGGCAATCCACTGTTTGATTGTGGCCACCTTCCAGGTACAAGGTCAGACTGCCGTCCGCGTTTTTATCAATTGCACGGGGAGTGGCCTGAGTGTGTAAAACCAGACCGCTGGCATGCATTGTCTCAACCAGGGTATCTGTGATCAGAGGGTCGAAATTACGCAAGGGTGCATGCTTGCGTACAAAAAGATGGGTTTCTGCTCCCAGGGCGTGGACGATTCCGGCAATTTCCACAGCGACGTAGCCCGCACCGATGACTGCAACACGGCGCGGTAAATCGTTTAATGCAAAGAAGCCATCCGAATCAATGCCATATTCTGCTCCAGGAATGGCTGGCCAGCTTGGCCGGCTGCCGGTAGCAATCAGAATATGTTTAGCTGTCAGAATGTTTCCATTGACCTCAACCGAATGTGCATCTTGAAATGTTGCTGTTCCTCGGATCAGATCAATCTGATTATGGCGTAATTTGTTTTCATACGAAGTGTGGATGCACTCAATATAAGCTGTCCGGCTGGCGACCAGCCGTTTCCAGCTAAACTCTTCCACAGCCAGAGAAAACCCGTAATCTGGTGCATAACGATAAATGGTTTCGGCAAGCTGTGCTGCATACCACATCACTTTTTTGGGTACGCATCCCAAGTTGACGCAAGTCCCGCCAAGGTGATGTGCTTCAATCAATGCACATTTCTTTCCATAGCTGGCTGCACGGTTTGCTGAAGAAATCCCGCCACTTCCTCCGCCTATCACGATGTAGTCATATATTTTTGTCATCTTTAATTCCTATTCATGTCGTTTTTATAGTATGCCTGTACCAGCATAGTTCGCCCGGCACTCCAGCCACTGATGGCCGCCCCCAGACACAATGCAGTAAACAACCAGCCGCTGGCGGCATATCCTCCGGTCAGATTGTGGAGTACGCCAACCAGTAAGGGCTCTAGTGCAGCCATCGTATAGCCGACACTTTGTGCCATACTGGATAAATGTGTCGCGACATGAGCGTCGGGAGAACGCAGGACAATCACAGTCAGTGCCAGAGCGAACAAACCGCCCTGACCGATACCCTGCAGAATACTGAATTCCCAAACTAATTCAATCGGGCCAAACAGCATTCCCAGAAAGCCGATTGCAGCAGCTAGCGCCATTGCTACATTGATCAGACTCTGATTCTTGCAGCGCACTGCCAGAGATGGAAAGACAAAACAAGCGATGAGTTGAACCATGATGGAAATGGACAGTACCAGTCCGGCTTGTACCCCATCTAATCCTCGATCGTGCAAAATAGGGACAATCCAGCCAAATATGCTGTAACCCAGTGCAGATTGTAATCCCATAAAGAATGTTACCTGCCAGGCCAGTGAATCTCGCCATAAACTGACCACCTGATGTTGTCCTTTTTGTCGCACCCGGTCTGGCGCAACAGCATAGGGCAGCCATAGTAACGTTACCAGTCCTGCAGGTAGAGCCCATAGTGCCAGCCCAGTTGCCCATGTTATTTCCAGCGATCGAACAAGAGGCAAAGTACCAGCTGCCGCAACTGCAGCACCAGCGCACAGCGCCATGGTATACAACCCGGTCATTAAAGCAGGGGATCGCGGAAATTCTTTTTTGACTATGGCGGGTAACAGGACGTTACCGATTGCAATAGCCATACCGGCCATTGCTGAGCCGAGAAACAGAGGCAGGATATCCCCCAGTCCGCGCATGGCCGTGCCTGCGGTCAACAGTACCGTGACGACCAGAAGGGTGTTTATTTCCTATTCGTTGAGACAGCCAAGGTGCCAGTGGTGCAAAAATACCGAGACACAGTACCGGTAAAGTTGTCAGATAGCCTGCTTGTGAAGAGGTCAGTACATGCTGATGCAACATATCGGGCAGCAGGACGGAAAGACTGGCAAACAGGGGGCGTAAATTGAAGGCGATCAGTATCAGTCCAAGCCCAAGCATGAATCGTCCCATTGCCCCCTGAGACAAGGGCGTATGTGGGTTTACGGGCTGGTCAGGTATTGAGGAAATTTCTGTGTGAATCTGATCTTGTGCAGTAGTGGCGCAAATGATTCCTGATTCGCTTCGTTCTACCAATCGAGATCGAAGCATGTATTTAATGGACATCTGAAAGGATGGTACGCATACCAGGTTTGGGGTACTCGAAGAATAGAATACTCTACGCTGATTCAATTTGCTTTTCTTGTAAACAACTTGGGGTTCTTTATATTTGAGACATATCGATCCGGTTTCCGGAAGAAAACAGGATCAAGATAGGTTGGGATTTAATCAGAAGCGCCTTAGTGCCCAGTGCGGATGGCCTTCAGTGCCACGCGCGCAGCTGCGAGATCCCAGGCTCCGGTCCCAACACTCTTGAAAACCCTGGGGTGGGATTCGTCGATCTGGCCTTGAAGTACGTCACCTAGTGAATGTACACGAGACCAATCAATACCAGCCTGGATGAGATCGCCGGCTTCATGGTGAGCACTGACCGGATCGTCAACGAAGATATCGCTACCGTCGAGCGTGATCTTGCCAAGTTCGGCCATATCTGGCTTGAAAGCGCCTACTCCAATTACCAGACGATCGCGTAAAGCGGTTTCGTTATAGACAGCTTGTGTACTTGTCGTGACAGTGATTACGACGTTTACATCATCGGGAATCGAATGCTCTGCAGGAACAAGCTCGCTGTGGAGGGATCGATATTGATCACAGAAAGCCATTGAAGAGGTTTCACTACGTCCGCGCACACAGATTTTCGACTGTGGGTATAGCGCATAAAGCGCCTGAATGTGGTAGCGTGCCTGCATACCCGTTCCGATGAGAAGAACTTCACGGGGCGCTTTCTTCAGCAAGGTACGGATTGCAAGCATGGTGACAGCAGCAGTCCTCCGTCCGGTCACTTCCGGACCATCCAGCAAACAGATGAGCTTACCCGTCTCTGTATCACACACGGTTACAGTACCGTGGATGGTGGGCAGTTGCCGCTTCTTGTTTGCAGGTTGTACATTCGCGAGCTTGTGAATTCCAATATCACGCGCAGTGGCCGGCATGCTCAGCATCACGCCACCGGCACCAAGGGGCACTACCATGCGTTCCGGGCTCTGAATCTGGCCAGCATTATATTCAAGGGCTGCGGCGGCAATGGCATCCACCAGTTCGCTATAATCCAAGGCTTTGGCAGTAAGCTCCCTGGACAATACAACGAATTCTTCTGCATCGGAAAATATGGAGGAAGTACTGGTGATGGCATTCATAGTTTTTCCTGGAAATAAAGAGAATGAGTCCTGGCAAATATCGGAAAGAAAGGTTTTGGCTGTGGATGATGATCAGAGTTCTTGAAGAAGACTTCAGGTGAAGCTGGTTTCGAGAATCTGATCTTTGTTCATGAATCAAATAATATTTGACACTTCTCGCGTAACTTCATTTCATTCGTGCACAAGCCGTCGTTATACTCTTGCTGGAATAAATCCGATACCATTGAAGTATGTGATCTGACAGCATGACGCTGGCCAGAAAGACATCGAATTCTTATCTTTTATTGCGATCAGCAATCATTATGACGACAATTTCATGGGATGAATTTGCAAAAGTCGAGTTGCGCGTAGGACGTATCATCAAGGTCGAGGAATTTCCAGAAGCCCGCAAGCCGGCTTTCAAGCTACTGGTGGATTTCGGCCCGGAGATTGGTCAGCGCAAATCCAGTGCACAAATTACCAACCTCTATGCGATGGATGATCTGGAGGGAAAGCTGGTTGTCGCCGTCATCAATTTTTTACCCAAGCAAATTGGTCCATATATGTCCGAGTGCCTGGTGACGGGCTTTTCCGATGAGCAGGGTCATGTAGCTTTGTGCGTTCCGGATAAGCCCATACCGTTAGGCACCAGGCTGTTTTAGGCGCAGCGTTGCGTTGTTTTCACACTTTTCAGTTTGTCATCACTGGGGGAGAAATCAATGATTGTTCTATAGCACCTGATTTGATTGCCAAGCTACCTGATGCGAAAGCAATTATTGCGGACAAGGGCTATGACAGCGAATGTATACGAGAACTGATAACGAAGAAAGGGGTTCGAGCTGTGATGCTGAGAAAGCACAACTTGTTGAAGGGTAACGCGGATATGGATTGGGGTTTGTATAGATATCGGCACTTGGTGGAAAATGCTTTTGCTCGACTAAAGCAGTACAGGGCAGTAGCGACAAGATACGACAAGCTGAAAAGAAATTTTGAGAGTAGGTCGCCATGGCGTGTGGGTATCTCTGGCTACCTTTGTGAAATGTCAAACTGTAGTAGTTCATATTTGATCTGACAGCAGGTCTTGCCAAGAGGTGGGATTACCCGGTTTGATAGAGGTGCGAATCTTTATCAACCGAACGCGAAAGCGTAAAGGAGTAATCCCATGAGCAGTGTTCATCATAAAATCATTAAACACAAGATTGGCTT
>Ga0206106_100113_pt1 | contig 150795 bp, 105 predicted proteins | sample 1B1ome_FD_148677 | JGI IMG/M metagenome (GOLD analysis project Ga0206106, IMG submission 148677) | Enriched microbial communities from leaf-cutter ant dump, University of Wisconsin, Madison, United States - 1B110A | ecosystem: Environmental > Terrestrial > Nest > Insects nest > Nest dump...
CGCGTAGCAGTCCTCTTTCACCACCAGCACCACTACCGGCTTACACACCGCCATCGGAGGTACATTGCAATCTTTCCTGGTCAGCGTGATCTGTGATTCACTGACGCAGCCCTGGGAAGAGGTTACTTTTACCTTGTAAATGCCTCCTTCCACGGCCTGGATGCTCCGGGTTTTGGCGCCCGTACTCCACTCGTAGCTCTTGCCTTCCGGCGCTGTCAGCTTCACTCCGCTGCCCGAACAGAATTCCGTCGGACCATCGGCCAATATCTTATCTCCCGCACTAACCGAACTCTGAAGCTCTACCGGACCCGCCAACGTGTAGCTGCAGCCCCCGTTGCTGATACTGAACGCTGAATAGGCCGCTGCTGAAAGATCTTTCAGTGTGAACGCACCGCTGGCTACCGTTACCGTGGCTGTGGTATCCTTTGTCCCCTTCTTAAAGCTCAGCCCGTAGCTGCCCGATGAAAGGCTCGTACTGAATACTATGCTGCCGTTGGCCGTGTTACAGCCCGTAGGATCCTTCTTCTCTTTCAGCGTCAGGGTGCCCGCTGCCGCAGTCAGCGTCACAGGGCCCGCCAGCGTGTAGCTGCAGCCCCCGTTGCTGATACTGAAAGCTGAATAAGCTGCTGCTGAAAGATCTTTCAGTGTGAAGGCACCGCTGGCTACCGTTACCGTGGCCGTAGTATCCTTTGTCCCCTTCTTAAAGCTCAGCCCGTAGCTGCCCGATGAAAGGCTCGTACTGAACGCTATGCTGCCGTTTTTGCCATTGCAGCCTGTAGGGTCTGTCTTTGTTCCCAATGCAAATGTGTGGCTGGCCGGGTCCGTTAAAGTGCGGCTGCCCGTGGCAGCTACCTTGCCTTCTTTCCAAGTAATAGAAAAACCGCTGTAAACTCCTTTGCGCAGTCCCGTCAGCGTAAAGGCTTTGTTGGCATTTACACTCACCGCGGCCGTGGTATCTTTGTTGTCTATTTTAAAGCTCAGCGTGTAGGACCCCTCCTCCAGAGTCGTGCTGAAACCTATGCTGCCGTTTTTACCTCCACAAGTGGTGGGGTTCACGGCCGCTCCCAAAGTCAGCGTCACTTCTGCTGCACCGCAGGAAGCCGTCAGCTCCGCTTCTGTGGAGCATGCCCCCCCGTTATCCGAAATATCCCGCAGTTTATTGGTGGCCAGGTAAGCACAGATATTGGGCAGGTTGCAGAGGGAAAGTACTTTATTCCCTCTAATGGTCAAATCATCCCCAATGGTACTTACATTTTTGAGGCCCTGTATAGAGGCCAGAAGCGGGTTATCTGCAACATACCACCCTCCTGTACTTTTCAGGCCCGACAGGCCGTCGACGTTCCTGAGCAGAGGGTTCTCGTGGATATATATATACTCTTCCACACTCTCCAGGGCCTCCAGCCCGTTCAGGTTCTGAAGCTTGTCATTGTTCCGGATAATCAGGTGGGTAGCCAGGGTTTTCAATTTCGGGAGATGGAGGGTCTCCAGGTTACGGTTATTTGAAAGCCAAAGAGTCTCGCCCATACTTTCCAACTGCGGAAGATTCACATTTTCCAACAGGGGATTGTCTCTTATCTGTACATATCCGAAGGGTAGTGCCCCTACAGAGCGGAGAGCAGAGAGACCGTTAACATTTTTAAGCAGGGCATTCTCTCCAATATACAGGTTGGAAGCAAGGGTTTGTAATGAGGAGAGGCCGGTCAGGTCAGGTAATTTCGGATTTTTGGATATCCTCATTTCTCCACCTATGCTTTTCAGAGCCGAAAGACTACCCAGGCTCTCCAATACGTTATTCTCCTGTATCCTTATTGTAGAACTCACCGTTTGAAGTGCACCCAGCCCGTTCACATTTTTTAACTTATTATTCTTAGAGATACTCAGCTGGTCTCCCACTTTCTCCAGTGCCTCAAGGCCCTCCAGGCTTTCCAGACCGGTATTAGCTACTGAAATCATCTGCTTCACCTCCTTCACCTTTGCCAGCCCCTTCAGGTTAGTCACGGATCCGCTGATCATGAGAGCTCCGTCAATGACGGTACAGTGGCTGTATTTTACACCGAATTCATCTACCAGCGCCTGGGTATTCAGTACAATGTCACCTGTAGGACAGGCGGCCGGCGCAGATCCACACGCTGCCACCACTGCATCTGTATCCACACAATCCCCCAGGTTACCTGAGATAGTTCTTTTACCCTGACCGGCCAGGTAAGTACAGATATTGGCCAGGTTACAAATGGATAGCTTGCCGTTATCTGTTATGATCAGCTCTGTGATTCCTCCCGCCGCTATATTCTCCAGCCCTTTAATGGAATTCAGCTGCGGGTTGCCGGATAGTTCTATGAGCCCTGCCACACTGGTAACGCCGCTGAGGCCATCCAGGTTTTTCAGGGCATTGCCCGGGCGTATATAGATAGACCCGTTGATGGCTTTCAGCCCCGTCATACCCGAAATCTGTTGCAGCTCTTTATTGTTCGTCAGGAATAAACTACCAATAGACAGGATACCGGATAAACCGCTGAAGTCCTGAAATTTAGAATTGGATATATGCAATGCTTCCCCCACCGACTTCAGGCCCTCCAGCCCGTTAAGTGACATCAGCAGGGGGTTATTACTGATCCCAAAATCACGCCCTATCCTTTCCAGCCCGGACAGACCGGCAAGACTTTGCAACTGTAGGTTATCTAAAACAACAAACTGTCCTTTCACTTCAGAAAGTGCCGACAGGTCTTCCAGGCCCTGTAGTTTTTCCGTATTGAGGATATTCACGTTACCACTGATACTGCGCACGGCTGACAGCCCCTTAAGATTTTCAATATCTTTCCCGTTGATGACCACCGTACCGTCCAGATCAGTACAATGTCCGTAATCTGTCCCGAATTCATCTACCTTCGCCTGCGTATTGAAGGTCAGGTTACCTGTAGGGCACTCCTTCGGCTCTGAGCTGCACGCAGCTTTAACGGCCGCTTCGGTAGCACATTCTCCCAGGTTACCCGAAATAGTGCGCGGCCTGGTCGTAGCCAGGTAAGCACAGATATTGGGCAGGTTACACACTGAAAGTCCGAAGGCACCATTCGCCCCCTGGTTATCCCGGACTGTCAGGCGGGTGATCTTATCCGCCGGGATATTTTTGAGGCCTTCGATCGACTCCAATGCTTTGTTAGCATAAAGATAAATCTCCCCGTTAAAGTCTTCCAGGCCAAGCAGCCCGTCCAGGTTAAGTAATCCATTCGACCGGAGATCCAGGTTCCCGCCGAGTTTTTTTAACGCGGCAAGCCCCCCCAGTTGGGAAAGACGGGAGTGGGTTTCTATACTCAGGTTGCCTCCTATTTCACTAAGTGAGCTAAAGCCCTCTACTTTCTCCAGGTCTTCATTATTCATGAGCATAAATGCGCCTCCTATCGTATTCAGGGAAGGCATTCCCTTAGTGGTCACCAGGTTGCCGTTAGTCTGAATATTGAAATACCCGCCAATGGTTTCCAGGCTGCCCGCTCCGGTCAGGTCTTCCAGGTAGTAGTTTTTAAACAGCCTGAAAAAACCATCCACACTTTTCAGCCTGCCTAATCCGCTGAGATTTTCCAGGTAGGTTTCATCAATCACCAGGTTTCCGCCAATACTTTCCACATGGCCCAGCCCTTTCAGGTTTTCCACATTGGTACTGCTGATGCTTACATTACCCGGCAGATCTTTACAGTGTCCGTATTTTGTTCCGAATTCATCTATCTTATCCTGTGTAATGAATGAAAGGTTACCTGTAGGGCACTCGGCAGGTGGTGCAGAACAGGCCGCCTCCACTGCAGCCAGGTTCAGGCAATCATCCTTATTTCCGGAAATGGTTTTCAGTTTACCCGATAATCCCAGGAAAGTACAGATATTGTTAATATGACAGGTAGTCAACGAGGCGTTATTCGTGATTAACAGGGTATAAATGGTTGCGGGGTCTATTCCGGACACTCCGGTTATGTCTTTCAATTCCGCATTTCCTCTTATCAGCAAATTACTGTTATTCAACATTTTCAGACCTGACAACCCGTTCAGGTTCTGAATCTTGGGATTAAAACTAATATCTACCGAGCCCGGCACATTTACCCCTCCGGTTTGTGTTATATTAGAGAGTCCGTTAATATTTTGTAGTTCTGCATTACTGGTAACCGTTATTCCTAATACCGCATTTAACCCGGAAAATACATCAATATTTTGCAGCAACGCGTTTTCTGAGACCGTTATGGAACCCCTTACCTCCTTTAAATTGGATAAGCCGTTTAAATTCAACAGGCTGTTATTTCTTCCGATGGACAGGCCATTCCAATTTCCTTTGATAGCGGTGAGACCAGACAGCCCGTTCAGGTCGGCCAACAGGGGGTTGTTATTGACATACAGGCTTCCTCCGGTTAGTTCTGAAATATTAGATAAGCCCTCAAGGCTCTCCAACTTGCTGTTACCCGAAACGGAGACCTCCCCACCTATACTATTCAGGTTAGACAATCCTGACAGGTTAGTAATCTGTGCATTGGAAGATATGGTCAGCTTGCCCCCTACTTTGCTGAACCCTGACAGGCCGGCCAGGCTTTTGAGGTTAGGATTTCCGGTGATGACCAGGTTACCGCTAATTTCTTTTATAACACTAAGACCATCTAGATTTTCAATATCTCCCCCTGTGATGGTCACATTGATCAGTCTTACATCACAGGACGCATAAGCCGTATAATCATCAATCTGCTTCTGCGTACTAAATTCCACACTTACTACGGGTATACACCCCGTACATGCTGCAAGTAAATCGGCCTCATTGCTACAGTCGCCATTAAAGCTAATGTCTTTCGGTTTGGCCGGATTTATATTCAAATAATTACAAAGAAACTCAGGCGGGCTGCATAACGACAACCGTCTGTTAGAGCGGATAACCAGGTTTTGCAAAAGCTCCGGATCAATATTATTCAGACCAGCCAGGGAGTTCAGCCAGTCCTGCTCCCTAATACTCAGCCCGCCTTCAATGGCTTCCAGTGCTGCAAACGGATTAAGGTTTTCTACCGGGCCGTTCCTGAAAATATTCAGGTCTCCTTTGATCCTTTTCAGGGAAGAAAAGCCATCAAAACTATTCAGAAAGGTGTTATCTTGCACCAAGAAGTTTCCATTGACCTGTTCTAAAGCTCCCAGGCCTGAGAAATTATTCAGTTTGGGATTATTCCTCGCTTCAAAACCACCCAGGATTTTAAGGTTATCCAATCCGCTGAAGTTCTGCAACGTGTTATTGTAACTGACATTCAGATATCCATTAATCTCGCTTATCCCTCCTAATCCGTTGAAATTTTTTAATTGTGGGTTATTGTTAATATTTACAGACCCTCCCGCTTTCTGAATACCGGAAAGCCCTTCCAGATTTTCTAATTTATTATTGTATTGGATATTCATATAACCATTGAACGTATTGACTCCTGACAGCCCGTTAAAGTTCTTTAACTCGGGGTTGCTGGTAGCAATAATGTATTCATCAACCCGGTTCAAGGCCGATAAGCCACTGAAATCCACGAGCTTCTGATTGGAACGTGCCCAAATCGCTGTAACTGTTTTTAGCTTCGACAATCCCATCAGGTTTTCCAGGGCCTCATTGTCATAAATATGGAGTAGCCCCTTTACTTCCTCCAGGTTTCCCAAAGGCCCGAGGTCGGTGATATCACTTCCGGCGATTTCCAGGTTTCCGTTAATGACAGTACAATGCCCGTAGGCAGCACCAAACGCATTCACTTCTGCCTGTGAGCGCAGGGTTAAGCCTCCTTCATGGCAGTGGGTAGTGGAGCAGTCCCCGTCTGCATCTCCTTTACATGCCCGTGTACGGTTACGGATCAGCGTACCCGGCAGGGGTCCAAAACCCAGGGCAAAGTTCATCCCTATTGCCTGCTTTTGATGGCAATAGCTCATAATGGTACCACCATTCTGCGGAGTGGGCCCCGGAGGGCAGGAGCCATCCTCCACCTGGGCACAGTCATCAATGGGTCCTCCCGGCCAGCTACAACTGTGTGTATGACGGGAACCAAAATTATGTCCCAGCTCGTGAGCTATTACATTCACATCCCACGAATAGGCCGAATAGCCGTTATGGTTAAGGTATAAACCTGCACTTACGGCCGTCCCTTTGTTACACAACCTGTCAACTTTAGCAATTCCCCCTCCCAGTGGCCGGGCTGAGAGCGCATGAGCCAGATCCCCGTTAAATGAGGAGTTTACGGTCGCCTCAAATTGAGCCAGGTAATTGTCTGTAGTATTTTGGCCGGCATAAGGGTCCGGGGTATCCCATACTTTGATTTCGGATATAACAATCTCTATTCCTTCATTTTTATATAAAACTGCCACCTGGTTAAATACATCGGTCACATAATCTGCCGCGCTCTGTACCGAGCCTCGTGCCTGAAATATACTGTGGTCAGCCTCAAAATAGATGGATACCGGTTTACATGACACATAGTCATCTGCCGTAAGGTGAAAGTCGGTACGGAAATTCTCTTTATGGAGAACCGCAGTCGAATGGTCTTCCTGTACACCGCATTCAAAAGACCTTTTGACGATATGGGTATTATAAATAATATATTCCGATGCGTCAGCATGTTTCCCCAACTCGTAATTTCCTCCCGGAAGCGACACAAAACCACGCATTCCTTCATCCGTGATGCTGATTGCTGCCAGCGAGTTCGGGTTGCCATTAATAACCCCCATATAGTGGAGACGTTTTTTCACGTTTACAGAGCGTCCACGGGAATCCGCCACCTGGTAGCTGTCGCCATAAATATCGTGGGGGATAAGTTCCAGGTTAAATACCTCATCGTTCGTATAAGGAATGGCAAATTTCAGGAATGACGGCCTGCTTCTAACTATATTTTCCAGGGCTTCTTCATTAATTTTAAGGTGCTGTATGGAGTCATGTGGTACTCTCCGGGCTGCTTTCAGATCTTCTGAAGGGGTAAAAAGGTCAAATGAGCGCACACGGGCATTCCGGCTGGCCGACTCAGACACTTTTTTATACACACGACCCTGAGAAAATACTTCATTCGAGAGACCTAAGGACAGGAAGGCCAGAATCCAGATTGATAAATAGAGGTACCTGTTCATATTATGACGTTTATAAGGTTTAAAACTTATTCTGCCATAAAACTAGCTGATAAACAATCGCTTGTAAATCCCAAGAAACCTACATTTTACTATAGGGAAACCTATATAGGTGTTCGCATACGGGAGGTAGTATTAAAACAAAAACGCCCCACCTTACGGCAGGGCGTTTTATAATATACTTTCATGCAGAGACACCAGTTCCTGCGTCTCTGCAGAAATTTAATCCACGTATTCGCGTTTTCTCGGCTCGGAAATACGGGCTGCGTTAGCGGCCTGGATCTCTTCAATAGAGTTTACCTGGATGTTCTGGTATTTTCTGCGTCCGGTACCGGCAGGGATCAGGTGACCTACGATCACGTTTTCCTTCAGGCCGGCCAGGTCGTCACGCTTACCTTTAACAGCAGCCTCAGACAGTACCTTGGTGGTTTCCTGGAACGATGCCGCTGAAACGAATGACTCGGTACCCAGTGACGCGGTGGTAATCCCCTGCAGGATCACCTGCGATACCGCAGGCTGAGCGTCACGTACGGTCATCTGTTTCTTATCTTCACGCTTCAGGCGACCGTTTTCATCCTTGAATTCACGGGTAGAGATGATCTGACCCGGTTTGTAGGTTTCGGATGCACCGGCATCCACTACCACCTTCTTGTCAAATATCTTATCGTTTTCTTCACGGAACAGCCACTTGTCTACGGCCTGCATTTCCAGGAACATGGTATCTCCGGCGTCGATCACGTCTACTTTCTGCATCATCTGGCGTACGATCACCTCAATGTGCTTGTCGGAGATCTTCACACCCTGCTGACGGTATACGGCCTGAGTTTCATTCACCAGGTATTCCTGTACAGCGGTAGGCCCTTTAATGCGCAGGATATCGGCCGGCGTGATGGCACCGTCTGAAAGCGGCTCACCCGCACGGATGAAGTCACCTTCCTGTACCAGGATCAGCTTGGACAGCGACACCATGTATTTCATTTTGGTACCATCTTTGGCCTCCACGAAGATTTCGCGGTTACCCCGCTTGATACTACCGTAAGAAACCACACCGTCGATTTCCGAAACTACGGCAGGGTTCGACGGATTCCGGGCTTCGAACAGCTCGGTTACTCTTGGAAGACCACCGGTGATGTCGCGGTTCATATTGATCGCTCTCGGAATCTTGGCCAGGATCTGTCCGGCTTTCACCTCCTGTCCGTTTTCCACCATCAGACGGGCACTTACAGGCAGGTTATATTCCTTGGTTTCATCTTCTACTGACTTGATGATCAGCGCAGGGTTTTTCGCCCGGTCTTTGGAGTCAGTGATCACCTTATCGCGGAAACCGGTTTGCTCATCGGCTTCTTCGCGGTAGGTTATTCCTTCTTCAATGGAGTCGTATTCCACTACCCCGTCAAATTCGGTCATGATCACAGCGTTAAACTGATCCCAGTTACACAAAGGAGCTCCTTTTTCCACGATCTCCCCGTCTTTTACCAGCAGGGTAGAGCCGTAAGGAATGTTATTGGCAATCAGCAGCTGGTTTGTAGCCGGATCGATAATCCGGATCTCTCCGCGACGGCCGATCACAATAGTGCTCTCTTCGCCTTCTTTATTGGTAAACGGAACCGTTCTCACATCTTCAAAGCTGATCTTACCGGCAAATTTCGCCTTCAGGTTTGCTTCTACCGATACGTTCATGGCCGTACCACCGGTGTGGAACGTACGCAGGGTCAGCTGTGTACCCGGCTCACCGATAGACTGCGATGCAATCACACCCACGGCTTCACCTACATCCACCATCCGGCCGGAGGCCAGGTTACGTCCGTAACACTTGGCACAAACCCCTACTTTGGTTTCGCAGGTCAGCGCTGAACGAATCTCAATGGTTTCTATTGACGTATTGTCTATTCTTTCCGCAATTTCCTCGGTGATCTCTTCTCCGGCTGCAATGATCAGCTCTTTGGTCAGCGGATCAATGATATCATGCACGGAAGTTCTACCCAGGATACGCTCTGAAAGCGGTTCGATGATGTCATCGTTTTCTTTCAGGGCAGAAACATTAATTCCTCTCAGCGTACCACAGTCTTCTTCGTTCACCACCACATCCTGGGCCACATCGTGAAGACGACGGGTCAGGTAACCGGCATCAGCCGTTTTAAGGGCGGTATCGGCAAGACCTTTCCGGGCACCGTGAGTAGAGATGAAGTATTCCAGAACGTCAAGACCCTCCTTAAAGTTAGAAAGGATCGGGTTTTCGATAATCTCACCCACAGAACCGGCAATGTTCTTCTGCGGTTTGGCCATCAGACCCCGCATACCGCCCAGCTGACGGATCTGCTCCTGGGAACCCCTGGCACCGGAGTGCATCATCATGTAAACCGGGTTAAAGCCCTGACGGTCATTTTCCAGCTGACGAAGCAGTGTTTCTCTCAGGCGGGTGTTCACCCGGGTCCAGATGTCGATGATCTGGTTATAACGTTCCCGCTCGGTAATGATACCGAACATATAGTTATTCTGTACTTCTTCCACTTCGTCACGGGCGTTATCGATCAGTCCCTGCTTTTCTTCAGGGATCATGATGTCACCCAGACCGATAGAGAGACCACCGCGGAAGGCCGACTGGAATCCAAGCTCTTTGATATCATCCAGGAACTGGGCGGTACGGGCAAAGGATACCTCCTTAAATACCTTACCGATGATGCCCTGAAGTTTTTTCTTGGTCAGCAGTTCGTTGATATAGCCTACTTTCTCCGGTACAAACTGGTTAAACAGTACCCTACCGGCTACGGTATCGATCATTTTCTCTACCAGCTCGCCGTTTTCATCCTTCACTTTCGTTTTCACCTTGATAAAGGCATGCTTGGAAATGCTGCCTTCATTCAGGGCGATGATCACCTCTTCCGCACTGTAGAAGACTTTATCTTCACCCAGGATAGGCTCTTCAGGTGTAGAGCGTTTTCCTTTGGTTACATAATAAAGACCTAACACCATATCCTGCGATGGTACCGTGATCGGCGCACCGTTAGCCGGGTTAAGGATGTTATGCGATGACAGCATCAGGATAGACGCTTCCATGATGGCTTCCTGGCCCAGCGGCACGTGAACGGCCATCTGGTCACCGTCAAAGTCAGCGTTAAAGGCCGTACACACCAGCGGGTGAAGCTGAATAGCTTTTCCTTCTACCAGCTTAGGCTGGAACGCCTGGATACCCAGACGGTGGAGTGTAGGAGCCCGGTTAAGCAGTACGGGGTGTCCTTTCAGTACATTTTCCAGGATATCCCAGATCACCGCATCTTTCCGGTCTACTATTTTCTTGGCTGATTTTACGGTTTTAACAATACCCCTTTCAATCAGCTTACGGATAATAAACGGCTTGAAGAGCTCGGCTGCCATATCTTTCGGCAGACCACACTCGTGCAGCTTCAGCTCAGGGCCTACCACGATCACCGAACGGCCGGAGTAGTCCACCCTTTTACCGAGCAGGTTCTGACGGAAACGTCCCTGCTTTCCTTTCAGCATATCTGAAAGCGATTTCAGGGCGCGGTTACCGTCTGATCTTACGGCATTCACTTTTCTTGAGTTGTCAAACAGGGAGTCTACCGCCTCCTGAAGCATCCGTTTTTCGTTTCTCAGGATCACTTCAGGCGCTTTAATCTCCAGCAGTCTTTTCAGACGGTTATTCCGGATGATCACCCTTCTGTACAGGTCGTTCAGGTCAGAGGTAGCAAAACGGCCACCATCCAGGGGAACCAAAGGACGAAGCTCAGGCGGAATCACCGGTACCATACGGATCACCATCCATTCCGGATTGTTTTCGATACGGGTTTTGGCATCGCGGAAAGATTCCACTACTTTCAGACGCTTCAGGGCTTCTGCTTTTCTCTGCTGCGAGTTATCCGTAGCCGCCTGGTGACGCAGCTCATACGAGAGCTCATCCAGCTTCAGTCTTGACAACAGCATATAGAGGGCTTCCGCTCCCATTTTAGCGATGAACTTCTGAGGATCTTCATCCGGAAGCATCTGGTTTTCTCTTGGCAGCTTATCCAGCACATCCAGGTATTCTTCCTCGGTCAGGAAGTCCATGTGGGCCAGGCCGTCATCGGCCTTGATACCCGGCTGAATCACCACGTACCGTTCGTAGTAGATCACCTGATCCAGCTTCTTGGAAGACAGACCCAGCAGGTAACCTATTTTGTTGGGAAGCGATTTGAAGTACCAGATGTGCGCCACGGGTACCACCAGTTCAATGTGGCCCATACGCTCCCGGCGAACCTTCTTCTCGGTCACTTCCACACCGCAACGGTCGCAGATGATGCCCTTGTACCGGATTCTTTTATACTTGCCGCAGTGACATTCCCAGTCTTTTACCGGTCCGAAAATCCGCTCACAGAACAGACCGCCCATTTCAGGCTTGTAAGTTCTGTAGTTGATGGTTTCCGGCTGGGTAACCTCCCCATAAGAGCCTTCCAGGATAGACTCCGGAGAGGCCAGGCTTATGGTGATGCTGTTAAAGTCGCTGTTCAGCTTTTTATTTTTCTTTAATGACATTTTCTATGCTTTGTTTGAAAATGATTATAATTAATTAAGAGTGATCTCCAATGCAAGTCCTCTCAGTTCATGCACCAGTACGTTAAATGACTCAGGGATGCTGGCTTTCGGCAGGTTCTCACCTTTTACGATGGCCTCATAAGCTTTCGCTCTTCCCAGTACGTCATCTGACTTCAGGGTCAGGATCTCACGAAGTACATGCGATGCACCGAAGGCTTCCAGTGCCCACACCTCCATTTCTCCGAAACGCTGACCACCGAATTGCGCCTTACCTCCCAGCGGCTGCTGGGTAATGAGTGAGTACGGTCCGATAGAACGGGCGTGCATTTTGTCATCTACCAGGTGGCCCAGTTTCAGCATGTACATGATACCCACGGTAACCGGCTGGTCAAAGCGCTCTCCGGTGAGCCCGTTATAAAGGTAGGTACGTCCGAATTCCGCCAGCCCGGCTTCTTTGAGTTCGGCATCCACTTCTTCCGTAGATGCTCCGTCAAAAATAGGAGTGGCATACTTGCGGCCCAGCTTTTTACCGGCCCAGCCAAGACACACCTCATACAGCTGACCGATGTTCATCCGGGAAGGTACCCCCAGTGGGTTCAGTACGATATCCATGGTGCTTCCGTCTTCCAGGAACGGCATATCCTCGTCTCTTACGATCCGGGCTACCACCCCTTTGTTACCGTGACGACCCGCCATCTTATCACCCACTTTCAGCTTGCGCTTTTTGGCAATGTATACTTTGGCCAGCTTCACGATACCTGCAGGAAGCTCATCGCCTACCTCCAGTACAAATTTCTCTCTCTTGAATACCCCGATGATCTCTGAACGGCGAGTCAGGTAGTTCTTCACCAACGCTACCAGCATGCTGTTTACTTCAGCATCATTGGTCCAGCCTTCCAGGATAATATCTCCGAGAAGGTTTGCTTCTTCCGGTACGTTGTAGGTACTTTCATCCACAAACGGGTTCTTCTCAGGGAACAGGTTATTGGAGATGTTCGATTTGTTGAACTTCACTCCTTTGGAGATCAGCTCTTCACCAAACTTATGTTTTACCCCGTTAGAGGTTTTACCATCCAGAAGCGCTACCATTTTGTCAATCATCACTTCTTTCAGTGCTGAAAGATCCTTGCTGTGTTTCACCATCAGGCGCTTCACTTCTTCCTTGTGCTTCACTCTTTCTTCTTTCGAAGGTCTTGAGAACAGCTTGGTGTCAATGATCACCCCTCTTAATGACGGCGGTGCTTTTTTGGAAGCATCTTTCACATCACCGGCTTTATCACCGAAGATGGCCCGGAGCAGCTTTTCTTCCGGCGTAGGATCCGACTCTCCTTTAGGTGTGATCTTACCGATCAGGATATCACCTTCCTTGATGTGGGTACCTACTCTTACGATACCGTTTTCATCCAGGTTTTTCACTGCTTCTTCCGATACGTTCGGAATCTCCGAAGTCAGCTCTTCTTCTCCGCGCTTGGTATCACGAACCTCCAGGTCAAACTCCTCGATGTGGATAGACGTAAAGATATCTTCACGTACCACACGCTCAGAGATCACGATGGCATCCTCAAAGTTATACCCCTGCCATGGCATGAAAGCCACCTGCAGGTTACGGCCCAGGGCCAACTCGCCGCCTTGTGTGGCGTAACCTTCTACCAGGATCTGCCCTTTTTTCACGCGCTGTCCTTTCAGTACGATCGGACGCAGGTTAATGCAGGTATCCTGGTTGGTTCTGCGGAACTTGATCAGGTTATATGTAGTAAAGTTGGTATCAAAGCTTACCAGCTTCTGGTTGTCGGTCCAGTCGTAATTCACTACGATCTTCTCGGCATCCACGTAATCGATCACCCCGTCTCCTTCTGCCACGATCAGCGTTCTGGAGTCACGGGCCAGCTTACCTTCCAGCCCGGTACCTACGATAGGCGCTTCCGGACGCAGCAGAGGCACGGCCTGGCGCTGCATGTTCGATCCCATCAGGGCCCGGTTGGCATCATCGTGCTCCAGGAAAGGAATCATAGAAGCGGCAATGGATACGATCTGGTTAGGCGCGATGTCCATGTATTCGATCTCCTCCGGTGCCTTCATCGGGAAGTCCCCTTCATAACGGCACTTCAGTGTATCTACCGTGAAGTTTCCGTTATCTTTTACGTTAGCGGTAGCCATGGCAATGTTCTTGCCGTCTTCTTCTTCAGCGGTCAGGTATTCGATCTGGCCGGTCAGCTTACCGTTTTCTATTTTATTGTACGGTGTTTCAATGAAGCCCATGGAGTTGATCTTCGCGTAGGTACACAGCGAGGAGATCAGACCGATGTTCGGACCTTCAGGGGTTTCAATGGTACACAAACGGCCATAGTGCGTATAGTGAACGTCACGCACCTCGAAACCGGCTCTTTCACGGGAGAGACCGCCGGGCCCCAGGGCTGAAAGACGACGCTTGTGCGTGATCTCTGCCAGCGGGTTGGTCTGATCCATGAACTGTGACAGCTGGTTGGTTCCGAAGAAGGAGTTGATCACCGACGACAGCGTACGGGCATTGATCAGGTCTACCGGCTTGAAGTCTTCGTTATCGCGAACGTTCATTCTTTCTTTGATGGTCCGGGCCATACGGGCCAGACCCACACCGAATTGTCCTGAAAGCTGCTCACCTACGGTACGGACACGACGGTTCGACAGGTGGTCAATATCATCCACTACCGCTTTGGAGTTGATCAGCCCGATCAGGTACTTCACGATAGAGATGATATCTTCTTTCGAAAGTACGCGGGTTTCGAGCGGTGTATCCAGGTTCAGCTTCGTGTTTACCCGGTAACGGCCTACCTCTCCGAGGTCATAGCGCTTATCCGAGAAGAAAAGTCCCTGGATAATCTCCCGTGCAGTAGCTTCATCCGGCGCTTCGGTGTTACGAAGCTGGCGGTAAATCTGCTCTACCGCTTCCTTCTCCGAGTTGGAACTGTCTTTCTGCAGGGTATTATAAATAATGTTGTATTCGGATACGTTGGCGTCTTCGCGGTGAAGAATCACCGATTTCAGCTCGGTGTCCAGGATCAGCTCCACATCATCTTCACTGATGAGGGAATCTCTTTCCAGCAATACCTCGTTCCGGTCAATAGACACCACCTCACCGGTATCTTCATCCACGAAGTCTTCTGTCCAGGTTTTCAGCACCCTTGCGGCCAGCCTTCTGCCCACTACTTTCTTCAGGTTTTCGCGGGTAGCCTGGATTTCTTCGGAAAGACCGAACAGGTCAAGAATCTCTTTATCGGTACCAAAACCGATAGAACGGAGCAGCGTGGTTACCGGGAACTTCTTCTTCCGGTCAATGTACGCATACATCACGTTATTCACGTCGGTAGAAAACTCGATCCAGGACCCTTTCATCGGGATCACCCGGGCCGAATAAAGCTTGGTACCGTTCGTATGTTTACTCATAGAGAAGAACACACCGGGAGAACGGTGCAGCTGGGATACGATCACCCTTTCGGCGCCGTTGATCACGAATGATCCCCGTGAAGTCATATAAGGAATGTTTCCTAAGAACACTTCCTGCTCTATGGTTTCGAAATCTTCGTTGTCAGCATCATTACAGGTCAGCTTCAATTTCGCTTTCAATGGCACTGAATACGTTAAACCTCTGTCGATACACTCATCTACAGAGTACTTGGGCTGGTCAATGGTGTAATCCACAAACTCAAGCACATAGTTCTCGCGCGAGTCGGCAATCGGGAAGTTATCCATAAAGGTCTGATACAGGCCTTCCGCCCTGCGGCTTTCGGCGGGTGTATCGATCTGGAAAAACTCGGTGAATGATTGCAACTGGATATCCAGGAAATCAGGATATTCTAACGCGGGCTGAACACTTGCAAAGGACTTCCTTCCGGTTTCTGTCAATTTCAAGGTTTTAAATTGTTTTAAGTGATTAAAAAACTTGCAGATAGTCAATCGCTACCCGAAAAAATCGCAGTGAGGACCCCTTTTCATCCACCCCTACGAAAGGTGGAAGTGTCTCGGGCAAGTCAGTGAACAGTGAATAGCGGACAGTAGATAACGGACAACTCAAATGCTCAACAATTTATCGCTGAATCTGAAGTTGTTAAGACCGCCCATCAGGCTGTTAACCCTTCACTTTGCACCAAAAGAGTGCAAAATTAATGAATTTTTTAATTATATGCAAATTACAGGTGTAAATTTCAGCAGGCTTCCCGGAATATTTTTTTACCTCTTTTTTAAACGAACAAAGATGTTTCTCCGGATTAAAATGTGATTAAAATATTCATTAACAGATTTTTAATTCCGGATTTTTCTTTTATTTTTATTTTTTGTATTAACCACATTATTCTTTTTGTTATGAAAGCCCTGGTTAAAATTTTTGTTTGCCTCGTGCTTGTTTCTGCCTGCTCAGGAGATGAACCCGGAGAAAAGCCGGAGATGCCCATCGCTAAATTCACTTTTGAAACTCTCGACAAAGGGGTGGTCAGGTTTAACAGTACCTCTGAGTTTACCGAAGAACACGCGTGGGATTTTGGAGACGGTAAAAGCTCTCCCGAAAAGAACCCCTCTCATACCTATGAAAAAAACGGGGAATACACGGTTACGCTGACCGCTAAAAACCCGAACGGAAGCCACCAGGCCTCTGAAAAGGTGATTATCTCGGATCTTCACCCGCCGGTAGCTGATTTTACCTTTGAAAACAAAGGAAAAGGGGTAGTGGAATTCAAAAGCACTTCTACCCATGCCAAAGAATATGAATGGGACTTCGGTAACGGGAAAAGCTCACGTGTGCCTAACCCCAGCCATACCTATGAAGCCAACGGGGAGTACAATGTAACCCTTACCGTCAAAAATGAATACGGAACGGATGCCAAGACCCGCCCGGTGGCTTTAACCAATGTAAGCATGCCCAGGGCAGACTTTACTTTTGTAACAGACAAAGGCCGGGTTACCTTTACCAATACTTCTCAATTCTCGGAAACTTACCTGTGGAATTTTGGCGACGGTAAAACCAGTACAGAGCAAAACCCGGTACACACCTATACGGAGAATAAGAATTACACGGTTAAGCTGACAGCTAAAAGCGGCATCGGCGAGCATTCCATTGAGAAAGCCCTTACAATCACCGGTGTGGCTGCCCAGACGCCCAATAACCTTATTTATGTGAGCAATTATACCGGTAAGCAGCTTATCCAGGCGCTGGATGCCTCCACCGGTGAAGTGAAATGGTCGAGAGACGGTTTTGAAGGGCGTGTTCAGGGGGCCCTTTCCCTGGTAAGCGGAACCCTCTATTTCAGCACTGAACAATACCTCTATGCCGTAGACGCCTCTAACGGCAACACCCGGTGGCGGTTTTCGGCCGGTTCCGCAGCCAGCCCGGTGGTGTTGAATAATGTGGTTTATTTTGGATCAAATGACGGTAAGATTTATGCTGTAAATACTTCTAACGGCACTAAAAAGTGGGATCGGCAGGTAGCGGCTCCTGTGAGCGCCGGTGTGATCATTCATGAAAATGTACTGTTTGTGGGCACCCTTGCCCCTTCAGGCGGTGGCGGCGGAACATTCTATGCGGTAAATATTTCTGACGGCTCCGTCAAATGGCAGCGGGGTACTTACGGGGGATCTATGAATACCAGGGCGCAAATTGCAGGAAACAATGTTTATTTCGGTGGCTCGGTAGGCCTTCATGTACTGAACAAACATAACGGCTCAGGGCATGAAGGGCTGATTGCTTATTCTTTCCGGCAGGTACAAAACTCCAGCCCCATTGTCCATGAAAATCACGTGTTTGCCCTTTTTGGCGGGAGCGAGTTTTCCCGGGTAGATGTACCTTCCGACGCAGCCCTCTGGACCCATAATTTAGGTTCATCAGGGAACAATGCCAGCCCGGTACTGGCGGGAAACACGATCTTTATTTCAGGTCAGAACCGCGTATATGCGCTGAACAAAGGAAACGGTAACGTGACCTGGTCTTTCCAGGGCACCAATTTTAATTCCAGGAATGTCACCTACGCCAATGATATTATCTATGTGGCCGATAATAAGGGCAGCTCCAGTGAACTACTGGCCCTCAACGCCGGAAACGGCAGTGTGATCTTCCGGGCTACCCTGTCCGGAGCTTTGGGTGACATGACGGTTCAGGCCAAAGACGGTAAGGTTACTTACCCGGGATCAACGGGACAGCAATAAGGGAAACACTTATCTTTCCGTGGCTTATTATGAGATACTATTTTGTTGTTATTCAATGATAAACATGAAGAAATGAAGGTTAGTTAAGGAATGGTGCTGCTTAACTAACCTTCATTCCTTCATGTTAAAAAACCCTTCTGATCAAAAAAATACTCATCATCCATCTTTTTTAATCCTCATATCATATATAAATTCCCGTACTTCCAACAGGCAGAATGCCCTGCCGGCGGCAAAAGGGTTAAGCAGGTAGTTATATTCAGTGGGGATGACCACAGACGGCACGCGGATCACGGGAGTTCTATCCTAACTGCTGATAGCTAAAAAAAGGCGCCACCCTTCCGGGCAGCGCCTTTTTTCTTCACTAAGAGCAAATTACTTGATCTCTACTTCAGCACCGGCTTCTTCCAGTTGCTTCTTAAGAGCATCAGCTTCATCTTTCGCGATACCTTCTTTCAGAGGCTTCGGAGCTGAATCCACTACTTCTTTCGCTTCTTTCAGGCCCAGACCGGTCAGGTCTTTCACCAGTTTCACTACCTGAAGTTTGTTAGCACCACCTGATTTCAGGATCACGTCAAATGAAGTTTTCTCTTCTACCGCAGGAGCATCTCCACCGGCAGCAGGACCTGCTACCATTACTGCACCTGCAGCAGCAGGCTCAATACCGTACTCATCCTTCAGGATAGCGGCCAGTTCATTTACTTCTTTAACAGTTAAGTTTACTAATTGCTCAGCGAACGCTTTAATATCTGCCATTTTTATAAAAATTTAGATAGTTTAAAAATTTGAAAATTGGGGACTTACCCCGGTTAAAAAATTAATTTCAGGCGGCTTCTTTCTCAGAAAGAGTTTTAAGAATACCCGCCAGGTTTTGACCACCGCTCTGCAATGCACCCAGTACATTTTTCGCAGGCGACTGCAGCAGTCCGATTACTTCGCCAATCATTTCGGCTTTCGACTTCAGTTTCGACAGTGCGTCAAGCTGGTCATGTCCTACGAACAGACCGCCATCTACTGAAGCTCCTTTCAGCTTAATCGCCTCTTTGTTGTCCTTCAGGAAATCCTTGATCAGGGTAGCTGCTGCCTTTCCGCTTTCGGGGTGGAACATGATCCCTGAGAATCCTTTCAGAACCGACTCGTTGAACGACGTGTAATCTGTGTCGAGGGTAGCAAGAGCTTTTTCAATCAGCGTATTTTTTACTACTACATACTCTATACCGCTTTCAAAACACTTGCGTCTCAGCTGGTTGGTTTTAGCCACCGAAAGACCGCTAGCGTCTGTAATATAGAAGTAAGGGTTAGCAGCAAACTTTTCGCTCAGCTCCTGAATGATAAGTGCTTTCTCTTCTCTTGTCATGATTACAGTCCTATAATTGTTGATTTATCAATCTGAATACCAGGACTCATTGTACTGGACAATGAAATACCTTTTACGTACGTACCTTTCGCCGATGAAGGCTTAAGTTTGATCAAAGTCTGAACCAGCTCGTTAGCATTTTCAGCGATTTTCTGGGTATCGAAAGATACCTTACCGATACCGGCGTGAATGATCCCCGTCTTATCTACTTTAAAGTCGATCTTACCGGCTTTCACTTCCTGAACCGCTTTACCTACTTCCAGCGTAACGGTACCTGACTTAGGGTTAGGCATCAGGCCGCGAGGACCCAGCACTTTACCCAGTCTACCCAGTTTCGCCATTACGGTAGGCATGGTGATGATAACGTCGATGTCTGTCCATCCTTCTTTCTCGATCTTCTGGATGTAGTCATCCAGACCCACGTGGTCAGCACCTGCTGCTTTTGCTTCTTCGGCTTTGTCAGGGGTACAAAGTACAAGTACTCTTACCTCTTTACCGGTTCCGTGTGGCAACGCCACCACACCACGAACCATCTGGTCCGCTTTACGTGGATCCACACCTAATCTTACGTCGATATCTACCGAAGCGTCAAATTTAGTGTAAGAGATCTGTTTCAGAATTGCAGCGGCTTCTTCCAGGCTGTACGATTTCTCGATATCAAACTTGGAGAGGGCCTCTTTTCTTTTTTTGCTTATCTTAGCCATAATTGTTGGTAGTTAACGTCCCGATTCAGGATCGGGACTCCCATTGATTTTGTTAAACTTAAAACGGCCTGTCACCTGTTATGTTCAAGCCCATGTTATTGGCGGTACCTTCTACCATTCTCATGGCAGCTTCTACCGTAAAGCAGTTCAGGTCAGGCATTTTGGTTTCGGCAATTGTTTTTACCTGATCCCATGTTACCGAACCTACCTTATTCCGGTTAGGCTGGTCTGAGCCTTTCTTTGCTTTCGATGCATCCAATAACAGTACTGCGGTAGGGGCGGTCTTGATAACGAAATCAAATGATTTATCTGTGTAGTATGTAATCAACACAGGAACCACCTGTCCCATTTTATCCTGGGTTCTGGCATTGAACTGCTTACAGAACTCCATGATGTTAATACCCTTAGAACCTAAAGCAGGACCAATCGGAGGTGCAGGGTTAGCCTGTCCGCCTTTGGCTTGAAGTTTTAAGTAGCCTGCGATTTCTTTCGCCATTTTTCTTGAAATTTTAAGATTTGAGAAATACGAACTAACGAACTCAGTCCCGCGCAGGCCCTTCCTAAGTCACAATCAGAAAGCGTCAACAGGATGATCATCCGATTCTCCAAAGTTTATCTCATACTCTCAGGGGAAGCGTAACCTGCTGAAAACAGGTCAAGAGGATAAGAAAAACTTCGCCAAAAAAGGCTCATCGCCAGAAATGGACTGCAAAGGTAGTACAAATAAATTGACAAACAAATAGTTACCTCAAAATGTTTTCTGTAGATTCATTCCGGCCGACACGTTTCTGTTTCCTCCTGCTACAGGTAAAGCGGCATAAGATCATAGTTCCGTCTAACGAGGGTCATAAAATATATGATATTTCCGCGATTCCTTTGTATTTACGAATATAAACGGCATTTATCATGAAAGAATTAGAAAACAAAGTAGCCCTGATTACAGGCGCAGGTTCGGGAATCGGGAAAAGCACGGCACTCCTGTTTGCCCGGAATGGTGCAAAGCTGGTTTTAAGCGATATCAATGAAGATCACCTGCTGCAGGTGGTGGGTGAAGTGAAAGCCCTGGGCGCAGAGGCGGTAGGCGTTACGGCAGACTCTTCCAAAGCAGAAGACAATAAAGAGATCGCCGGAATCGCCCTGGAGGTTTACGGGCAGCTCGACATAGCCGTGAATAATGCGGGCATAGCCGGTGCGGCTGCTCCTGTAGGAGAATACGACATAGACGAATGGCAAAAAGTAATCAATATCAATCTTAGTGGGGTGTTTTACGGGATGCGCTACCAGATTCCGGCCATTGAAAAAACCGCCGGTAAGGGCTCTATCATTAACGTGGCCTCTATTCTCGGATCAGTGGGCTTTGCCAACAGCGCTGCTTATGTAGCGGCCAAGCACGGCGTGGTAGGCCTCACCAAAACCGCGTCTTCAGAGTATTCGGCCAAAGGTATCCGGGTAAATTCTGTAGGGCCGGGCTTTATCAGAACCCCGCTGGTAGAAAATGCCCTGCCGCAGGAGGCTCTTGACGGGCTCGTGGCACTGCATCCCATCGGCAGGTTAGGCGCCCCTGAAGAAGTAGCGGAAGTATTTCTTTTCCTGGCCAGTGACAGGTCTTCTTTTGTTACCGGCAGCTACTATACCGTGGATGGGGGCTATACCAGCGTATAAGTATCTCTCACCGAAAGAGGGGGTCTCTCACAGATCACACGGATAACCACAGATTTTTTTATTAAATATTTCCTGTATAAATCATAATATCTGTGGTTATCCGTGTGATCTGTGAGAGACCCATCCGTGAGAAATTTCACCTGCGTTCCATCACCGCCGTTTCCCCCAAAAGTATTCTCGGACGTAAGCGCAGCCCGAAGTTGCCATCGGTTTTGGTACGGATAAACTCTACCGCTTCATCAATAGAGTCGGTGACCAGGAACAGATCGGGATCTTTCAGCGAAATGGTTTTTTCACGCACCATCATCCGTACATGCTCAATGATATGGTGATGATATTCCGAGCCGAACACCACCACGGGAAACTGCTCGATCTTTTCTGTCTGGATCAGCGTTAATGCTTCAAAGAACTCGTCTAAAGTACCAAAGCCGCCGGGACAGATCACAAACGCATAAGAATATTTGATCAGCAGGGTTTTCCGGACAAAGAAATATTTAAAGTCTACATATTTATCCAGGTAAGGATTGGAATGCTGCTCATGCGGCAGCTCTATATTGCACGCCACCGACTTCCCGCCGGCATCCTTTGCCCCGCGGTTTGCCGCCTCCATAATTCCGGGGCCCCCGCCCGTCATGATGGTGAAACCCAGCGTAGATATCTTAGCCGCCAGCTCGCGGGCCTGCTGGTAATGAATATTATTTTCATCAAAACGGGCCGACCCGAAAACGGTAACACAGGGCCCTACAAAATGCAGGGTTCTGAAACCCCGGATAAACTCCGTGAAGACATCCAGTGCATACCTGAATTCTTTCCACCTGGCCCGGGGGCCTTCTAAAAATCGCGTTTCTGAATTATTAATCATATCTCTTTGCTTAAGTCTGAGTACCCTGTTATTGGAGGGGCAAGATAAAAAACTATCTTTATACTTCGAAACTATTATTCCTTATGAAATATTTCTTCTGTTTATTCCTTTCCCTGGCTTCCGGGCCATGGGCCATGGCTCAGCAAAATGCTGAAACCCTGAAAATCACCTATGGCCGGATATTCAATGACCAGCCGGCCGACACCCGGAACGCTACCGTGGTCTTCACCAAAACAGACGCCACCTTAATCACTTCCGATAATATCCTGAACGGCACGGCTCCCTTTCCGGCAGAGCAAACGGTTTTTGATCCGGTGACCCGGAAACTCATGTATGTGTCTGTACTGGCAGACGGAACCGCCATTTCTGCACGCGATACCCTTTCTGCCAAATATGAGCTGCTGCCGGATACCCGGGAAATCCTGGGCTACCCCTGCCGAAAAGCCAAAACGGTGGTCAACTCCAACACCATTGAAATCTGGTATACGCCTGAGCTTTCCTACCATGCCGCTCCATCCGCTTTGGGGATAGATCTGGGCACCGTGCTGGAAACCGTTCGAAACGGGAATACCATTGTACGGGCGGTTTCCATTGAAAAAGGAGCTGCTTTTCCGAAGGTAACCGCAGCAGAAAATTACGACCTCCTCTCCTACCGCGACCTGATCTGGCGAAGCCGCTTTACTACCATCCCGGTTTTTGATAAAGAACTCATTAACTGGAACGAAGAAACCCGGGCCAAAGAAGGAGTAATCCGTTTCGCCAACGGAACCCTCCTTATTAAAAAAGTGAAGTTCCCGGAAATCGGAAATAACCGGCAGGTATTTGTAGAGCTGAAGCAGCGGTCGAACGGCGATGCGTATGACCGCACCGGGTCGGTATTTGTGATCCCGGAGGGCCGCGAAAAAAGCTTTTTTGATGGTTTGACCCACGGCATGAATACCCTTCCGCTGCTGAAAGATGCGGAAGGCAAGGAATACCAGGGCATGACCCTTACCGAAACCTACCTGCCCAACCTGGAGCTGATGCGGTTCTTTACGTCTTTCGGAGTAAATCATTTCAACTACAATAAAATCAAAGGGAAAGACTGGCTGGAATTTACGCCTTTCCGCCAGGACATATCTGATTTGCGAAGCGAATTAAGCAATAAGGAGCTCTATGTAGGTGCTTATATCGGCAATTACGACAAAGGCGGCCACGAGGTAAGCCTGGAAATTACCCTCCATAACGGCGGCTCCCGCTATCATAATTTTGATTTTGTGCTGCCGGTCTTCAATACCGTTAATGTGATGGAAATGGGCGGACAAAATTATGCTACCCTCTTTGCGGATGAGAAAGGCCTACTGGTAGAATTTACCCTGGAACACGACCTGAAGGATGCCAAACTCCGGTACATCACCACCGGCCACGGAGGCTGGGGAAACGGGGATGAATTTGTGCCCAAGGTCAACCGCATTTTCCTGGATAACCTTCAGGTGCATAGTTTTACGCCATGGCGCCAGGATTGCGGCTCTTACCGGCTGTCTAACCCGGTATCAGGGAATTTTGCTTCCGGGCTTTCCTCTTCTGACCTGAGCCGTTCCAACTGGTGTCCGGCTACAGTCACCAATCCCGTTTTTATTGACCTGGGCGATCTGAAGGCAGGCAAGCACAGTATCCGGGTGAAGATTCCGCAGGGACCAAGGGAGGGAAGCAGCTTTAGTTTCTGGAATGTGAGTGGAGTATTATTGGGTAATAAGCACCCATAAATTTTTCAACATGAAGGAGTTAAGTTTAATGAAGTCCGGGTTACCAAAAGAAGGCTGGGTCTTAACTCTCCTTAATTCCTTCATGTTTTAACAATATAAGCAGGCATAACATCACACCTTAAATAATTTTTTATGAGGTCTTTCGTATCTCTTTCCTTGCTCTGTCTCCTGCAGTCTTTAACACTATCTGCGCAGCAGAAACAACCCAATATTGTTTTGATCCTGGCCGATGACCTGGGTATCGGCGACCTCGGTGCCTACGGCCAGAAAATTATACAAACGCCGAACATCGACCGCCTGGCTGCCGGAGGCTTAAAGTTCACGCAGTTCTATTCGGGCACCTCGGTTTGTGCGCCCTCACGCTCTGCCCTGATGACGGGCCGGCATACCGGCCACACGTACATCCGCGGAAATAAGGAGATGGAACCCGAAGGCCAGGAGCCGCTGGCCGATTCCGTACAAACCCTGGCTATGCATCTGAAAAAAGCCGGCTATACCACCGGCGCCTTCGGAAAGTGGGGACTGGGCATGGTGGGCAGCAGCGGTGACCCTAACCGTAAGGGTTTTGATGAGTTTTTCGGATACAACTGCCAACGCCAGTCGCACCGGTATTACCCCACCCATCTCTGGCATAACGACCGGAAAGTGGTGCTGGAAGGAAATGATCTCACCCGTAAAGTACACTATGCCCCGCAGCTGATCCAGGAAAAAACGCTGGAGTTTCTGGAAAAGAACCACCACAAACCCTTTTTCCTGTTTATTCCCACCGTGCTGCCCCATGCCGAGCTGGCCGGGCCGGAAGATGCGTTCTACCGGAAGTACGAGAACCGTTTTGAAGAAACACCGCATAAGGGAAATGATTACGGCCCGCAGGCCACGGTACCCGGGTATGCTTCCGTACAAAAACCCCGCGCCACCTATGCCGCCATGGTAGAAAGAATGGATCATTATGTAGGCGAAGTAACAGAGAAGTTAAAAGAGCTGAACCTGCTGGAAAATACGCTGATCATTTTTACCAGTGATAACGGTGCCCACTCGGAAGGAGGCGCCAACCCCGCATTTTTTAACAGCACGGCCGGCTTACGCGGGCAAAAAAGAGATCTCTATGAAGGAGGTATCCGTGTGCCTTTTATTGTTCACTGGCCCCGATACATCACCCGGCCGCGGGAAACAGAGCACATAGCCGCCTTCTGGGATCTCCTCCCCACCTTTACCGAGCTGGCAGGTACACCCGTTACAAGTTCGACCGACGGGCTCTCTTTTGTACCTGTACTCACCGGGAAGGGCAAACAAGCCCGTCACAAATACCTTTACTGGGAGTTTCATGAAGCCGGCGGGCGGCAGGCCGTGCGCTCCGGGAACTGGAAACTGGTAAAGCTCCAGGTTAAAAACCAGGACAAAACCACGTATGAGCTCTACCACCTGGAAACAGACCCTGCCGAAACCCAAAACCTCCTGGGCAGGAAGCCATCCGTGTATAAACGCCTCCGGAAATACATCGATGAAGCGCATATAGAAAGCCCCATTTTTCCTATGTATCACAGATTGTAAGACCTTGGGAAAAGGTAAAACGTTTTGGCTAAATTAATTAGGAGTCAGGTGAAAAAATATATCACCCATTCCGGGTTGGGGCAGTGCTGATAGTTATTTTGAGAGGATAACCTCCGGGCTAAACCTTATCCGCAAAGTATAATCTCCCGGAGGGAGAATCGCTTGGTAGCATAAATGGCCCCAAATGCCCCCATGCGTGCCGTAGGTACGCCACAAAACTGTAGCCGTTACAAAAGGGTAGCCCCTAACGGGGCATAAGGAGGTTTGGGTCTCCATTCGATTTTCTACCAAGCTATAGTGCCTACGGCACATGCTAAAAAAGCAGTTTTAGATGGAATAAGCACAGATTTCCACAGATAAAAAATAAAAATCTGTGGAAATCTGTGCTTATCTGTGAGATACATTAAATTTTTATTCTATGTTTGTAGAACAAAACAACAAAACGTAGAATGTCACTTTCAAAAACAGAAGAGCAGCTCATGGAGCTGATCTGGGAAAAGCACCCTTTGTACTTTAAAGACCTGCTGGAAGCGATACCCGAACCCAAGCCGGCGGCTACTACCGTGGCTACCCTGCTTAAACGCATGCAGGAAAAAGGATTTGTAGGCTACACGCTCCGGGGGAACTCCAGGGAGTATTACCCGCTGGTCAAAAAGGAGAACTACTTCAAGGAACATGTAAACGGGCTGATTGATAATTTCTTTTCCGGAAACCCGGTTCAGTTTGCTTCCTTTTTTACGAAGAGCTCGGGGCTTACTGCCCGGCAGCTGGAAGAGTTAAAGGCTATTGTCGAACAGGAAATTCAAAAAAAGTCATGATTTATCTAATCAAGCTGGTGGCTTGTTCCACCGCTTTCCTCCTGGTTTACCGGTTTCTGCTTCAACGGGAGAAAATGTTCGGATTCAACCGGGTTTTCCTGTTGACAGGGCTCCTTCTGCCCTTTTTTATCCCGCTGATGACGTTTGACTTAAGCCACCCGTCAGAAACGGCCATTATTCCGCTGACAGAAGACCTGGTGCCTGCGCTGCCCGCCCTGAAAGAGACAGCTACCGGCTCTGTTGAGGCCACCACAAAAGCACCGGTCAATTACCTCCTTCTCACTTACCTGGTGATTACCAGCCTGCTGCTGCTTCGTTTTGTTTTAAACCTCCTGAGCATCGTACGAAATATCCGTTCCCATGAACACGTGCCTTTTCGCGACCACACCCTGGTTTTGCTGGATCAGCCGGTTTCTCCGCACAGCTTCATGGGGTATATTCTTGTTCATAAAAAAGACTGGCAGGAAAACCGCATAGAAAAAGAAATCCTGCATCATGAATACCTCCACGGCCGGCTTTACCACAGCGCTGATATTCTTTTGATAGAGCTGCTTCAGGTTTTTTGCTGGTTTAACCCCGTCTTGTATTTCTATAAACAGGCTATCCGGCTCAACCATGAATACCAGGTAGATGAGCAGGTATTAAAACAGTTTAACGATCCCCGGAAATACCAGCAGCTCCTGCTGAAACAGGCCGTCATGCCTGTCCGGGGCTTATCCCATTCTTTCAATTTTATTCACCTTAAAAAACGTCTCCGTATGATTTCTTCAAGCCCCCGCCCCCTATTGATTCAGCTTAAAATAGCGCTGACTTCTGTATTTATTCCCTTTACCGTGTTCCTGTTTGCCGAAAAAACTTTTGCCCAGAGACCTGACACGGTTATTCCTGCCACACAGAAGGCAAATGAAAAAAGCACCGATCCTGAAGAATCTGACAAGCTTGCCACCCAGGTGCTCACCCACTCTTCTAAGCGTAAAGAATACCGTTTTACACCGGCAGAAACCAGGCGAATGGGTGATTTGCATATAGAAATGGCAGCAGGTGCATCAACCTCCGATCTTCAAAACGCAGAAAAGCCGGATTCATCCGGGAATGTTAACAAACATACATTAACTTCGTCCGGTGAGCAGTCCGGATTTTCCGGCATAACTATTCCTGATTTTACAAAATTCGGGGCTCCCATTATACCTAAACAGAGCCCGTCTCCTTCTTTATACAGGTTTCGCATCGGCAGCTACCTTCTATCATCTGACCCTGACTCCCTACAAAAAAAGAGCCCCTGAGGAGCCCTTTTGAATCATAAAAATCTGCGTCATCTGCATGCTATGCGATCAGAACACGTATTTCGTAGACAGGAAATGCGAGCTGTGCCCCTCCACAATCCAGTTGAATATGGCCTTGTTCATATCCGTATCTTTGGTAGCTACCACGGTACGGATAGAAAAGGCACGCAGGGCGTCTTCCACTGACAGCGTTCCTTCTGCCGAGTCTTTTCTCCCGGTGAACGGGAAAGTATCCGGTCCGCGCTGGCACTGGGCATTGATGTTCACCCGGCTTACCTGGTTCACCAGCGGATCAATCAGGTTAGCTATCTGGTCAGGATTAGAGCCGAAAATGCTCACCTGCTGACCGTGAGAAGAGTCAATGATGTACTGGATAGGCTCTTCCATATCATCAAAAGGCACTATGGGGATCAGCGGCCCGAACTGCTCTTCGCTGTACACCTTCATTTTGCTGTTTACAGGGTAGAGCACGGCCGGGTAAACAAAAGAATTGACAATAGTACCGCCACCCTCATTTACCACTTCGGCTCCATGGGCCTGTGCATCGCGGATGCATTCGGCCAGGTAGGCCGGCTTACCCGGCTCCGGTAGCGGCGTCAGCTGCACACCGGGCTCCCACGGCATTCCGTATTTCAGCTTTTCCAGTTCTTCGGTAAACAGGTTCAGGAAACGCTTCGCTATCGACCGGTGCACCCAGATAATCTTGATGGCCGTACAGCGCTGCCCGTTAAACGAGAGCGACCCCAGGATGCATTCTTTCACGGCCAGCTCTACATCGGCATTTTTAAGCACTATACCGGCATTTTTGGCGTCCAGTCCGAGCACGGCCCTTAAACGGTTCAGCTTGGGGTGCATCTTTTTCAGGTCACTGGCTACTTTGCTGGAGCCGATGAGCGTAAGCACATTGATCTTACCCGTATGCATCAGCGGCGGCACCACGTTAGCCCCCCGGCCATAAATGGTATTCACCACCCCTTTGGGGAAACACTCCCTAAAGGCTTCCAGCATGGGATAATGCAGAAGGGTACCGTGCTTGGGCGGCTTAAAGAGAATGGTATTTCCCATCAGGATAGCCGGGATAAGCATGGTATAGGTCTCATTCAAGGGGTAATTAAAAGGCCCCATGCACAGCACCACGCCGAAAGGCGAACGCCGGATCTGACCAATGATCCCCTGCTCTATTTTAAAGCGCGAAGAGTTGCGGTCAATATCCTTCAGGCAGTCTATGGTATCATAAATATACTCTACGGTACGGTCAAATTCTTTGGTGGAGTCGCCCAGCGACTTGCCAATCTCGTACATCAGCAGGCTTACGATCAGCGATTTCTTTTCCAGCATTTTCCGCACAAAGTTCTCCATGCAGGTAATTCTTTCGCTAAGGCTCATGGTGGGCCACTCGCCCCGCCCGTTATCATAGGCTTTCAGGGCTGCATCCAGCGCCTCCATGGCTTCTTTTTCCGTAGCAATGGGGTAACTCCCGATCAGCAGGCTTTCAAATGAATCGCCATTTTTCACATAAATAGGCGAGTGTACTTCCTGCACCGCGCCTGACCACTGAATCATCTGTCCGCCCATCAGGTATTCTTTCTGGTGTACGGGCTCCAGCCGGAAAGATTCGGGTATCGCGCCTTCTTCCGGGAAAATACCTGCAATTTTTTGTTCTAAAGATTTCATAGTTAACGGTAGTTGGTTTAATAATCGGGGGCGAATATAAAATAAAGTTGAGGGGATTTCATACAAATGCAACTAAATTTTATTCTGCAAATTAATAAATATTCAAATAATTATTTAATACTATAGGCAATTTTATATATAAATCGTTTGAAAAACTAAAGAAAATATAGTCCGGTATCGTTTGCGGAAATACAAACGGGGCGCCTGATGCCTCTATGGGGGCCTACGGCTAAAAATCCTTTCATTATTCCTCCTGCCTCTTTATCTTTCGGTTTTAAATCAAAAAAATCAATGATGAAACCGGCTATCCTTGTCCTGCTTTTCCTTCTGAGCCTTCCATCTCCGGCCCAGGAAATAGAAATACCCCGTCTTAAAAAACATATCTATTACCTGGCAGATGATAAAATGAAAGGTCGCGGTACCGGGAGTAAACAGGCACACCAGGCGGCAAAATATGTCCAGAAAGCATTTAGGTCTTATGGTCTTGAACCCAGGGGTACGAAGGGTTATTACCAGGATTTTGAAGCAAAGGTCAGAAGGGTAGTGGTTCCTGACAGTATACGCCCATCCCGCAATGTAATTGGTTATTTAGATAATAGTGCTGAAAAAACAGTCATTATCGGGGCACATTATGATCACTTAGGAGAAGGAAAACAGGGCAGCTCACGTGACTCTACGAGTTACGGGGTTATCCATAACGGAGCGGACGACAACGCTTCCGGCGTAGCCGGTTTACTGGAGCTGGCCCGTGTTTTTTCACAGAATAAGGTAAAAGAGCCTGTGAATTTTCTTTTTATCGCCTTCGGAGCAGAAGAGCTGGGACTGGTGGGCTCCCGTTATTTTGCAGCCCATCCCACCCTTCCGCTGAATACCGTGCATTTTATGCTGAACATGGATATGATCGGGCGCTTTAACCCGGATAACGGCGTGGCGGTCATTGGCTACGGCACCGCTCCTGAATTTGAAACTATTTTTAACGGGATAGATAAGGCCCGGCATATCCGGCACTATACGGGTTACGAAGGTCGTGGCGGGTCAGATCAGACCTCCTTTTATGAGAAAGATATCCCGGTGCTGTTTTTCCACACAGGCGGACACGACGATTATCACAAACCAGGTGATGATGCCCATAAAATTGATTACGCTTCTCTGAAAGGGATTCTTGAGCTGGAAAAGGCGGTGATTGAAGGGAGTTTTGAGGTGGAAAAAATGCATTTCAGGAGTACGGATAAGAAGTAGAAATAAATATGTAATTGATTATTTGCATACTACGAATATTCGTAGTAATTTCGTTTTATTAAAACACAACTTAGAAAATGATACAAAAAGAGATTACGGAGCAGGAATGGGAACTTATCGAAGCTATCAGAAACTATAAGCGAGCCTATCCTAACGGTTCAAAAGGATTATTATTTTATATTACACAATTACTGGACAACTTACTGGATAGGGGATAGAAAGCCCATTCTTTAAGAAATAAACAAATTATTTACCATGGTTAAAGTAAAAGATAATACAATGAGAGCTCAATTAGAAGATATACTCGTTGATGTAAGTTGGCGCCAGATAGCGCAGGACTATTTCGGAAAGTCCAGCAGCTGGATATACAACAAGCTGAACGGGATAGACGGCAATGGTGGTGAAGGAGGCTTTACCGATACCGAAAAAGAACAGCTTAGAGGTGCTCTTACCGATATCGCTCTTCGTATCCGGAAAGCTGCTGATCGCATTCAATGATTACTTTATACTTATGGCTACCCATTCAAAGAAGGTACTGTAAATATTATTCCTCATGACCGGGCAGAGGCTCTCCCTTTTCTCCAAACCTGATAATCAGCAGGTAATTCACTTCCACATATACAAAACAATCGGCCGTTTCATGCAGTTCATTGGCAATTAACAGGCTTTTTATCGCATTTTTCTCTTTAAGTGTAACGGTATATTTTAACGGATCAAACGGATTCTCCTTATATTCCTGTATTTCGTATCTGCTAAAGGCTTTATTAAGATCTTGCAGGGTTTTCCCCTTCTTCATACAAACCAGGATCTGGTTTGTCAGCCCACCGAACTCCTGACCCCTTTCATTTAATAAGAACGGGCTCACATAAATGACTTCCGGGTCCTGGCTGAGCCTGTTTATTAACTCAAAAATATCTTTTGGGGGATGAATATAGACTCCTCTAACGCCCGGTTCTGTACCGGCGAAGGCTTTTATTTCCGGATACTTTTGAATAAAATAGTCGGTAGGTGCTTCCGTCTTTATCCAGATCCTGTCATCGACCGGCGTCAGTATCTCTTTTCTGTCACTAATATGCCGGTACAGCTCCTGCTCGGGAATTACTTCCGGCTCACCGGCACATCCCAGGAGAAAACAACTCCAAATTAAAATCCAATACCTGTTTTTCATAAGAAGGCTTCCTTTTCCTCCTGAGACTGATAAAACCGTGAAAAGGTTGGAAATAAACAAAAAAAGCCTGCGCACTCTCATACGCAGGCCTCCCTCCTGTATCAAAAATTCAGATTATAACTTTCTCTTGCCCGGTTCTCCCACAGAGATCATGGCACAACGGAAACCGATGGTAGCCGTGGCAGAATCCTGATCCAGGAAGCGGCGCGTACCGGGTGACAGCCAGTAGGCCACGTCATTCCATGAACCGCCTTTGTAAACTCTTACTTTGTTATCAATTAAAGAGTTATAGTTCTTAGAATCATAATTCTTCTCTTCATCCTGGTAGTCACTTCTCCGGATGGGGCTCAGGTCATTGAAATCCCTGAATGAGTTGGGACGGTAAAGGTCCATTACCCATTCATTCACGTTTCCTGCCATATGATAGAGACCGAAATCATTCGGATAATATTCATACACCGGCGCAGTGATCATATAACGGTCATTAGATCTTCCGGCAATACCTGAGTAGTCACCACGGCCTCTTTTGTAGTTGGCCATCATTTCACCTCTTGACTTCCCTTTTGATCTTCTCATTGAGGAGCCATCCCATGGATAAATACGGTTATCGTAGTTTTCATCTACCGTCTGCGTACCAATGGTGGCTTTTGCCGCATATTCCCATTCTGCTTCTGTAGGCAGCCTGAAATCCGGCATATTGATCCCGGTTTCTATCGGCACCCTTCCGGTTACGGCCGGGGCCGCTTCTGCCGTAGCTGTTTCATCCTTTTTCTTTCTTCCGAAAGACAATCCTTTTTTACCGCCTTTATCTCCGTACTTGGCAAACATTTCATTGTTTACCACGGCACTTCTCCATTTGCAGTAGTCGTTTGCCTGTACCCACGAAACCCCTACCACCGGATAGCTTCTGAAGCCCGGATACCGAAGATACTGGTCTACATACTGGTCATTGAATGACATTTCATGAGCCCATACGGTGGTATCAGGTAATGCTGACGCATAAAACTCCCGGGTAGAATCCTGGCTGACCGCATACAGGTATTCCAGGTAATCCAGGTTAGCTATTTCCGTTTCATCCATATAAAACGAAGGTACCGTTACGGTACGGTCAATATTATCACGGGCATAGGTTACGTCTTCTTCCAGGGTACCCATCACAAAACGCCCTCCTTCAATGAACACCATATTGGGTCCGGCCGGCTGTCCTTTGAAATCAGCCACCTGAAAACCCTCGCCTTCTTTCTTGGCATATGCCGCTCCGGTGGTCCGGCTTCTCTTGCCCGGGTCATTGGAAGATTTTTTCCCGCTGCTACAGGAAGCCGCAACAAAAAGAGTAAGTGCCAGGAAAGCAACACCTAAAGTTATTCTCTTCATTATTATTATTTTTTAATACACGAATTCGCAAAAATAAACCAAATATCTGAAACAAGCAGCGTTAGCCTTCAATATGCGCCCTGATCCTGTCAAATAAGGCATCGATCTGCTGAATGGCCTTCACTTCACCCACTTCAAAAACCAGGCGGTCTTTCACCTGTTTTAAGCCGGCCTGTTTCGGATACAATTTTATGAAATCAAGAATTTTGCCAAACTTATCCGCCTGGTAGTATTCCCGGTGCTTTTCTGAAACGAAATACCCTTTCAGTTTATTATTTTTCAGAATTAATTTTTCGAAACCTATAAATTCTGCTTTCCACCTGATTCTGACGATCTTAAACAGTTCTTCCACTTCCTCCGGTAAAGGACCGAAACGGTCGGTCAGGGAAGACTGCAGACTTTCCAGTTCTTCTTCGGTTTTCAGGGTATCAATGGTATTGTATACCGACAGCCTTTCCGAGATATTGGTGATATACGTTTCCGGGATCAGAATCTGGAGATCGGTTTCAATCTGGCAATCTTCTATTTTGAATGATTTCTGGCTGAGCTCTTCCGCAAACAGGCTCCGGAACTCATTTTCTTTCAGCTCTGAAACGGCCTCATCCAGTATTTTATGGTACATTTCATAGCCCAGGTCGTTGATAAAGCCGCTTTGTTCCGAACCCAGGAGGTTTCCTGCTCCCCGTATGTCGAGGTCGCGCATGGCCACTTTAAAGCCGTCGCCCAGGTCTGAAAACTGCTCTATGGTCTGCATCCGCTTACGGGCGTCTGTAGTCAGCCCGGATAAGGGTGGTGTCAACAGGTAACAAAAGGCTTTTTTATTGGACCGCCCCACCCTGCCCCGCATCTGGTGCAGGTCAGACAGGCCGAACATATGCGCCTGGTTAATAATGATGGTATTGGCATTGGGAATGTCGAGGCCTGATTCAATGATATTGGTAGAGATCAGGATATTGGTTTCATTCTCAATAAACCGGATCATCACCTTTTCCAGCTTTTCCCCCTCCATCTGCCCGTGCGCCACGCCTATACGGGCTTCAGGAACCAGGCGATAGATAATATTGGCAATCGTGTCAATATCGCTTACGCGGTTATGCACAAAAAATACCTGTCCGCCCCTTCCCAGCTCATAGCTGATGGCATCGCGGATCAGTTCTTCTTTGAAGGTGTCTACACGGGTGTCCACCGGCTGGCGGTTAGGGGGCGGGGTGGCAATCACCGAGAGGTCACGTGCCCCCATCAGCGAGAAATGCAGCGTACGGGGAATAGGCGTGGCCGTAAGCGTCAGCACGTCTACATTCAGCTTGAGCTCCTTGATCCGGTCTTTGGCCTTTACCCCAAACTTCTGTTCTTCATCAATAATCAGCAGGCCCAGGTCTTTAAACACCAGCGATTTGCTCAGGAGCTTCTGGGTGCCGATCAGGATATCCACTTTACCCTCTTTAACCTCTTTGAGAGTTTGGGTGGTGTCTTTGGCCGACTTGAAGCGGTTCAGGTAATCTACCGTTACCGGCATCTGCGCCAGACGTTCTGAAAAGGTGCGGTAATGCTGTAGGGCCAGGATGGTGGTAGGTACCAGCACGGCCACCTGCTTGCCGTCTGCTGCCGCTTTAAACGCTGCCCGTATGGCCACTTCGGTTTTTCCGAAGCCCACATCGCCACATACCAGGCGGTCCATGGGATAAGGTTTCTCCATGTCGCTTTTCACCTTGGCGGTGGCGGTGGCCTGGTCGGGGGTGTCTTCATACATGAAGGAAGACTCCAGCTCTATCTGCATGTAATTATCCTGTGAAAACGCAAAACCCGGCGCTTCCCGCCGCTTGGCGTACAGGGCAATCAGCTCTTTGGCAATGTCTTTTACCTGCCGCTTCACCTTAGATTTCCGGGTTTCCCACTCGCCGGAGCCCAACTTGCTCATGGCAGGCGGATCGCCCTCCTTTCCGGAGTATTTGGCTATTTTGTGCAGGCTGTGAATATTTACATACAGCAGGTCGTTATCGCGGTATACCAGCCTGACGGCTTCCTGCTTTTTGCCGCTCACATCAATGGTCTCCATGCCGGCAAAGCGGCCAATGCCGTAATCTACGTGCGTCACGTAGTCGCCGGGTTGCAGCGACTTCAGCTCTTTCAGTGTAAGGGCTTTTGATTTGGAGAAACGGTCTTTCTCCCGGTACCGGTTAAGCCGCTCAAAAATCTGGTGATCGGTATATACCAGCACCTTGTTCTGCACATCAATGAATCCCTCTCTGAGGTTGGCAGAAAGCGGCGTAAATTTAAACCGCGGGTTAATCTCCGCAAAAATAGTTTCCAGCCGGTTCAGCTGCTTCAGTGAGTCAGAAGCTATAAAAACCGTATAGCCACGGGTTTGCTTTTCAGTCAGGTCCTGGTTAAGCAGGTTAAAGTCTTTATTGAAGGAAGGCTGGGGCTTTGATTCAAAAGAAAGCACCTGAGCTTCTTTAAAATAGCTCTTTTTGCCCAGTTCCAGGCTTTTGTACTTCAGTATCCCCTTTTTTACCTCTTTTTCATCCAGGTGAGAATCTTCCGGCTTCAGTGAAAGGTTAATGTCACCGCTGCTGCTTTCTTCATAGGTCCGCTCTACCCGGCGGTAATGACTTTGCACGCGGTCCAGAACAAAACCCAGGTCATGAAAAACCATTACGGAATCGTCCGGAAGAAAATGGAAAAAGGGAACGGTCTCTTCCACTGCCAGGCGTTCCTGCAGGTTGGGGGTAATGCTGATCTGCCCGGTTTTTTGAGTGGAAAGCTGTGATTCTGCCTCAAACGCCCGGATACTTTCCACTTCATCACCAAACAGCTCTATCCGGTACGGTACTTCGGCCGAGTAAGAAAAAACATCCAGGATACCTCCGCGTACGGCAAACTGCCCGGGCTCATATACGAAATCGGTTTTCTCAAAGTCATACGATACCAGCAGTTCGGTCACGAAATTCAGATCCAGGGTATCGCCCACCTTTACTTTCAGGGTATGGGCTACCAGGGTTTTCTTACTGACCACCTTTTCAGCAAGGGCCTCAGGATAGGTCACAACCATCAGCGGTCCGGGATTCTGAAAGCGGGTCAGCAGCGCGGAGCGCTGGATAACGTTAGCATTCTCCACCTCGCCTGCCTCCCGTTTGAAAGATGCCGGGAAATAGGCAATCTGCGGATCATCAAACCCGTAAATGTGCTGAAGGTCATTGTAGAAATAAAGAGCCTCCTCCCGGTCTTCCATGATGATCAGGGTGTAACGGGGGGCATTTTCAAAAACAGCGGCCGCGAAAATGGTGTTGAGACTTCCCGTTAATCCTTCCGTGCAGACATGGGACTCCCTGTTTAGTGCACCTGCCAGGTTTTGCACAAAACTGTCCTGTGTATAGATTTTTAGGAAATCGCGCGCGTTCAAAACAAATAATTTGAGGTGCAAAGGTAAGGCCTCTTTCCTACTTTTTTAAAAAAGTAGGGCAAAAACCTGAATTTTAGTAGGGACGCCTGGTCATGGTCTCTTTCTCTTCGGTCAAACGACCACTAAAATTCGAATAAGGAACCACCAGTACTATTTGGCCCTGTTAGAAAGCTACCCGGTCTGTTTCTTTCCAAAGGGAATATTGTATTTTTCCAATATTTTAGAAAGTTTCTAAATAAAGAATTTGTTTACTTATTTAGACTTAGTCTAATTTTGTCGCTTCTTTGAGAAACCTATAGTTGTGATTTTGACAGACTTAGTATATGAGACTAATTTTCCTTTTACTGATTTTATATTCACAAGCAGCGGCCCAGACCGCCACTATCAGAGGCAGGATCACTGACGAGAACGGAAAAGAAGTTTCTTTTGCCACCGTACAGCTGGCTAAAACCACGGTGGCCACCATGACCAACGACAAGGGGCATTACGAATTAAAAAATGCGCCTTACGGGCAGCACACCCTGCTTATTTCCTCACTGGAAATTCACCAGATGGAAAAGACCATTACCATTAACCGGGCGGAGCATACCCATCATCTATCGGTAAAATCGCGAAGCGAAAATGAATTATCTGAAGTAAAGGTGGTAGGGAAAACCGAAAAGAAGGAAATAGAAACTACCGGTTTTGCGGTAGCCATCATTGAAACCAAAGAAGCCTCACTCAGAAACCTGAATACCAACGAGCTCCTGGATCGTACCGTGGGAGTACGTGTACGCCAGAACGGGGGCATCGGTTCACGGGTAGAATATAACCTGAACGGTATGTCAGGGAGCGCCGTAGGCTTATTCCTGGACGGAATAGAGATTTCTACCTATGGGTCCTCATTTAACCTCAACAATATCCCGCCGGCCATGATAGAACGTATCGAGGTCTATAAAGGGGTACTGCCTTCTCACCTCACCGGCGACTATGTAGGCGGGGCCATTAACGTGGTTCTGAAAAAAGACGCTTCCCAGAATAATATTACTGCCGCGGTATCATACGGGTCATTCAATACCTTCCAGTCTGACCTTTCAGGGATTTACCGGAATCAGAAAACCGGTTTTACCGCCCGGGCATCGGGCTTCTACACCCATACGGATAACAGTTACACTACCTGGGGGAAATTCTCCAAATATGTTCATCCTAACCGCAGCCTGGAGCGTTATTACCGCGCCAAAAGGTTTAATAATGAATACGAGTCGCTGGGCGGACGCTTTGAAGCGGGCTTTACCAACGTAAAATGGGCCGACCAGTTTTTCCTGGGCTATAACGCTTCAGACACCTATAATGAGATCCCTCACGGCACCACCATGGCGCGCCCTTATGTAGGGCGGTTTGCCGAATACCAGGCCCACGTTTTCAGCCTGAATTATAATAAAAACAATTTCCTGGTGAAAGGCATGGCCCTGAATGTAAATGCCGTTCGCAGCTACCGGAGCACCTATGTGCAGGATACGGTAGGGCAGATGTACAACTGGGACGGACGGCCCCGTATGCTGATCCGGAACGGCCAGGAGATACCCGTTCCGCCCATCCCGGGTATGGGACAGCAGGGCCCTGCCAGCATCACAAAAGTGAACCGCCAGATCACCAATATGCGCTCTAACCTGGCCTATACGCTCACCCGCGGGCACCGGGTATCTGTTAATCACAAAATGGAAACCACTTCACGCGATGATAATGACCTGCTGAAGCCTGTAGATAAAAACATGGTCACCGTCAGCAACGTAGTAAACCATATCATTGCAGCCAATTACGAGGCCCAGTTTCTGAACGATAAGCTGAAAACCAATATCCTCGGGAAGTACACCTTTAACCGAACTGACCAAACGAAACCCGAACTGATCAACCAGGACGGGGTCAACGTGGTTAACCGGGTAACCCATACCAGTATTAACAATAACCGGGGTTACGGTGCTACAGTATCTTATAACCTGATCCCTCTGCTGTATATCATCGGCTCTACTGAAAACTCCTTTGTAATGGCTACTGAAAGCCAGCTCTGGGGTGATCCGGAAAACAATATCCTGGAAAACCCCGACCTGATCCCTGAAAAGAATATCAATTATAACCTGGGTTTCCGCTACGGATCGGTTCAGAAAGGCAAGCATAAACTTACTCTCTATGCCAACACCTTCTGGCGGAACGGCTTTAACAAGATCACCCTCCAGGCGGTGGAAGACCAGATTGTGCAGGGGCGTGAAAGCGATGCCGATATCCAGGTAACCAAATACGTCAACCTGGGCAAAACCCAGTCGCGCGGGTTTGAAGGTGAGGTCATCTATGTTTACGATAACCGTCTGAATGCCCTGTTCAATTTCTCCAAATTCAATTCCCTGTTTAAGCTGAAATATGACGACAAGGGCAACCCGCATGACCTGTATAACCTGCAGCTGCCTAATGAGCCTTTCTTTACCATGAACGGCAGCGTACAATACCGGATGAACAACATACTTCAGAAAAAGTCTATCCTGAATATTTATTACAACACAGGGTATGTGGCGCCGTTCCGGACCGTCTGGATGCAGTCAGACTGGTTTACCACCCCTACCCAGTTCTATCATGACATCGGAACCAGCTACCGGTTCCCTAACGGCAAAATGGTAGTGAGCCTTGACCTGAAAAACATCCTGAATGCCGAGGTATACGACAATTTCGGGGTGCAAAAGCCGGGCAGGAGTATTTCTGTAAAACTGAATTATACGATTAGTAAATTTTTATAAACAAAACGCAAAGATGAAAAAAACGTTGTTCAAAACAGCTATGCTAAGTGCAGCCATCGTTCTGGGTACACTGACAGGTTGTGAAAACGATTCTCCGTCAGCAGGAGATGAAAATGAAACGCCGGGAGATGGGCGGGAATTCATTTCCCTTACTGCCTCTATCCCTGATGAGTCCGGTACCGCCGGTAATGGTGGAACCATGGCCTACGCCATTACCCACGAGGAAGCGATCAATCCTAACTTCTCGCTCAATATTTACGATAACGGATTTAACCTGCGCTCAGCCCGTACTGCCCGGGTTCAGGGTTCTGATGACGGAAAAGAACTGTATAACATTCAATATACCGGCGAAGACGGCGGGGTATTCAATAAATACCAGGTAAAAGGGAAAAAAGATTATTTCGATACCGGTCACGAACTGGACCTGTCTGACCTGATCGGTACATCTCCGCGCTGGGTAAAAGCGGCAGAAGGGATTGGTGTGGGAGTTCACCTGACCGGAAGCACCACCGTAACAGAAGGTACAGCACCTAATCACGTTTTCAAGTATACCCGGGGTAAGGTAAGAATCGCCCTGATTGACCTGGTGAACCCCGGTTCTCCTAACTCTACGGAGTTTGACTTCCCGTTCCCCGCAGAACTGGAAGCTCAGGGATATTCAGTAGGCCGTATTGATGTTCCGGTACTGAACGAAGACAAGACCAAGATCTTTATCGGCTGTAACGTAAGCAAAATTGATCCTACCAAGCTCTCTTACAACGCCAGCGGAAACCCTACATGGGCGAATGATAATGCTAACAGAACCCTGGGTACTACTACCCTGGTGGTAGATTACCCTACCCTGGAAAATCCAAAACTTATCTATTCCGATAAGAGCATTGTAAACAATCACAGCTACCGTACCATGACCCAATACGTAGGGGATGACGGACACATTTACCAGGCTACGGCTACTTCAGGCCAGGATATCCTGAGAATCACCAAAAGCACCAGCACGTACGATAACAACTACCACTTCAGCCTGGATCAGGCGCTGGGGCTGACCGGAACCCGTATACAGGCCTGGAGATACATCAAAGACGGTGTAGGCGTGGTGCTGTATAACATTGCCGGAAAAGGCGGATACGTTGCCCTCATTGACCTGAATGCCAAAACCGGCACCAAAATCAGCAACGATTATGAAGCAGGGCTGAATTTCGGTCAGTACCAGAATATTGCCGTGAGCGGAGATTACGTTTATGTACCGCTTACTCCTACAGGTGAAGCCGGGAAATTATACGTGATCAACTGGAAAACCAAAGAAGTGATCAAAGGGGCTACCCTGACCGGCCAGACAGGATCCAGCTATATCGGTTCTTACTAAAACCGGTTTCTTAAATATCAGGGGAAGGTGGCCATAATGGCCACCTTTTCTGTTTACAGATCGCACTAATTTCCCCTGTTTTTTGTTCACTCTCTGTAAATTCATACTCAAAACACACAAATAGGATGGACTATTATCAGATACTGGGTATTTCTAAGACGGCAACTGCCGACGAGATCAAAAAGGCCTACCGGAAGCTGGCCCGGAAATATCATCCGGACCTGAACCCGAATGACCAGGCCGCAGAAGCCCGGTTTAAGGAAATCAATGAGGCCAACGAAGTGCTGAGCAACCCCGAAACCCGGGCAAAATACGACCAATACGGGGAGCATTGGAAAAACAGTGAAGCGTACGGGCAGGCCCAAAAAGCCCGGCAAAAATCAGCAGGCTCCCAACGCTATTCTTCCGGCGGAACCTCCGCTGATTATTCCGACTTTTTCAGCTCCATGTTCGGAGGGGAGGAGGGCTTTGATTTCGGTGCTTTCCGCCAGGGGCATGCCGCAGGAAAGTTCAAAGGGCAGGATATTCATGCCACCATGAACCTTTCAATAACCGATGTTCTGACTGAACATAAGCAGACCTTTGAAGTAAACGGCAAAAAGATCCGGATTACGGTGCCTGCCGGCGCGTATGACGGCCTGCAGATCAAACTGGCAGGGTACGGTGGCGATGGCTATAACGGAGGCCCTAAAGGAGATCTTTACATCACTTTCAGCATTGTAAACCCTACTTCTTACCGGGTAAGCGGACACGACCTGAAGGCAGACGTGGAACTGGATTTGTATACAGCTATACTGGGTGGGCAAAAAACGGTTTCCACCCCCTATGGTGACATCCGGCTTACGGTGAATCCTCTGACCCAGAACGGCACCACCGTAAGGGTAAAAGACAAAGGCCTGCCGGTGTATAAGGAGCCCGGAAAATACGGGAATCTACTGATCACATTCAAGGTAAAATTGCCTGAATCACTGACCGGGGAGGAGAAGAAATTATTCGAACAACTGAAAAACATGCAGTAACATGGAACGGATTTCACGAGAAGAATGCGTACGGGTTTATAAGATCGATATGGATTTCTTTGATGAACTGGCCGAGGCCGGGCTGATTGAAACCGTCATGGAGGAAAATACCGTATACCTGCATTATGATAAGCTGGCCCATTTTGAAAAGCTGGTGACCTGGCATTATGACCTGGACATCAATATTCCGGGGCTGGAGGTGATCTGCCAGCTCCTGGACAGGATAGAGCAGTTGCAGTTGCTTTATTCCGCCAGAAACCACGTATAATCTTCCGGTTCTATGGTAAATGTGAGCTCCACTTCATAATTCCGGTCCAAAGGCAGCACAAAGGAGCCTCCGCCTTTTTCGCTGAATGTAGCTTCGTGCGTGAGACCGGTATAGTAAAGCGGCACTTTAACCGTGCGGGTTATTTTCTCTTTCAGCGGGTTATACAGCATTAAAAACCCTTTTTCTTTTAACGCGGGGTTTACATGCAGCAGGCCGTCCCAGTCGCGGCCGTCCGCCCTTCTTAAATGGATCATATCGGAGTTCAGGATATCCCGGTATTTTTTATACCAGCTGATGGTGCCGGCTACCACCTGCCGGGTTTCTTCGGTATCATACAGCCTCGGTCCGCGATAACAGGCCTGTACCCCGGCTCCGTAGTATTGCACCATCAGCTGCTCATAATCTTTCAGGTGTTCACTCAGGGGTTCCAGGATGGCTTCGGGGCCTCCGCCCTGGTAACGGGTGAGCGGCACAAAACCCCAGCTCATGGAAGCTGTTTTTTCCAGGGTTCCGTCATGAATATTCTGGCGGTTTAAAATGCGCTGCTGCTCGCGCGAAAGGGAAAAATTCACCTCACGGTAGCCGATCGCGATCTTGTGGGTTCCGTCTAAAAAATACCAGTCGGGGGCATTGATATACACGCCCCGTTCATTCAGCCAGCGGTAGAGCTCTTTCTGAATTTCCATCTGCTTCCACTGCGAATCATCCGGCCCTTTGTGACCGGGATGTGTTGTGGAAGCACACACATCGCCCGGATAGGGGCCGTCGTTTTCCCAGATGTCAAAGCCGGTTTGCTCAAAGAAGTATTTGATTTTATCCCGGTATTCCAGTCCCCACCGGCTGCCAAAACAGGGGGCATGGCCAAAGAAAGCACCTCCCGGTTTACCTGTTTCAGGGCTCACCACATCATGCTCATCGCTGATTCTCCGGCTGCTGAACAGGGAGTACCCCCCTAATAAAATGCCTTTTTTATGGGCATAATCCGCCAGGGCCTTCCATTTTGAAATATTCGCTTTTGAAGTGTCTTCCATATTCAGATGCGAACCAAAACTCAGGATGACCGCCTCGTAACCCGTAGCGGCGCACTGGTCAATGGCCCGGGTCACTTCTTCGTCGTTTTTACTGACCAGGTGCATGAAGATGGGGTTTTGCATGGTCCAGGGTGCCACCGTACGGTACATTCTTTTGATCATCAGGCCCCGGCGCTGCCGGTCGTAGCTGTCCATCAGGAGCTCATGGGTACGGACCGACTTAAAGGTCTCACCGGGCTCCAGCACTTCATTCGGGTCCTTTTTCGGGTATACTTCCAGCAGGCAGGGAGTTTCGTAATTGTAATTAACCTGGGAAGTATAGGCGGAGTCGGTTTTCCAATGGGTGGCCTGGTCGCTTAAGCGGTAGTTCATGGCATTGTTAAATGCAAAATTGGTTTCCACGTAGAGGCCGTGCTGCTTCAGCATATCGCCGGGTTTCCCCACCACTGCGCTCTCCTCTTCCACTACGGCCAGCACTTCATTGACCACCCGGGTAATTACAAAGCTCTTCTTAGAGGTGTTTTCTACCGAAACCCATTTGACTATCAGCGGGATGCCGTCATAAATCTCATAATGTACCGCCACCCTGAGGCCTTCCAGCTCTTTTGCCCCCGGTCTGAAATTCAGCGTTAAAACCTTTCCTGAAGGCTGATTCTGATCCAAAATCCAGGTGGAGGCTTTCCAGTTCAGGAAAGGAGTGAGCTCCGAAACCGAATGGTTTTCGTAGATAAAATCTTCAGGGCCGGTGGTCATCTGATCTAACCAGGCCGGCAGCAGGTAGGCATTTTCTTTCTGGCCCCTGAGGCCGCCCACTGCGTATTCCCTGCCGTTTACCGTAATTTTTGCCTCAGGTTTTACCGCCCGGAGCAATTGCTGCCCGGTAGACAGGTTTTTGAAGTCATAACAGGCCAGGTTGGGTGAAATACGGAATACCCTTTTGACCAGCCCGTTTTGCAGGATCAGATCACGCTGATCTTCTATGATTTCCGCTTTTTGAGAGAAGGGATGAACAAGCCAGTCGGCCGGGGGATGACTCTGAGCCCGGAGGAAGGGGCTTCCTGAAATGAGAAAAAAGAAAATTTTAAACAGGGTTTTACGCATTCCGGTGAGGTTTTATCAGGCCACGCCCAGCTTTTTATTTGTTCTTCTCAATGCCCATTCATTTTTATAATCAATCCATTTCTGGCCCTGCATTTTTCGCATGAAATTATCGATCAGCCGCATAAAAAATACATTGTACATCATGCCCAGCTTGCCTTTCGCGGTACGGGGCAAAGATCTGAGGGTCATGGAAAACCCGGGGTCACGATACACAATATAATGCCACCAGCGGCTGGGCATATACAGGGCGTCACCATGTTCCATAAAGGCTTCATAACCCTTCACGTGTTTTAACGCCGGGTATTTCTCATAATCGGGCTCATCCAGGTCTATTCCTTCCGCATTATGGATAGAAAACGGTACTTTGTACAATGCGGTGCTTTGTTCCGGACCGAATAAAAGCACCCGCTTATGTCCTTCAAAATGAATGTGCAGGTTATCGGGCAGGTCAATATCATAATGCGCAAATACCTTGCTGTCACTTCCTCCGAAAAAAAGGGCCGGCAGACGTTTGAAATACTTCAGCCCTATATCCGGATACTCAAAATCATGAAGAAGCTCAGGGCAATGATCTTTCAGCGTATAGAAAAAAATGCGCAGGTCGGTCGGACCGTTCCGCATCAGGTCAATGTATTCGCCGAAATTCATGGTAGTGACCGGTTCATACGTGCTTTTATTGCCTTTGGTGCGGGCATTGCTGTACAGGGGTACTTCCTGGTCACCGGCTAGGGCTTTGATATGCTCAAAGGTCCACTTTGAGTTCCACGAATCTGTAAGGCCTTTGAGGAGTACGGGTCTTTGAGGATAATAGTATTTTTTTACAAAATCTTCGCGGCTAATGTTTTCTGCCGTTTCTATCGGGGTCAGTTGCATTGCTGTTGATCTGTTTAGTGTATTACATCTCCAGTGTATTCATGGTCAGTTCTTTTCCCCTTTCTATAAGGTATTTGGCCTTGCCGTAGTCCCAGATTCCGCTGATATCTTTGGGTATATCCACCACAAAGTCAGGCTGATAGAGATCAATGGTCAGCCGGGTGATCTGGTTTCGCATTACGTAGTAGGAGTGCTGAAGAACCGAAAGCATGGAATTATCCTTAAAAACCTCTGTTCCCCGTTCCGGTGGCCCTTCCAGGTTCACCGCTACCATAATATTGTTCTTTTTTCGCACATATTTAAGTGGTAACGGGTTTAAAACCCCTCCGTCTACCATTTTGTCCTCCTGCTGGTGAACGGCCGTCAGAACGCCCGGAATGGCGATAGACGCCCGGATGGCCTCATACATGCTGCCCTCAGTAATACAGCAGTCGCACTCCCGGGTAAGGTTAGTGGTCACTGCCGTGAAGGGTATGGGCAGCTCTTCCATTTTCACATCGGGAATCATCTGTCTGACCTTATTCAGGATTCTTTCGCCTTTTACCCAGCCTGTACTCTGTAAAGTGAAATCCAGGAGGCCCAGCACGTCGTAATTGGTCAGGGTGGTTATCCAGTCTTCAAACACCTGAAGTTCTCCTTTGGCATGAATTCCACCAATCAGCGCTCCTATAGAGCATCCTACGATCTCATCAATCACCGCGCCCTTTTCTTCCAGTGCACGGATGGCTCCGATGTGGGTGAGGCCGCGGGCCCCGCCTGAACCTAAAACCAGTGATACTTTCCTGCCTGACAAATTCATATTGATAAGAGAGCTATATTTTGCGAAAATAATACATAGAATACGTTTGTTTACGCTTATTCCGTAATAAGCGTAAATTATATTTTCCAACCTTTTTACCTCTTTCCGGGTCTTTGATAAAAAACAGTTATTATGAAGCGCCTCTTTACTCTCCTTTCCCTGTTTTTTATTCTTGCCTGCAATGAAAAATACACGCTTGAACCGGGAAGAACCATCAGTAACTTTAACATTGAACTTCCTGCCGGATGGAAACATGTCAGAGAACAGGGAATTGATTCAATGGTAGGATTTTTTACAGATGGAACAGATTCTCTGTATTATGATTTCGGCATGTTTACCAATGGTTTTACATTTTTTTACGGCAATGACCCGGAATATGCCATCAAAAAAATAGTCATTGATAAAAAACCCGGTCAATGGCTTTATCCCCATAAAAGCGGGGAGGGGATCACCGGGGTTTTTCTCCGGGCAGATTCAGTTAACACCCTAACAATTACCGCAAAATCAAAAAACTCCAATAGCTATTACCTGAACATTTTCCGCACCATAAAATTTGTTAGAAAAGAAAACTGAGCTATTCGGCTTTCACTATCGGGCAGGCCTCTGAAACTCCGTTTTCATTGATGGCCTCTATGGTGAAATAATAGGTTTTCTGACTGTCCATCGATTTAAACCAGTATTCGTTATTATTGTGCACCATCACCGAGTTATACAGTTTTTCCGGGTGGGTTCCGTAATAGATATTATACGCGTATGCATCATCTGACGGACTCCATTTGATAAACGCTGAACGCTTGTCTTTTTCGGTACGCAAAACCATAAATTGTTTTACTCTGGCAGGTTTTTCACCTTTTCCATTGCCAAATACCCGGAAACCGCTGAGAGCAAATTTCCCGGTAGGCATATGAATGTTCTCGAGCTTCAGGTAACGTGCTTCCACCGGCTGGGGCAGCTCAATGTAGTCATGGGGCACATCTGAGGTGTTCTTACTCTTATCTGCTAAAATTTTCCATTTTTTACCGTCTGTTGAATAATACAAAATATACTGATGGTACTGATCAGTACGTTTGCCCAGCCGGTCCTGGTCCACATCCTGGTCAGCATAATTGATCTGCACGGCATTCACTACTGAAACATGGCCCAGGTCAGTCTGTATCCATTCGCCTTTGTTTCCGGAAGCAGCACTCCAGTACGTTTTGATGTTTTCGTCCACGGCATTATTGGGCATAAAAGCACCCAGGGTAGAGGAGACCTGTACCGGTTTCTGGTAATTCAGCAGCATCCAGCGGGGCTGCAGGGCCGTTTTGCGCTCGGGAGCCGAGGGCAGGTAAGTAGGGTAATCGCCAAAAGCCGTATTACACCACATCACGCCGTCTTTATCAAAGCCGGTAGGCCAGAGGCCGAGGCGGCGCTCAAAGGTATTTTTCACCGATACTACCATGGTGCTGATATGCCAGTAATTCTGATCGTTATCATGAAAAGTGGCGCCATGGCCCGCACCGCGTACAAACCCGCCCAGCTTATAACTCAGGGGGTCTGACTGAGCCTGAAACGGTCCCAGGGGGTGGTCTCCCACCAGCAGGCCGTCAGCATAGCCGCTGAATTCGGTTCCCGGTGCGCCGTATTGCAGGTAGTATCTGCCGTTATGTTTGGTCATGTGTGACCCTTCAATAAACGGGTCCAGGAAGGTATTATCCAGGTACTCGCCGAAACGCTGCCAGCCGTAGCGCCAGGGTTCCAGCAGGTACATTTCCCTGCGCGTACCTATAGGCTTCAGCCCGTTCCGGGTGAGCTCTATGCCGTACATGGGAAAGCGGTTACTGGAGCCGTTATACATATACACCTTCCCGTCGTCATCCGTAAAAAAGGAAGGATCCCAGCCGCCCAGCGAAAAGGAGTCGACCAGCGGTTTCCAGTCGTTATTTTTGGGGTCCGTGCTCATCCAGATCGTGAATTTATCGGTATAGGTAGACCCCATCACGATCATGGTATCACCTATAATGCCCACTCCGGGTGCGCATAGCTCATCGTATACATCGCCGTTCCAGGGCCGCAGAAATTTCCGCGAAATAAAGTTCCAGTTCAGCAGGTCCGGGCTCCACCAGTAGCCCCATTGGTTGGTACTGAAGAGGTAATAATCATTTTTATAATTGACAATCACGGGGTCAGCCGTGGCCCTGTGACGGCCCCATTCACTGAAATTGGGAATAGGGGTGTAGCCGTAATCCAGGTTCATGGGATTACAATAGGTTTTTTGCTGCGCAAAGGAGCAAAAGCTGCTGAAAAGGAAGAGGATGAGGAGTTTACGCATGGCTATAGCTTTTAAAAGCAGGTATGAATGATTTTAACGTGATTTCAAAGTTACATGATTTTCCGAGAATAAACCTTTGTGCCTTTAACTTTGCGGTAACTATTCAGGTATCATAATTGAACATCTAACACTACTTTATAGTATATTTAATTACTAATAATCAAAATATTAGGTTTAAACATGAAGGAATTAAGGTCATTAAAAGGAGACTCTGTAGTCTGAATTATTGGGTTTCACCCCCTTAATACTCTTCATTTCTTCATGTTTAAATAGTTAGAGAAGTTAACTATAAATGTTTTATCAAAATACAATTCGACCTGAATAGCTACACTTTGTGTTTTTTGTAATTTTTTTTCACAAAGAACAAAGAGGCTATTTTATAATACGCTAAGCAGTTTCTCCCATATTCGCAGGAGGTGCCCTGCTGTGTCTCGGCTTAATTTTGCTACAATTCTTACCACCCTTTTTTCTTCCACAGCGATACAGGTACTGTAATTTCGTTTGAAAAAAATACGTACCATGAACTTGTCTAAAAGCAAAACGGAGGGTAGGGGAGCCCGGATTAACACACATAATAAATTCATGGCTCAAAGCTATGAGGCTGAAGATTATTACGACGAAGATTTCCCCCCGGCCAAAATCAAAACCATTTTTTACGAAGAAAACGCCAAAAAGGTAGTTAATTTCACCAAAAGCCCGGACATGTACGGTATGCTGTATATGAACCCCTACCAGGGCTGTGAGCACGGATGCATCTACTGTTATGCCCGGAACTCCCATGAATACTGGGGGTTTTCAGCGGGAATTGACTTTGAAAGCCGGATCATGGTCAAAAAGAACGCCGCCGAGCTGCTGGAAGCTAAATTTAATTCTAAAAACTGGGTCTGCAGCCCGATTCACCTGGCCGGGAATACCGACTGCTACCAGCCCGGCGAAAAGAAATTCGGCATTACCCGGAAAATCCTGGAAACCTGCCTGCGCTACCGGAACCCGGTGGGTATACTGACCAAAAATTCGCTGGTTCTGCGCGACCTTGACCTGCTGCAGGAGCTTCACCGCCACCGCCTGGTACATGTTTTTCTTTCTGTCACCACGCTTAACGAAAAGCTCCGCCTGGCGCTGGAGCCCCGCACCGCCACCGGCGCCAAACGCCTGCGTACCCTCGAAACCCTCTCCGCCGCCGGCATCCCTACAGGGGTGATGACTGCCCCGATTATTCCGGGCCTGAATGACCATGAAATTCCACGTATTATAGAAGCTGCCGCCCGGGCCGGTGTACTGGCCGCCGGCTACACCGTAGTACGCCTGAACGGGGCCATCGCACAAATCTTTGAAGACTGGATCCGTAAGGCGTTTCCGGATAAGGCTGATAAGGTGTTGCACCAGATTGCCGACTGCCACGGCGGGCAGCTCAATGATTCCCGTTTCGGGGTACGGATGCGGGGGGAGGGGCGCTTTGCCGAGCATATCCGGAGCCTTCACCAGCTGGCGGTTCAGCGCTACCTGAAAGACCGGCGGTTACCGGAGCTGGATACCTCACAGTTTATCCGGCACGGGCAGCTGAATCTTTTTTAACCACATAGAAACATAGTTTTTGATTCTTCTATAAGCCTATGTATCTATGTGGTTAAAAAAATTATACCTTAAACCGCATTACCACCTCACCCGTTTCCTTATCCACTGTAATACTATTCCCTTCCGGATTCAGGTCTTTGCCCGTACTTATCCTGTAAAGCCCCGAAAGAAACTCCATGCCCTTGTTCATGACTTCTTTCAGTTCTGCCAGGCGGTCATCTTCTTTCGGGTGGCCGGCACTCCGGTGGCCGGCATCCCGGTGGCCGGCAGGAGGTTCATCGCCGGGTATTTCTCTCCCCAGCTCAGGCATGCCTGCCGTAAATTCGTCCATGGTTTCTTCCAGCAGCCGTAAAAACTGCGCGCGGCCCTTTTCAGAGAAATCCACCTCGTCGGTATACGTATCAGAATTCAGCACACTATCAAATAAATCCTGCTTTACCGCCAGCCCTGAGGCCACTTTCATCTCTATTGAATTGCGCATAATCAGGTTAATTACCGTAAGATAGGTACTTTTCTGGCCCAGGCGGTCGATCCGGCCAATCCGCTGATTCATTTTGGAAGGGTTCCATGGAAGCTCAAAATTGATGACCGTATCAGCTACCTGCAGATTCAGCCCGGTTCCGCCCGATTCTGAGGAGAGAAATATGCGGCAGTGCGGGTTTTCTTCAAACTCCCGGATTACCTTTTTACGCTCTTTTACCGGCACATTTCCCGTAAGTTCAGCGAAACTTATCCCGTTTCTAGTCAACATGCGGCTAATGATATCCAGCATGGTGGTCCATTCCGAAAAGATGATAATCTTGCGTTCATTATTATGTATATCCAGCTTTTCCAGCAGAATTTCTTCCAGTTCATTTAATTTAGGGGCATGTTCCGTGTCTTTATCCACCAGGAAAGTGGAATCGCACACCATTCGCATATTCTGGAGGTGAAGGGTGAGCATCTGCCAGTCGTAGGGTGTTTTTACCTTTTTAGCCAGGATAGCAGAAACCATACGGGCATAAGCAGCATGGTAATCGGCCTGAACCGGGTGCATTTCTACCGGAACATCTACGGTAGTTATCCGGTTCAACTGCTCCAGCACCTCCTTCTTTTCCCGGCGAATCAGTACCGGCTTCAGCTTTTCTTTTAATAGCTGCAGGTTATAATAGCCGGTGATCCTGTTTTCATTCTGCGGATCAAAATAACAATGCTGGTAGGAAAATTCCCACAGGGGTGCCAGCAGACCCGGGTCAATAAAGCCGGCAATGGAGTAGATATCTGACAGCTTATTTTCTATGGGCGTACCGGTAATCACCAGGCTGTGATTTTTTCGCAATGACTTAATAGCGGTGGCGGTAAGGGTCTCAAAGTTTTTGATGCGCTGGGCCTCATCCAGGATGATAAAATCCATCCCGGCCTCATTGATAGCAGACACGTCACGCAGCACGGTTTCATAGGTGATCACCAGGAAAAACGCTTCTGAGCGGGTATAACTCTTTGCCCGCTGCGCCGGTGTACCTTCTACCAGCTCTGCTTTTTCTTTTGTAAATCTTTCAATTTCTTCTTTCCACTGGACTTTCAGTGAAGCCGGGCAGATCACCAGCGTTTTCTTAAAACCAAATATTTTTTTCTTGAACACTGCCGTGGCAATGGCCTGCAGCGTCTTTCCCAGGCCCATTTCATCGGCTATAATGACTCCTTTCCGGAAAGTAGCAAAGGCAATTCCCTCTTTTTGATAAGGATAAAGCTCTGCTTTGATCAGCGAATAATTCAGCTGTACATTCTCCTGCTTCTGCTCCAGGAGATGCCGCTCAAACTCCCGCTCGGTTTTATCCAGCACTTCCGGCCGCACCAGGATTTCCCCGTATTTTGCCGCTTCTTTCACAAACCCCAGGAACATCAGGGTTCTCTGGGGTGGAATATGCCTCTCCCGGCCGAAATAAAGCCTGATCAGGGCCTGAACGGGCCCGGGTAAGGCATGAGGATAGTACCAGGTAATGCGGTAGTCATTCAGCGGATCCAGGAAGATTTCTATGAAGGGGTAGGGTGGAAGGGTCTTTTTAACTTTAAAATGCTCAAAAGCATACATCAGATGCTTGCAGGTACCCAGTTTATTGGTAGCAAAATCAGAGCAGCTGCAATACCCCGTTTTCTTCTCAAAATCACGAAAAGTTATTTTGTACGTTGCTTTCTGTGGTGTGATCAGCAGGTGTTCTCCGTAGATGTTACCGGCCGGAACCAGTGTATACTGCGCCCTGGCTGCCCTTTCCCTTCTTTCTGCCAGTACCCGTTTGATCATTCCTTCACGGGTATACACTTTCCCTGAAATCTGTTCCCGGTTCATTTACAGCAGCTTTGAAATATCTGTATTCTGCGGTTTTACAGGTAATTCTTTTATATCGTTCATCGTCAGGCGCCTGAGCCCGGAAATATCCGTACCTGCTTTCAGCTTATCCAGCATTTCGGCCGGCAACGGGGTAATTTTACGCTCATCCATAGAAAACCATACGCCCAGAATACGGGAGTAAGCCATATGGGTGCCGTCGGCTTTTTTATACAGGTTATGGGTAAACTCAAATATTTCCCCTTTTTCAGAAAGAGCGGTTTGCTCGGCGGTAATAATGACTTCCTCGTTATCGTACCCTTCCCTGAAGAAAGAAAATTCTTCCCTTAAAACGGCCGGGCCCAGGTTATACCGGGCTAAATCGGCAATGCTGATCCCCAGGTGCCGGAGGTAGGCCATCCGGGCGTAGGATGTAAAATTCATGTAAGAAGCGTTGGCCAGGTGCCGGTTGGCATCCAGGTCTGACCAGCGGATCCGGGTTTCGGTATAAAATGGCTTCAATTTTTTTTATTTTTTTCAAAGATAGAAGAATTCAGGTTCTTTTCACCGCCGCAAGGGTAACAATGTACAGCTCTTTGATGCCGGTTTCCCAAAGTGCGGAAGCAGCCACTTCCAGCGTGGCTCCGGTGGTGAGCACGTCATCTGTCAGGATCACCGTTTTATTTTTAAGAACGGCTGAGGCCTCTGAAGGGCTGCCAAATACCCCCTGAAGGTTCTTATAGCGGCTGAAACGGCCACCGGTCCGGGTTTGGGTACGGGTCGGTTTATGCCGGATGAGCAGGTCTTCGCGCACGGGTATTTCCAGGATTTCCCCGATGCCCGCAGCTATCCGCTCCGCCTGGTTATAGCCCCGTTCTCTCCGGCGTGATGGGTGCAAAGGCACGGGGATCAGGTAATCGGCTGTTGCGAATAAGTTCAGGGCTTTCAGGGCTTTTCCACATAGTTTTCCCAGGAAAACCCCCAGCTCCGGCTGGTTCCGGTATTTGAGCGCATGCAGTATATTTTGCACTTTCCCACCCTTTGAAAAGCTCAAAAAAGAATAAATACCGCCGGTTTTCACCCTTCCCCAGAACTTATTTTCCTGAGATTCGTTATGTATCAGTAGGTTAGTATTTCGCGGTAATGCCCACTGGCACTCAAAACAGATCGCACTTTCCGTATCGGTCATCTGCATCTCGCAGGCTACACAGATACGGGGGTAGGCAAAGTCGAGGAGATACCGGCCAAAAGAGGTAAGAAAATTTTTCATAAGTAGTTGTATGTCGTTAGAAAATAAGGAAATATGGGGCAATTTAGTTCGTTTTTTAGAACAAACCACCGGTAGAAAGCCAAAAGATCTGAACGGGGTTCTTTTTCTTATCGGGGTGCAGGAACTGGGCAAGGGAGCCCTCCGGTTTGATAAAGAACAAAAGCAGGATCTGATGCACATTGCGATTTGCAAAGTGCTCAGCCTGGGCGGTTTTTACGAACTGGCCGGAAAAGATGAAGAGGGGTGGCCTCACTGGAAGCAAACCCGTGAAATCCCGCCTATCGACCTCTTTGGACAGGAAGACCTTTTAAAACATTATGTGATACGTTACTTCAGGGAAGAAGTGGGAGTGCACCTGTGACGATTTATAATTGAGGGTTAACGTACGCGGAACTCTTTACCCGGAACTATATTACAAAAATGAAAATCATTACTTTTAACGTAAACGGTATCCGCTCGGCACTTAATAAGGGCCTGAGGGAGTGGCTGATAGCCGAAAATCCGGATATTCTTTGCCTGCAGGAGATAAAACTGGCTGAAACTCAGCTGGTTGAGCCGGTTTTCAATGACATGGGCTTTCACTGCTACTGGTATCCGGCGCTTAAAAGAGGTTATTCAGGGGTAGCCATATTATCTAAAATACCTGTAAATCAGTTAGTTAAAGGCATAGAGCATGATCTGTATGATGCTGAAGGACGCGTGCTGCTGGCCAGTTATGATCAGTTTAACCTGGTTTCTGCCTATTTTCCCTCCGGAACCACGGGCGATGTGCGACAGGAAGTAAAATATCGTTTCCTGGATGATTTTTATGTCTACGCCGAAGAGTTGAAAAAGGAGGGAAAGCCTTTGCTAATCTGCGGTGATGTGAATATCTGTCATACCGATATCGATATCCACAATCCCAGATCCAATGCAAAGACTTCAGGCTTTCTTCCGGAAGAGCGGGCCTGGGTGGGAAAATTTATCAACACCGGTTTTGTGGATACTTTCCGGCATAAGGTGAAAGACCCGCATCATTATACGTGGTGGTCTTACCGGGCCGGATCACGTGCAAAAAACCTGGGTTGGCGGATAGATTATATATTTGCAGCAAATATGGAACACGATGCCCTGCAGAACGTTAAGATACATGCTGATGTATTTATGTCTGACCACTGCCCGGTATCACTCGATTTAAACCTTTAAAGCGTTATGAATACTGCCATCAGATCAACACTCGATAAAATAGCCGATTATAAGAAAAAATTATACAAAAATCAGCTTATTAAGGGTGCGCTTATTAGTATCGCCCTGATAGCGGCTGTATTTCTGGCGGTGAATTTCCTGGAATATTTCGGGAGGTTTGGTACACCCTTCCGGGTAATACTTCTCCTCTGTTTTATAGGGGTATGTGCCTATACTCTCGCACAATATATCCTGAAACCTGCCTTTCACCTTTTAAACATCAATAAGCCTATTACTGATGAGGAAGCCGCTGTTCAGATAGGCCGGTTCTTTCCTGACGTAAAAGATAAACTGCTGAATACCCTGCAGCTGGCCAGCTTGTCTTCTGCACAAAACGCGCTTTTAGAAGCGGGTATTGCCCAGAAAACAGAAGAGCTGAAGCTGGTACGGTTTGCCGATGCCATTAACCTGAAAGAGAACAGAAAGTATCTGAAATATGCCGTTCCACCTATTCTTTTGGTTCTATTGATATCAGCAGTCGCCCCTGCATTTTTTAACAGTACGGAACGTATTGTTAAGTTCAATAAAACTTTTGCCGAGCCGGCTCCGTTTCAGTTTGAAATTCTGAACAAAAAGCTGGACGCCATCAAGCACGAAGATTTCAGGCTGAATCTTCGCCTGCAGGGCAACTCTCTTCCTGAAGAGGTTTTCCTGGTATCCAATGGCCGGAAATATAAAATGAACATTTCCGATGAGCGTACCTTTGATTATACCTTCAGCCATATCCAGGAAAGTACTGATTTTCATTTCCTGGCCGGCGGGTATACGTCTAATTCCTTCCGGATCAACCTGGTGTCCCGTCCTAATCTTTTGTCGTTTAATGTATCGTTGAAATACCCGTCTTACCTGGGTAAGCCATCAGAAGAATTTGACAATGTGGGTAACCTGGTGGTACCTGAAGGAACGGTCATCCGCTGGATTTTTAAAACGGATGAAACAGATCATTTTGAAATGATCTTTGATAGTACGGAAAAAGTGAATGTGGAAAAAGGTCTCTTCACCGATTATAACTATGAGAAAAAAATATCCCGAACAACAGCTTATGAGATAGCTCTTAAAAACAGTAATTCACAAAATGCAGACCCTATCAACTACTTTATCAACGTTATCCCCGACAGATATCCACAAATTAACTTTGAACAAATCTCGGATTCTTCCCTGTATAATTATATCGGGATAGGAGGTACCATTTCAGACGATTACGGTATTTCTGATTTCCAGTTTGCTTACCGGAAAACCCATGAGAAAAACTTTAGTCTTATAAAAATACCTTTCAACAAAACTTCTTTATCACAAACCTTCTTCTACCAGGTAGATCTGAACACTTTGGGGCTGGAAAAGAACGACCAGCTGGAGTACTACCTGATTGTAACCGACAATGACGGCGTTAACGGAAGAAAATCTACCAAATCTTCGCTTTTAACCTTTAATATGCCCACCTCAGAAGAATATTCACAGGATGTGGAAAAAGAAGTGAATAAGACCCAGGACAAATTTGAGGAGCTGGTACAGAAATCAAAAGATTTCAAAAAAGACCTGAATGCATTGGAAAATGATTTAAAGAAGAAGAAAGAAACAGACTTTCAGGATAAAAAAGACCTGGAAAGGCTATTACAAAAAAAGGAAGAACTGAATAAAGAATTGCAGGCATTAAAAGATCAGCTTCAGGAATTACTGGAAAAGCAAAACCGTTTTGATCAGCAGGATCCCAGGCTGATAGAGAAAATGGAGATGCTTCAGAAAATGCTGAACGATCTGATGAAAAATGAAGACTCTAAGGTGCTGGAAGAACTAAAGAAGATGCTGGAAAAGAGCCTGGATGAAAAATCACTGGACCAGCTGGAAAAATTTAATCGTCAGCAGCGCAACCTCGACAAAGAGTTAGATCGCACGCTGAATCTTTTCAAAGACCTTCAACGTAAGCAGAAAATAGAAGAAACGGTCAAAGATCTGCGTGATTTAAGTGAAAAGCAGGAAGAACTTTCTGAGAAGGCCGGAAAAGAAGAAAGTCAGAAACTGGAAAATGAGCAGGAGAGCCTCAATAAAGAATTCAACGATCTATCCAAAAAACTGGAAGATATAGAGAAACAAAGCGATGATCTGAATAAATCATTTGATCCGCGTGAAGAGGAACAGCAGGACATCCAGCAGGAACAGAAGAAGGCCAAATCTGACTTACAGCAGAAGAAAACCGATTCTGCTTCTAAATCACAAAAGAATGCCGCTAAGAAAATGAAAGATATGGCAGATGCCCTGGAGCAGCAAATGCAGTCAGCTGAAATGCAGCAGACTCAAATGGACATGAATTCATTAAGAGAAATTCTGGAAAACCTGATCAAGATATCGCATGACCAGGAACGTATCATGAAAAATTTCCGGACGATCGCTGTCTCAGACCCTCGTTTCGTTCCAATGTCACAGGAACAGTTAAACATCTCTAACGATGCCAAGATCATTGAAGATTCACTTTTTGCACTGGCAGGCCGGGTGATGCAATTAGAGGCGATGGTGACTAAAGAAGTAACCTCCATGAAAAATAATATTGACGAGTCAGTAAAGCTGATTCGTGAACGTAAGCTTCCTAATGCTGCAGCTAAGCAGCAATCTACCATGACCTCTATGAATAACCTGGCGCTTATGCTCAGTGATGTATTTAAACAGATGCAGCAACAGATGTCGTCTTCGGGATCGGGAGAGGGTAAGCCCGGTGACAAACCCGGTGATTTCGGTCAAAAACAAAAGATGATAAATGAACGTATACAAGGTATAGGTACAGAAGGTAAGACGCAGAGGGAAATATCAGAAGAAATTGCAAAAATAGTGAACGAGCAGGCTAAGCTGCGAAAACAACTTCAACAAATGCAGGAGGAGCTCAACGGTACAGAGGCGGGCAAAAAGCTAGGAAATGAACTGGAAAAGCTTCAGAAAGAAATGGAAAAATCAGAAGAAGATCTGGTAAACAAACGAGTAAATCCTGAATTAAAACGCCGGCAGAAAGAGATTGAGACACGGTTACTCGAAGCAGACAAAGCTATAAAAGAACAGGAGATGGATCCTACAAGAAAGGGTAGAACGGCTACTAAAATTAACAAGCCGAGTCCACCGGACCTTGAAAAATTCAAAAAAGAAAAAGAAAAACAGGTAGAGTTATTAAGAACCACTCCCCCTAATTTTACACCTTTTTATAAAAATCAAACAGATAACTATTTCAAAAGAATAAATTAAAAAGTTTCACGTGAAACATGAAGAGTTATGTTTCACGTGAAACATCAAAGTGTATGTTTAGTGAATACGATGTAATTGTAGTAGGAGCCGGCCATGCCGGATGTGAAGCAGCACACGCCGCCGCCACTATGGGTTCTCAGGTACTTCTGGTAACTATGAACCTGCAAACCATTGCTCAAATGTCTTGTAATCCGGCCATGGGAGGGGTGGCAAAAGGGCAAATTGTCAGAGAAATAGATGCCCTGGGAGGGATGTCAGGTATAGTTTCTGATGAAACCATGATCCAGTTTCGCATGCTAAACCGCTCCAAAGGTCCTGCTATGTGGTCTCCTCGATGCCAATCTGACCGTATGGAGTTTGCTCTCAACTGGCGTGATAAGCTGGAAAAGAATAAAAATGTTTCATTCTGGCAGGAAATGGTGACAGATCTCTTAGTAAAAGATAACCGGATAATGGGTGTAAAAACATCTCTGGGTCTGGAAATAAAAGCTAAAACGGTAGTTTTAACCAACGGAACTTTTCTTAACGGACGTATTCATATAGGCGAAAAGAGTTTTGGAGGGGGTAGGACAGGGGAATCAGCAGCCTTTGGAATCACTGAAAAACTGGTATCTCTTGGCTTTGAATCAGGAAGAATGAAAACCGGAACCCCACCCCGAGTAGACGGAAGAAGCATCAATTATGATGCAATGCAGGAACAGTTGGGGGACGAAAACCCTGAGAAATTTTCGTACACGGATACCCCACATTTGACAAAACAAAACTCCTGCTGGATTACTTATACCAACACCACCGTTCATGAAGAACTAAGAAAAGGGTTTGATAAATCGCCCATGTTTAACGGTAGAATAAAGGGTCTTGGACCCCGCTATTGCCCCTCAGTGGAAGACAAAATCAACCGCTTTGCTGAAAAAGACAGCCATCAGATCTTCCTGGAACCTGAGGGAAGAAACACCATTGAAATGTATGTAAACGGCTTTTCTACCTCTCTCCCGGAGGATATTCAATATGCTGCCCTAACCAAAGTACCCGGTTTTGAAAATGTAAAAATGCTGAGACCAGGTTATGCCATAGAGTATGATTACTTTCCCCCAACCCAGTTAAAACTCACTTTAGAGACCCGTTTAGTAGAAAATCTGTTCTTTGCAGGGCAGATAAACGGGACCACCGGGTATGAAGAAGCCGGTGCCCAGGGATTGATAGCGGGTATTAATGCTCACCGAAAAGCATATGAATTAAGTGAATTTTACCTCAAAAGAGATGAGGCTTACATAGGTGTATTGATTGATGACCTGGTAAATAAAGGTACGGATGAACCCTATAGAATGTTTACTTCAAGGGCTGAATTCAGAACTATTTTACGCCAGGATAATGCAGATATACGGCTCACACCAAAGGGGTTTGAGATAGGCCTGGCTTCCGAAGAAAGACGCAAAAAAGTAGAGGAGAAGGTACAAAAATCAGAGCAGCTCATTCAACAAATAGAACAAACGAAAGTGACTCCGGAAGAGATTAATCCCTATCTGACAAGAATAGAATCAGCTCCGATCAGGGAAAAAACCACTTTCTATAACCTCTTAAAGCGGCCTGAATTAAATATAGATCAGCTATCTGAAAATAGTGAAATCCTTTATTCTATCACCTCAGCGTACACCAAACCTCAGAAAGAGCAGGCAGAAATTAAGATCAAATATGAAAAGTATATTGAAAAAGAATTATTACTGGCAGAAAAAATGTCGCGACTGGATGATATAAAACTGAATCCGGATTTTGATTATGCTTCATTGAAATCACTTTCTATTGAAGCAAGGCAGAAGCTGTCGTCAGCCAAACCGATGAACCTGGGCCAGGCCTCACGGATCAGCGGGGTTTCGCCGGCAGATATTTCGGTGTTAATGTTATATTTGGGGAGGTGATTGTTTTAAAAATTAAATAAAGAGATTTTTTATTATACTGCCCTTCGACAAGCTCAGGGTGACAATGGTGATGTACTTTGCTAATAGCTCTGCTACTGTCACCCTGAGCTTGTCGAAGGGCAAAAACGAAAGATAAACCCCAGACTGATAAAATACTACAGGCGTTTTCAAGCTACCTAAAAATGAAAATAAAACTAATATATTTCCTGATAATCAGCTACATCGCACTTTCCTGCGCACAGATAGTACAGCCCACTGGCGGGCAAAATGACAAAACACCCCCCGAGCTGGTTTCCACTTTTCCGGAAAACAAAACAAAAAATTTTACCGGTCGTGAATTCAGGCTCACCTTTAACGAACTGGTAGATGCTTCCGCTCTTAGTAATGAATTGTTCATTGTACCTGATCCCGGAAGCCCCTACGAAACCAAAGTAAAAAACAATGTAGTAACATTGAAATTTGACAAACCCCTGGCAGAGAATACCACCTATACCCTTAACTTCAGAAACGGTATAAAAGACCTCACCGAAAAAAATCCGGCGCGAAATCTCAAACTGGTGATCAGCACCGGAAATGAAATAGATTCACTACAAGTAACCGGTACTATTACCGACCTCTTCACCAAAGAGCCCAGGCTGGATGTAACCGTAGGCCTGTACCCGGCAGACACACTGCCCTTTGCCAAGAAAAAACCTTTGTATTTTGTAAAGACGGATTCCTCTGGAAAATACCTGCTGGAAAACATAAAAAACAACAAATATTTCTTACTGGCTTTTACCGATAAAAATAATAATCTCCGCTTTGATCAAAAAGAAGAGTCACTGGCTTTCCTGCCTGACAGTCTTGACCTCCAGTCAAATACAGACCTGCCCGATATGGAAGTATACCGCTCTGATCACAGCCGCAATAAAATTAAAAGAGCCATATCGCGTGAAAATGAGTTTGTACTTCAGCTGGACAAAAACGCACTAAAGGCCCGGGTAACCTATGAAAACCTGGAAGACACCATTGCCTTATCTTATCACCTATCAGGATCTAACCTCAATTTTTATAAGCTGAAAGAAAGTATTACCGATACAGTCCATACCGTAATTCTCCTGCAGGATTCCCTATTGGTAACAGATACACTGAAACAAAAAATATATTTCAAGGAAGACAACAGAAACAGGAAACGGAAAACAGAAACCATGGCTATCAATTCCAACATCAAAAACGGGCAGGAACTTACTTCCGATATCCGTTATGAGCTCTTCTTTGATAAGCCCGTCATCCGTATGGATACGGGTAAGATACGTTTCCTCACCGATACCCTGGAAAAGGAAAAAATAAATATACAAATTATTGATAATCAACATATTAATATAAAAGTAGTTACCAAAGCACAACGTGAAACAGAGCTCCATATCCCGCCTTCCGTATTTGAAAATTACCTCGGAGATACCAACGCGGTTTTTGTGCTGAAAAACCCTGTTTTACAAACTGATCAGACCGGTTTACTGGAAGGGGAGACTCCTGATTCGGAAACTCCCAAGATTGCCATACTTCAAAATGAACAACGGAACAAAGAATTTGCAAGACAGCGTTTCACCGGTAAATTTCTCTTTGAACATATTGTACCGGGCACTTATCATATCACGGTTATCTATGACACCAATGACAACGGAATATGGGATCCGGGTAACCTGGAAAAACTAACACTACCTGAAAAAATAGTCACTACCAAAGAACCCTTACGGGTAAGGGCAAATTATGAGTTCAGAACTTTAAAAATAGAATAAGCTGTGGACAAACCTGTGGTTCGTCTGTGTAAAAGCCGGCGAATACAGGGAGGAAATCCACAATTCCCGGGAGGGTTAAAGAGACAAAGCATTTGCTCACCGGATAACCCGGGTTAAAGAGGAAGTAAGTACATGAATTATTCATACACAAATTCAACGTGGAAATAAGCTGAAATTAATCCACAAAAAAGAAGCATATATTGAATTTCAAACAATTAAATGTTAATATCGTTAAAACTTATACACAAGAGAAAAAATTTAATAACATGACCTGAAAGTATCCACAAATCAACACAGATAGTATAAAACAATAGATTTAAATTAAAAGATTAAATTATTTATATTAGTTATGTCGGGGCATATCAAAAAACTGGTTTTTATTCTGCTGCTGGGTTTTCATTTCTGTCAGGGACAGGAACTGGAGCTGGCCTATACGTATTACCGGCAGGGAGAGTATGATAAAGCCGCTGAAATATATAAGAAGCTCAGTGAAGATAAAAAGTATGCCGGTCTTATTCACAATGAGTATGTAATGGTGCTTTTTAAGCTGAGAGATTATGCTACGGCTGAGAAGTTTATTAAATCCCAGATAAGCCGGTACGGAAATACGGTTTCTTACCGGGCAGACCTGGCAGAAGTATATGATAACAGTGGCAGGAAAGACCTGGCTGCACGTGAATTTGATAAGCTGATTGATGAGGTTGCCGGATCGGAAATGAAGGTGGTAGAGCTGATGAATTTCTTTTATCGTAACCAGAAGCTGGACCAACTGGTAAATCTGATTCTTAAAGACAGGGAGGTGACTAAAAATCCGTATAAGCTGGATACCTGGCTGGCCAGGACCTATAACCTTCTGAATATGAAGGATAAGATGATTGAGGAAGTACTGGGTTATGGCCGGAGAAACGGGAATCCGGATTACGTAAAATCAACTATACAGGATGCTTTTGTAACCGATGAAGAAATAAAATTCATTGAATCACTGCTCTTCACAAAGATACAGAATGAGCCTAATGAAACCTTTTATTCGGAAATACTGATCTGGTGGTTTGCTCAGAAGGGAGACTTCGCCAGGGCTTTTATCCAGGCCCGTTCACTGGATAAACGACTGAACCAGAACGGCAATAAGGTATTTGAACTGGCTTACCAGAGCTATATGTCAAAAGACTATAAAAACTCATCCAGAATGTACCAGTACATCATGGATGAATACCCCGACAGTGAGCTGTATCCGTATGCCCGTACCTGGATGATCAAGAGTAAGGAGGAGGTGGTAAAAAATACATATCCCATTGAAAATGAATCTATCATAGACCTGATAGGGCAGTATGAACGCCTGATAGCTGACCTGGGAAATAACATTAAAACTGCTGATGCCATGCGGAATATGGCTTTGCTGCAGGCTTTCTATCTGCATGATTACAGTGCGGCTATAAGTACCCTCGAAACGGCCATAAGATCAGTGAATCATAACCCGAAATTCAGGGATCAGTGTAAGCTGGATATGGGTGATATTTATATTCTTAAAGATGAGCCATGGGAATCCACGCTTTTGTATATGCAGGTGGAAAAGTCACAAAAGGAGGATAATCTGGGTGAAATTGCCCGTTTGAAAAACGCCCGGCTTCAGTACTATACCGGCCAGTTTTCTCTTTCAAAAGATATCCTGGATATTCTCAAAAAAGCTACTTCCAAAGAGATATCCAATGATGCCATGCAGCTCAGCCTGCTGATTGAAGACAATACCGGCCTGGATACTTCAGAAACGGCCCTGGCACGTTTTTCAAAGGTAGATTTGCTGATCTTTCAGAATAAATATGAAGAAAGCATTCTTTTGCTGGATACTTTGTTTAAAACTTACAGTGCACACTCCCTGGCCGATGAGATTCTGTGGATGCGGGCCAATACCCTGCTTAAAGTAAACCGTATAGATGATGCCGTGGCCGATCTGAATACCATTGTGGAAAAATATAACGGGGATATCCTGGCCGATGACGCCCTGTTTCTTCTGGCAAAAGTTACCGAAGAGAACCTGAAAGATAAGCAGAAAGCCATGGATCTCTACCGGAGAATACTGACGGATTTCCCGGGCAGCATCTTCAACGCCCAGGCAAGAGTCAGGTTCAGAGAGCTACGAGGAGATTATATTAATTAGTTCCGGATGAATAGTTCCGTAGGAACTTAACATCCCTAGCTCCTGGACGCAGTCCGGAGATCATTGGACGCAGTCCGGAAATCACGTGTGACAAAACAAAATAAAACCGTCAGAATATAAACGTCAGAGAGAAAAAAGGATCAAACATACATATAAAGGGCAGAATAAATAAGTGAGAATTATGGATAATGAACTGGTAGAAGAAATACAGCGACTGAAGAAAGAAAAAAATGCAGTAATTCTGGCGCATTATTACCAGACCGCTGATATACAGGATGTGGCTGATTATATAGGTGACAGTCTGGGCTTATCGCAGGAAGCGGCCAAAACGGAAGCTGACATGATCGTGTTTGCCGGGGTACGTTTTATGGCTGAAACCGCCAAGATACTTTCCCCGCAGAAAAAAGTGGTTCTGCCCGATATTCATGCGGGTTGTTCCCTGGAAGAATCAGCGCCTGCCGATAAATTTAAGGCTTTTAAGGAGCAATATCCTGATGCACTGGTGATTTCTTATGTGAACTGTTCGGCAGAGCTGAAAACCCTTACGGATATTGTTTGTACCAGCACCAATGCGGTTAAGATCGTGGAGAGTGTTCCGAAAGACCGGCAGATCATCTTTGCGCCGGATAAAAATCTGGGAGCCTACCTGAATAAGGTCACCGGCAGAAATATGATTCTCTGGGACGGTGCCTGTATGGTGCATGAAACGTTCTCTACCCGGCTTATTCAGGAGATGATAGACCGATACCCCAATGCCAAGCTGATCGCCCATCCTGAGAGTGTTAATGCGGTTCTGGAGCATGCTGATTATATAGGCTCCACCACCGGATTACTCAAATACACCATTAACAGCCCGGAGAAGGAGTTTATAGTAGCTACTGAAACGGGTATTCTTCACCAGATGCAGAAGGCATCGCCTGATAAAATCTTTCATGTGGCGGCCACCGAACGGAACGGAACCTATTGTTCCTCCTGCGCCGACTGCCCGCATATGAAGTTAAATACCATGGAAAAGCTGTATCTCTGTATGAAGAACGAAGAGCCTGAGATTCTGCTTCCTGAAGAGACCATTGCCGCTGCCCGGAGGTCTATTGACCGTATGCTGGAGATTTCAGCGCAGTTCGGCCTTTAAAATCTGATATATTTCAGGTATCTGAACCAGGTACGGTTCAGATACCGAAACCAAATGAACCGTAAACGGATCCCAGCTGGGAAAAATGAAAGGTCTTTTTATCGTAGAAAGGGGATAAGCCCCCTCTCACAAACATCACCAGGTCATTTTCCCGGTAGGGCCTGCTGATTTTTAACTGGGCTCTTAAACCCAGGGTACCAAAGTAAACTACCCTGTTCTTTTCATTGGAACCTTTATTGAAAAAAGAAGGAACTATCCCGCCACCCCCTTCTGCAAACCAGTCAAGATAATACCGTGATGGTTTGGTAATACATTTACGGCTCATGCGGCTTCTGAGTCTTTCTTCAATATTTCCTATGCTGTAATTATAGGTTAAAGACAGCGGTATTCCCAGTCCGCTGTTCTGATAACCTCCCGGATTGGGCTCTCCCGGAACGGTGGCGTAGCCCCAGATATAAGCCACTCCTGCAGAGGAGGCCAGAAATCCTTTTGGCTGTTCATACAGAACGCGGCTGTAGTTAAAAGATGCGCCCCGGCTCAGTCCGCCGAATTCAGCATAGTATCCCTGGGTATACCTGCTTTTATAGTTCCATTGAGAGAAGGCTACTGAGGGAAAAAAAAGGATAAAGAACAGGTGAACTCTCACTTGAAAAAGGCTTTGGTAATAATAACGATAGCACCTACAAATCAACGCAATATAGACGATATTATTTAATGCATATCTGTACAAAATTTTAAAAAAAGGATGTGAGCACTACAGAAAGTCTTTTATATCCCGTTGAATTTTAAAAAATTCTGGTTAATATTATACTTTCGGAACTTTTGTACATCTATGAAACTACCAGGAATTTTCCTCCTTTTGTTTACCTTATCAATAAAGGTGCAGGCTCAGAATACCCTGCATCCTGTTTCGAGTGATTACCAGTATCCTTCCGACCCGAAAGTGGCAGCCAACCTGGAAAACTGGCGTGACCAGAAGTTTGGCATGATCATTCACTGGGGCATTTATGCTGTGCCGGGCATAGTGGAAAGCTGGAGCATATGTAATGAAGACTGGATAGATCGTGACAGCACCGTACGCTATGATGATTATAAGAGAAGGTACTGGGATTATAGCAAAGTGTTTAACCCGGTAAAATTTAACCCGGAGCAATGGGCCGCTGCAGCAAAGGAGGCCGGTATGAAATACCTGGTTTTCACCACCAAGCATCACGACGGCTTCAATATGTTTGATACCAGGTACAGCGATTATAAGATCACGGCAGGACCGTTCAGAAATGACCCCCGGGCCAATGTTACCCGCTATGTTTTTGATGCTTTCCGGAAGGAGGGTATGCTGATAGGAGCGTATTTTTCCAAACCCGACTGGCATTCGCAGTATTTCTGGTGGGATAAATACGCTACTCCGGACCGCAACGTGAATTATGATATCCGGAAACACCCCTGGCGGTGGAATAAATTCAAAGAATTTACCCATAACCAGATCAATGAGCTGACTTCGGAATACGGGAAAGTGGATATCCTGTGGCTGGACGGCGGCTGGGTAAGGCCCCGGAGTACCGTCAATGCCGAGGTACTGAGCTGGGGTGCGCCTATCCCGGAGTTTGACCAGGAGATTGAGATGCCCAAAGTGGCTGAAATAGCACGAAGGAACCAGGAGGGCATGCTGATCGTGGACCGTACGGTACACGGTGAATTTGAGAATTACCGTACTCCCGAACAGGGCATTCCTGCCGGGAAATCAGATGACCCCTGGGAGAGCTGCATCACCCTGGGAGGTGCCTGGAGCTATGTTCCGAATGACCGGTTTAAGTCTTCCGAATGGGCTATCCATACCCTGGTGGAAATTGTAGCCAAAGGCGGGAATCTCCTGCTGGGTGTAGGCCCCACTGCGGAAGGGGAGTTTTTACCCGTGCAGATCGAAAGGCTGCGTGAAATCGGGAAATGGCTGGGGAAAAACGGGGAAGCCATTTACGGAACACGAACGGTAGAGGGTTTTCAATCAGGTGATTTTTATTTTACCCGGGCAAAAGACAGCCGGCGGTATGCTATCCGGCTAAATAAATCACCTTTAACAGAAACGGTATCGTGGGAAGGAAACGCTCCCCGGAAAGGCAGTAAAATGATGATCCTGGAAGATAATACAGCTGTGAAATGGCATACGGAGGGCAATAAGACCACGGTGACCCTGCCTAAAAAATCTTTGGCAAAACTCACGCAGGAACCTGCAATTACGTTTAAATTTGAAGAATAAAAAAACTGAAAAACTATGAGAATCTTAATTTTTTTAATGGCTATGATCGTTGGAAACACTGCATTTTCACAAAAAAACAAATGGGTTAAGCTCTTTGACGGAAAAGACCTTAATCATTGGTATTCCTGGAAAATAAATGACGGTTCTTCTACGGCAGGCTGGAATATAGTGAATGGTGAACTTACTACTGACGGTAAAGAGGGCGACCTGGTAACCAAAAAGGAATACGGTGATTTTGAGCTGGAATTTGAATTTAAGATTTCACCCAAAGGCAACAGCGGTATTATCTACAAGGTGCTGGATAAAAAAGGGGAAAAGGAACAACCTTACCTGTACGGGCCTGAATACCAGATAATTGATGATGTAAACTACCCGGGAACACCCAAAGATGTGCATAAAACGGGAGGAAACTATGATGTTTACGCCCCATTGGATCTGACTGCCGTAAAGCCAGCCGGTGAATGGAATAAAGGAAAGATCAAAATCAAAAACAATAAGGTAGAGCACTGGCTGAACGGCAAGAAAGTGGCAGATTACGAATATGCCGGCGATGACTGGAAAGCGGATATTGCTAAAAGTAAATTCAAAAACTGGGCTTATGCTACTCCGCATGAAAAGGGAAAAATATCGCTTCAGGGCCACGGAGATACGGTTTGGTTTAAACATATACGCATAAGAGAGCTGTAAGCCTTTGAATCATTTAAAAAGAAATACGGGTCTGCTTCTGCTGCTGTTTTTCACCTGGGTGTGTAAGCCCGGAGAAGAAGAAGGTATGGTATGGGTAAACCGCGATTTCCGGATGGATATTTCGCCGGTTACGGTGGCGGGCTTCAGAGAGTTTGTACAGGCCACTTCTTATGTCACAGAGGCAGAGAAGTTCGGTGATGGCGGGGTATTTGATTTTACTACCGGCGGGTGGCAGCTGGTAAAAGGGGCATACTGGGAGTACCCTTCCGGGCCGGAAGGAGAAAAGGCCACCGATGACCACCCGGTTACACAGGTTTCGTGGAATGATGCACAGGCCTATTGTAAATGGGCGGGAAAACGGCTGCCCAGCAGTGAAGAATTTTTACTGGCAGAGAAGAACGGTCGCTCCGGGTATAGCCAGACCTATACCTGGGGCGATGATTTCATGGAGAACGGGGTGTATAAGGCTAATTTCTGGCAGGGAACATTCCCCTCACATAATACGGTGGATGACGGGTTCCTCACCACTTCGCCGGTGGGCTATTTCGGCAAAAATGCCCTGGGGCTGACCGATATGGGCGGAAACGTATGGCAATGGTGCAATGATGACTGCCAGGGCCGGCCCGGCGAGAAAAACCAGCGCGGAGGCTCTTTTTTATGTGATCCGACGGTCTGTCATGGTTTTAAGGTAGGGGGAATAGCCTCATCTACCCCTGAAACCAGCCTGATGCATGTGGGATTCCGCTGCGTTAAATAGTTTCACCCCAGGCCGTGATGACCAGTTTTCTGCCGGTATCGTAATTGCGGTGTTCACCCAGGTAGATGCCCTGCCATTTGCCCAGGTTAAGCTTACCGCCGGTGATGGGAATCTGGAGGCTGTTTCCCAGGATAGATGATTTCAGGTGGCCGGGCATATCATCAGCCCCCTCATAATTATGCTGATAATAAGGGGCATTTTCAGGTACCGAAGCGTTAAAATGCTGCTCAAAATCAGCTCTTACGGTAGGGTCAAAATTTTCATTGATAGTGATGCTGGCTGAGGTATGCTTGATAAAAACATGCAGAATACCGGTGCTGATCTGTGCTATTTCAGGCAGGGCATTCAGCACCTGGTCAGTGATCAGGTGAAAGCCTCTTTTCTGAGGTTTCAGCTTTATTTCTTTTTGAAAAAAACGGGTCATAAAAATAAAAAAAGACAGGTTGCCTGTTTTTGTGAAGTACAAAAATAGGCAATCTATCTTAATATAAGGTGATCAGGCTTCTCCTACAGGCCCTCCGAAATTCATAGGAAAAGGTACAGGTTCACCCGACTGCCGGATCTCTCCGAAAGTATCCTCGTATTTGCGGATGTTATCTTCCAGGGCAAGCAGCAGGCGCTGGGCATGCTCCGGAGTCAGGATGATCCGTGATTTTACCTTGGCTTTGGGTATTCCCGGCATCAGACGGATAAAATCTACCACAAACTCACTGTTAGAATGGGCGATCATGGCCAGATTAGCATAGACCCCCTCGGCAACATCTTCAGTAAGTTCGATATTGATCTGGTTTTCTTCTTGCATTTTTTTCTGTTTCATACCCAAAACTAGTAAGAAATATGTTTAAATGGTTATCTTATTTTTTCAAATGTTTATCTAAAAACTGATCCTGTTCCCATAGGAGGTGAAGAATATTCTCTTTGGCGGCATAGCCGTGGCTTTCTTTCGGAAGAATGACCATACGGGCGGGTGCGCCAAGGCCTTTCAGCGCCTGGAAATATCTTTCTGTCTGGAGTGTGAAGGTTCCGGGGTTATTGTCGGCTTCTCCATGCACCAGGAGGATCGGCGTTTTCATTTTATGGGCATTCATGAACGGTGACATGGTGTTGTACACGCCCGGGGCATCCCAGTAATTCCGTTGTTCTCTCTGGAATCCGAAAGGTGTAAGCGTACGGTTATAGGCTCCGCTACGGGCTATACCTGCTGCAAAAAGGTTGGAATGGGTGAGCAGGTTGGCCGTCATAAACGCCCCGTAAGAATGGCCTCCTACCGCTACACGCCTGGGATCTATGTACCCCAGGTCATCTACGGCTTTGATAGCCGCTTCTGCATTGGCCACCAGCTGTTCCACAAAAGTATCATTGGGTTCCTTACCATCTTCCCCTACAATAGGGAATGCGGCGTCATTCAGCACGGCGTATCCTTTGGTGGCCCAGAACACAAATGAGCCGTAAGAAGGGAAAGTAAACTGGTTAGGGTTAAGCGAAGTTTGCCCTGCGCTGTTTTTGTCCACAAACTCCTGCGGATACGCCCAGATCAGAAGGGGTAATTTCTCTTTTTTGGCCTTATCATAACCTGCAGGCAGATACAGGGTTCCGGACAGGTCCACACCATCCTTTCTCTTATATTTAATGACTTCCTTATGCAGTTTACCGATACTTTCAAACGGATTTTTGAAATGTGTAATCTGCACCGGCTCTGTTTTTTTCTGAATGTTACGGAGGAAATAATTAGGGTATTCCGTAGCTGACTGGATCATCACCAGCACCTCCCCGGTTTTAAAATCTTCAATGGAAAGAATGCTTTCCAGCTTATCAGTATAGGAAGACTGGTACAGGCGACTAGTCTTCAGCGTACCCCAGTCAAACTCATCAATGAACGGAAACTGCCCTTCTTTGGTATAACCGGGTCCGATCAGGAAGCTTTTCCCGTTTTCAACCGCCAATACATAACGGCCGTACTGGTTTCTAATGGTTTCAAAATTCCCGGGATTGGAATAGATATCCTGTGAATTCCGGTCAGAGATCAGCTTAGGCTCTGCTTTAGAGGAAGGGTCAAAAACAAACCGGCGGGTACTGCGTGTGTCATACCACTGATCATTCAGCACGGCCAGCTTTTCATTGCCCCAGATAATTCCTGCGAAGCGTTGCTGCGTTTTTACAAGTGAAGCGGCCGGTTGGGTGAAAGGCGCTTTCCAGGTAAACACTTCATCGCGGTAATCTGTTTTTTTAGCCGGATCTCCGCCGTCAAGCGCTTCTACATACACCAGAGTGGCCGGTTCATCCGCCCTCCAGTTCATGCTTCTTTTCCCGGTTCTTACAGCCATAAACCCTTTTGGGAGGGTTTCGTTCAGCGGTACTTCATTTACCACTTTTACTTGTTTACCGGTTTTGTCATAAACCACTGATTTATTAGGGAAACGGCTGAAAGGAACCACATACGAGAATGGTTTTTCAAGGATGGACACCATAACATAGTTTCCATCAGGAGAAAAAGACTCATCGGTATAGAGACCGGCCGGAAGGAAGGGTGTTTTTTTCCCGGTGAGGTCTACTTTAAAGATTTCAGAGGTGATGAGGGTTTCAAAATTGGCTTCATCGGCAGGGTTTTTCAACAAATCCTGGTAGGTACGGTTCTGAGATGCTTTACCATCTGCTGTAGAGATGATAGGGCCGGAAGGAAGACTTACCCGGGTGTTAATGAGGGCATTCCTTTTTGCGGGCAGGTATTTTACCAGCAGGCTTTTGCTGTCTCTGAACCAGCTTACGGGGTTTCCCATATTGGCATTGAGGTGGCCGGTACCCACTTTCCGGGCCTGGGCGGTGGCCGGGTCCAGGATCCAGAGTTCCACTCCTGTGGCAGAAGTATGGGTAAAAGCTATCTTTGTTTCATCCGGCGACCAGGTGATATGGGTAATATTCGGATTCTGAGGCAGGCCTTTTACCTGGATTTCCCGGGTGTCTTTTACCTTTCTTATTTTGAGATTATTAAGATAGGTAACAGAGCTGGAGATATTGGTAACGGGATTGATCCTTAAGCCTCCCAGCCGGAGCTCTTCCTGGTTCAGCTCTTCCAGTGTTTTGTACGTATTCCGGTAAGTAAAGAGCATATATTCCTTTTTGGAATCCATAGAAACGGCGGGTGGCCGTTCGTAGTCCACCAGGTCAAGAATTTCTTTGGGCGGTTTCTGGTATTCCAGGTTTTCCTGGGCCCATCCGGAGAAACAAACTGCCGTAATAAGCAAAAGAGAGAATAGGTTTTTCATAAGAATGATTATATTAATATTTACCTAAACACCAATTTACGAAATTAGAAAGGATTCTTCAAGAAAGAGTAGGCATAAAGGGATATTCCTGCGATATATCGCACTCACTTCCTATCTGTTATGGCTTTGTAGGCCACATCGTGAATCCGCTGACGGGTTTTGTTCCTGATCAGCTTCTGGTTAGAGGCAGACGGATATACCCGGTTAGACAGGAACACAAAGATCAGCTCTTCTTCGGGGTCTACCCACACACAGGTGCCGGTGAAACCCGTATGCCCATAGGTCTTGTCAGAGGCGTATTGGGAGACCGTTCCGTCACCCGGGCCGGAGGGTTTGTTCCAGCCTAAGCCCCGGTGGCTGACCCGCGACTGGTTTCTGCTAAAGAAATCAATGGTTTCTTTGGAGAAAAACTGTCGGTCGTCATAGCTTCCGCCATTCAGGTTCATCTGCATCAGGCGGGCCAGGTCCCATGCATTGGAAAACAAGCCTGCATGGCCGGCTACACCGCCCAGAAGTGCGGCATTGGGATCATGCACCATGCCCTGTACCGGGGTTTTCCTGAAGTCACCTGAAATTTCAGTAGGTGCTATCAGTTCTTTGGGCTTTTGCTGAAAAACATTGTACATCAGGTTATGCAGGCCCATGGGTTCGTAGATGTTAGCGCCTACAAATGCATCCAGGTTCCGGCCACTTACATTTTCCACCAGCTTCTGAAGCAGTAAGAGACCCAGGTCAGAATAGACATATTTACTTCCCGGCGTACCACCCAGGGCACTTTTCTCTACCCACGCAAATACCGAATCTTTGATGACAGGATTCACGGCCAGGTCATCTGATATTTTCAGGTAACCCGGAACAGTGGTATCGGAAGAGAAATAATAGGGATTCAGCCGCTCACTTCCGAAACGCGTGCTTTCGTAAAGCGGGATGAAAGCCTTCAGCCCGGCCTGGTGCAGCAATACATCTTTGACAGTGATCCTGCTCTTGTTCGTTTTTTCCAGTTCAGGGAGGTAAAAAGAGAGTTTTTCGTTGATATCTATCTTTTTCTGATCGTACAGCATCATTACGGCCTGAAGGGTGGAGGCCACTTTGGTCACGGAAGCCAGGTCATAAATGGTATGGCGGGTTACGGGCTCACCGTAGGTATATTTCAGGTTTCCGAAGCCCTCGTAATACACCACTTTTCCTTTCCGGGCCACCAGCACCTGGCATCCGGGAAACTCCTCGGTATTAATGGCCGAGAGGGCGATCCGGCGGATCTCATCCAGTTTTCCGGCATCCATCCCCACTTCAGAAGGCATGGCAAAGCCCAGCCGCTGGAAGCTCTCGATTTCGTAGCCGTAGTCGAGCTTACCGTCGGCGGAAAGCGTATTGACCGGTACTTTCCCACTGGCAGAGTTGACTCCGAAAAGCACATTGGCCGCCGCCATATGCGCTTCACTTTCATCTTCAAAACCGCAGACCACCGTTTCAAATTCATCAAAGAATTTCAGGCTGTAGGGGTTGCCAAACACACAAACCACCAGGCGCGATCTTTTCTGAATATCCCGGAGGAGGCTGAGTGTGGGTTCGGTAATTCCGTAGTCCAGCTTTTCAGACTGTCTCACCTTATGAATGCTCACAATCACCAGGTCATTTTTTACGGCTTCGTCAGCCATATTCTGCCAGTCGGCGTTACCCGATGGCTTATCGGCCAGCAGGTAGGGGGTCACATTCCCGTACAGTTCCAGGGTGCTTTGGAAGAGATTACCGGGGTCAGCGCCTACGGCTATGGAAGCCATTTCTACGGTGGCCAGACCTTTGATGGGGATAATCCCGAATTCATCACGGGTCACGGTCACCGCGTTATTATAGACCAGCTGGCTGAGCTCTTTGTTTTTTTCATTGTTCAGGTCTGCTGCAATGTTCCGGAGATCTACCGGCTTGTACTGGCTCAGGCCCACCCAGTACTTGGATTTCAATATTTTACGTACACTTTCGTCCAGCTCTTCTTCAGTAATGGTACCGTTAATGCAGGCATCCAGCACGGCTTTGTAGGCTCTGTCGATGTTGGCGGTCTGGAGCAGCATATCGTTTCCGGCTTTAAAGGCCCGCACTTCGGCCTGGCCTACCGGGAAGCTCTTTAAAAGGCCGCGCATGTTCAGGGCATCGGAGATCACCAGTCCTTCAAAGCCCAGCTCTTTCTGCAGGTAGCCTTTGATGATTTTTTCGGAAACGGTGGCGGGTACGCCCTTGTCCAGTGCCGGCACATTCAGATGGCCGATCATAATGGAAGCCACGCTGTCTTTGATCATGGCACGGAAGGGCGCCGATTCTACGTCACGGATATGCTCCAGGCTGTGGTTCAGCACGGGCAGGTCATAATGGGAGTCCACGTTGGTGTCGCCATGACCCGGAAAATGCTTGGCGCTGGTCATGATGTTATACTTGCGGTGGCCCCTTACAAAGGCAGAAGTAAGTTCTGACACATTGCTTACCGATTCACCGAAAGAGCGGTAATTGATCACCGGGTTTTTCGGATTGGAATTGATATCGGCTACCGGGGAAAAGTTAAAATGCACGCCGATGCGTTTGCACTGGCGGGCAATTTCCTCACCGATCTGTTCGGCCAGCTGCACTTCTTTTGCGGCCCCTATGGTAATGGCTTTCGGGAAAGACCAGGTATTATTCAGGCGCATTCCCAGGCCCCATTCGGCATCCAGCCCGATCAGGAGGGGGATTTTTGCAGCCGACTGGTAGCGATTGGTCAGCTCGGCCTGTTTCAGGGCATTGCCCTGGAAAAAGGCCACGCCCCCCAGGTGATATTTCCGCACCTGGTTTTCAACAATCTGGTAGTCGGCTTCCCGTTTATTGGAGTAGACCGCTATCATGAACAGCTGCCCCACCTTTTCTTCCAGGGTCATTTCAGAAAGAATCTTTTCGGCCCAGGCGCTTTGTTTTTCGGCGTAAGAAGGTTCGGAGGAGGCCGTATTTACAGGACGGCGGTCAGCCACTGCGCCGGTCATCAGAAACAAGAAAAGACAGCAATAAAAATATTTCAGCACGTGATATAAACAGATAATACTATATAAAACGAATTCATTCGCAAAAAAGGGGGTTTAAGCGGGAAAATAAAAGTTTAAGGGGAAGTTTTTACCATAAGGTCGTCCCTACAGGACTTTGTTGTCGGATACTTTCCTTGTTCTACCATAAGACCGTCCCTACGGGACTTTGTTGTCGGATACTTTCCTTGTTCTACCATAAGATCGTCCCTCCGGGACTATATTTTGTTTCATTTCTCCGTCCCGGTTTTAGCTCCATCGGAGCTGCCTTTTGGTAGAAAAGGGAAGTCATACCCGATAAAAGTACTGTAGGGGCGGCCTTTGGGTAATTTGCCGCAAGCGTCTGATTTTATCGTTAAGATTATGTGCGGGATACTTTTTAGCTCCATCGGAGCTGCCTTTTGGTAGAAAAGGGAAGTCATACCCGATAAAAGTACTGTAGGGACGGCCTTTGAGTAATTTGCCGCAAGCGTCTGATTTTATCGTTAAGATTATGTGCGGGATACTTTTTAGCTCCATCGGAGCTGCCTTTTGGTAGAAAAGGGAAGTCATACCTGATAGAAGTCCTGTAGGGACGACCTTTTGGTGATTTGTCGCAAGCGTCTGAATAAAAACAAGTTACCGTATAAATCTCTTTTAAAAGTCTTATATTTGTTGTAAACCAAAAAAATAAGACCATGAAAACAATTCTATTGACTATTTGCGGGCTGTGTGTGTGGAGTGCAGGGTTTGCCCAGAATGTGAATGTACTGGTGACTGATATCCGGGAAGAAAGGCGTTTGGATCAGCGGAGTTCCAGCCTGGAGCTGACCCTGAAAGTGAACGGTATACCGGTAGATGAAAACCGGAAGATTAAGATCGGAACGGTGATAAAGGCCACCGATAACCTCGGGAACGAGCTGAAACATGTGGTGGGCAGCTTTGATAATGATTATACAGGATATAATGAAGTGAAATTAAAACTGGAGGCGCCCCCGCGCAATGCTGCTCAGCTGAATGTGGTGGAGGCTACCCTAAGCTATTTTATCCCTACAAAGGAGAATAAGGGAATAGTAGAAATAGCCTCGGTCCTGGATAAATATAACACTAACCTTCTGAAAAACCAGAACTCTGAGGCTAAGCTGATCCTGATTGATGAAGAAAGGATGAAAAAGATGAAAGCGGAAAACGAGGCGGCTTATAACAAAGAGATGGAAAAATTTAAGAAAGAAAATCCCGACGCCGAAAAAATGAGTGAGCTGATGGGAGGGTTAAAAGGCTTTTTTGAATCGCTGTTTGATTATGGTTCTTTCGGTCCTGTCATGACCTTCCTGGTGGATGATCCGAAAGAGAAAATCGTGGAGATCCTGGTTTACAATGAAAAGGGGGAAAAGATGAACAACGGGTGGTCTAAATCAGATAATCAATTATCCATCATGTTATCTTCGCCCCCGCAAAAAAACTGGAAGCTGGAAGTGCTGCTGCAAAATAACAAATCGGTGAAGGAGCATACCATTAAGCTGGGGCAGGTGTTTTTGCCGTAAGGTGAAGTTTTTGCTACCGTTATTTATTTAATCCCTATGCCTTTTCTTAACGTAATGACATTGCCCGTAGGGAGATGGGGGTGGAGGTATGGGGTATTTTCTACCAGTATCTAATCCCTAACGGGATATTAGGGTGAAACGTGCGGGGTATTTTCTACCGACATATCTCTCCCTACAGGATAAAGGCGCGGATGGTTCCTCATTTCCCTGATATGGCATGAATAATACGCAGATACTCCGTCAGGGAACAACTATCCCTACGAGATAAAGATACAGGTGGTTCCTGACTTCCCAGATTGGGTGAATGATCCGGAAATACTCCGTCAGGAGTATAATATCGGTAGAAATAAACCAGTCCCATCCATTCTCCTGTACCCCGTTAGGGGTATGATATTGGCAGAAAAAGGCCTCATCTGCTTTGTGATCTTTGTGCCTTTTACGTGGTGGGCTTTGTGTAAATATTTTTTCACAAAGAGCACAAAGTCATTTTCACAAAGAACACGCCCCCCTTCTTCAGAAGATGAGGGAGAGTTGCCTGTAAAAAGTACCTGGTTTTCGATAAAAGTATAAATTTTCTATAACACCATCAACGATATACAAAAAATGGATGCCGAGACCAGAAAGATTCTTTTTAACGTCATAGATACCTATATCCAGAATTTCAAAACCAAGCAGGCGTTTAAGTAAAATAATATATTAAGAGTCAGATTTGAAACTATGAATTTGATAAAGGGTATCTATGCCCACTATACCTAAATCACATATGGGTTGCGAAAGATTAAAGAAATCAACCTTAGTATACTTAAAATCTATATTTCTCCCTATTAAGCTTTTATTTTCAGGGAAAGGATTAGCTAATACAACATTTTTATAAACTTTATCCGGGTGAATCCAATCCTGCCCTGTGTTTTCAGGGGCGTTCAATAGCTGTATAACAGTACCTGCACAATTTGCACTTAAAATATTTCCTCTGGCATTAAATAAATGTTCCGGGGCGTGTTCTTCCTTCTTACACGACATTAAGAAAACAACGATGGCCGATATTTTAAAGAGTGTCTTCATATTTAAATATCAAAGTTAAAGACGATTTAATAGTAGTGACTTTGAATTTGTGTCACAGGTTGTAATGGTTTAAAAATTAAATTCTTAATAAGAGCAACAGGAACAAGGCGCTAACCGGGAGCATTTTCGGGGTAAAGGCGTCTTTTTCCCTTTATAATGCGTACCTTTGCACTTCAATTTTTTAATCAGATTTATGTTAACGGTATCGAATCTTTCCCTGCAGTTTGGGAAACGAGTGCTTTTTGAAGAAGTAAACCTGAAGTTTACTCCCGGAAACGTTTACGGCCTCATCGGGGCGAACGGGGCAGGGAAGTCGACTTTCGTGAAAATACTGGCGGGGGATATTGACCCCACTACCGGAAATGTAAGCATGGATCCGGGTGAGCGGATGTCTGTGCTGAAGCAGAACCAGAATGCCTACGATGAATACACGGTGCTGGATACCGTGATGCGCGGAAACGAGCGCTTATATGAGGTAATGCAGGAAAAAGATGCCCTGTATGCCAAAGAAGATTTCTCGGAAGAAGACGGAAACCGGGCCGCGGAGCTGGAAGGTGAATTTGCCGAAATGAACGGCTGGGAAGCGGAATCGGATGCGGCGTCTCTACTCTCAGGGCTGGGCATTTCAGAAGATTATCACTATACCGTGATGGCCGAAATGAACCCCGCTGAAAAAGTGAAGGTATTGCTGGCCCAGGCGCTCTTCGGAAACCCGGATGTGCTGCTCCTGGATGAGCCTACCAACAACCTGGACATCGAGTCGATCCTGTGGCTGGAAAACTTCCTGATGAACTTCAAGAATACGGTGATCGTGGTATCGCACGACCGGCACTTCCTGGATAATGTTTGTACCTACATTGCCGACCTGGACTTTAAGAAGATCACCCTTTACGGCGGTAACTATACGTTCTGGTATGAATCCAGCCAGCTGGCAGCCAAGCAGAAGGCCGATCAGAATAAGAAGGCAGAGGAGAAGAAGAAAGAGCTGGAAGAGTTTATCCGCCGGTTCTCGGCGAATGTGGCCAAATCCAAGCAGGCTACGGCCCGTCAGAAGATGATTGACAAGCTGGATATCACGGCCATCCAGCCTTCCTCGCGGAGGTACCCGTTTATTGGCTTTAAGCCGGAGCGGGAAGTGGGTGACCAGATCCTGATGGTGGAAAACCTCAGCTATAAAAATGAAGAAGGAGAATACCTATTCAAAGACCTGAGCTTCCAGGTGGCCAAAGGCGATAAGATTGCCTTCTTAAGCAAAGACGGCCTGGCCGTAACTGCGCTTTTTGATGTGCTGATGGAGAAGAAAAAGCCGGCCTCAGGAACCTTTAAATGGGGAGTAACCATTACTAAAGAGTACCTGCCGAATGATAATACCGATTATTTTACAGACAAAAGCCTGAACCTGGTAGACTGGCTTCGCCAGTATTCTGCCGAGAAAGATGAAACCTTTATCCGTGGATTTTTAGGAAGAATGCTGTTTTCAGGGGAAGAAGCCCTGAAGCAGTGTACGGTACTTTCAGGAGGAGAGAAGCAGCGGTGTATGTTCTCTAAAATGATGCTGTCTAACTCCAATGTGCTGCTGTTTGATGAGCCTACCAACCACCTGGACCTGGAGTCTATCCAGGCGCTGAATAAAGGGATGGAAGATTATGACAGCAATATCCTGTTTACGTCGCATGACCACCAGCTGACCAATTCCGTGGCCAACCGCGTGATTGAGCTCGGCCCGAAAGGCTGCCTGGATAAGCTGATGACATTTGATGAGTTCCTGACGGATGAACGCGTGAAAGGGCAGCGGGCGACGATATACTAAGAAAGGGGAAGGTAAAACGGTTGCGGTTCTCGACCGCACTCGCATCTCGACTTCGCTCGCATCTCGACTACGCTCGATGTGACAAGTGGTAGCCGCTCTGTCAGTTCGAGCGTAGTCGAGAACCAAGCGAAGTCGAGAACCAAGCGAAGTCCGAGAACCAAGCGTAGTCGAGATGCGGGTGCAATTAAGAACAGAAATCAACGTTTCAACCGCCGGAAGTCCATAACTCCCCCATAAAAAAACGGCCCACTTTTCAGCGGGCCGTTTTTTTATATCCACGGAAGAATATTAATCCTCAGTCTCAGCTTTCTTCTTAGTAGCCGCTTTCTTTTTGGAAGCCGCTTCTTCGCTTACCAGCTGATCTTTCAGGGCTGCCAGTGCAGAGATGTCACCCAGGGTAGACTTCTCGGCTTCAGGAAGCTTCACTTTCTCCGCCTTGGCAGGGGCTTTCTTCTTTTCCGGTTCTTCCGAAGGAGCTTCCCATGTTTTGGTATGAGAAAGAGTGATTTTCTTCTCGTCTTTGTTGAATTCGGTTACTTCAAATTTCAGTTTTTCACCTACTTCACCTACAGAACCGTCTTCTTTCGCAATACCTTTAAGGGTAGCGGTTCCTTCGATGCCGTAAGGCAGCTCCAGGGTAACGGCTTTATCTGACTTGGCAATGATGCTGGCGTCATGTACTGAACCTACTTCAAACACACCTTCGAAAGTATCCCATGGGTTTTCTTCGATATGCTTGTGGCTAAGGGCCAGTCTTCTGTTTTCCACATCCAGTTCCAGTACCACTACTTCCAGGGTATCACCGATCTTCACGAAATCAGAAGGATGCTTGATCTTCTTGGTCCATGACAGGTCAGATACGTGTACCAGTCCGTCAATCCCTTCTTCCAGTTCCAGGAACAGACCAAAGTTAGTCAGGTTTCTTACGGTACCGGTGTGGCGGGTTCCGATGGCGTATTTGGCCAGCAGATCCTGCTTGGTCCATGGATCTTCAGTCAGCTGCTTAATGCCCAGTGACATTTTTCTTTCGTCTTTGTCAAGAGTCAGAACCACGGCTGAGATTTCATCACCGATCTGAAGGAAATCAGACGGGTTTCTCAGGTGCTGCGACCATGACATTTCAGAAACGTGGATCAGGCCTTCCACACCCGGCTTCAGCTCAAGGAACGCGCCGTAATCAGCGATGTTCACGATTTTACCGGTTACTTTAGAACCTACTTCCAGGTTTTGTGCCAGAGAATCCCAAGGATGGGCCTCCAGTTGTTTCATGCCCAGGGAGATACGTTTTTTCTCATCATCGAAGTCAAGTACCACCACCTTGATTTTATCATCCAGGTTAAGCACTTCGTTCGGATGGTTCACGCGGCCCCACGAGATATCAGTGATGTGCAACAGACCGTCAACACCACCCAGGTCAATGAACACCCCGAAGTTAGTGATGTTTTTAACCACCCCTTCAAGTACCTGTCCTTTTTCCAGGTTAGTAAGAATCTGCTGTCTTTGCGACTCAAGATCTTTCTCGATCAATACTTTGTGGGATACCACCACGTTATCGTTAGAGTGGTTGATTTTCACCACTTTCACTTCCATACGTTTTCCTACAAATACGTCAAAGTCACGGATAGGCTTAACGTCAATCTGAGAACCGGGCAGGAACGCCTCGATTCCGTAGATATCTACGATCAGACCACCTTTTGTACGACGCTTGATCAGGGCATCCACAATGATGTCTGTTTCAAGAGCCTGCTCAATTTTAGACCATGCGGTCAGAATTCTTGCTTTCTTACGTGAGATAACCAGCTGACCTAATGCGTCTTCCTGTTTCTCAATGAAAACTTCCACTTTGTCACCTACCTTAAGATCAGGAAGGTCGCGGAACTCTGAACGGGATACGATACCGTCAGATTTAAATCCGATGTTCAGCAGCACTTCTCTGTCGGTTACCCCAACTACCAGCGCTTCTACCACATCTTTTTCTTCGATCGGAGAGAAAGTTTCTCCGTACAGTTTTTCCAGCTCGGCTTTTTCGTTTGCAGAATAGCCTCCGCCAATACCTTTTTTGGTTACTTTGTCCCAGTCAAATGCAGGGAATTGTTGATCTGCCATAAAAATGTGCCCTTTATACATCAGCAGACCGGGCTATTCTGCTGAATTTTAATTAGATAATGAGTTCCTTATGGAAAAGGACTGCAAAGATAGAGCTTTTAAATTTATTTAGGAAGAATCAGGAATAATTTTCTGACAATCAGTTGAATAATTCCCGCTTTTCCGGCCGGTTTTCTTTACTTTGCAGCTATGAAAGAATTACTGGCAAATCCTGAACATCTTATTGAAAAGCTGCTTTCTGTGGTTTGGGCCTATATGCCTAAAATAGCCTTTACCCTCCTGACGCTGATTATAGGATTCTGGCTGGCCAATCGTATAAGGGGCTGGCTGATCAATATCCTGGAGAGGAGGAACGTGAACCCCAATGTTATTCCTTTCATGGGATCGCTGATCTCTATCCTGATCAAAATCATGGTTCTGATCAGTGCGGCGGCCAAATTCGGCATTGAGACCACCTCGTTTGTAGCTTTACTGGGGGGCGCCGGTCTGGCTGTAGGCCTGGCCATGCAGGGCAATCTTTCCAATTTTGCCAGCGGGGTGATGATCCTGGCCTTTAAGCCCTACCAGATCGGTGACAGCGTGGTGATAGGAGGATACACCGGGGTGGTTACGGAAATTCTGATTTTCCATACCGTTTTAAGAACCAAAGAAAATAAGCGGGTCATTATTCCCAATAACTCCATTACTTCGGCACCCATTACCAATATCTCCGGAAACGGGGCGCTGCGGGTGGAGCTGAACTTCAAGGTTCCTATTGAGAAAGACATCACTACCGTGAAAAATCTTATCCTGGATGTCTGTGCTCAGAATAAAAAGATACATACCTCACCGCCGCCGCGGGTTTCTCTTAATTCGGAAGACTGGGGCACTACTGTATATACCGTAAAGGCCTGGTGCGCTCCCGGAGACACCGGTGATGTGGAAGACTATCTGAACGAAGAAGTAAAGCAGCGGCTCAACGCGCTCTGATCCTTACTCTATCCGTGTACCTTCGTCTACTTCAATGATGTAGGGCTTTCCGCCTTCGCGCTCTATAGCCTCGGCCACGGCTTCCGGGTTATTCGGAGCATAGGCAAACATACATCCGCCACCGCCTGAACCGTTGATCTTGGCACCCAGCGCACCGGCTTTCAGCGAGGCTTCCACCATCCGGTTGATTTTGGGTGTAGAAACCTTTTTGGCATCGCGGAGGCTATCCTGGTGCAGGTTCAGCAGCTCACCTATTCTTGTCTGGTCAATGGCGTTAGCGGCAAACATGGCCCGCGCCTCGCGCAGGATATCGCGGTCTGAAAGGTTCCCTTCAAATAACCGGAACTGCTCTTCAGAAAGTTCAGACCGGAAACGTCCGGCTTCTGCTGCCGGGAAGGTATGCAGATCAAAGGAAGGCTCCTTTGCTGTGAGCTGGCGGATAATATCGAGCATTCCGAATTTTACGTGCTTGAGAATACCCAGCGTGTCTTTGGGTTCCAGCGAGTCGCCCAGAACGAAAGTACCCAGCTTAACCGGGTAGGAAAGTGCCATGGGCTCAGGCACAGTCTCCAGGTACATAATATTTCCCAGGGCGGTAGAGTACTGATCCATCATTCCGCCGGGCTCGCCAAATTCCAGTACTTCAGCTTCTACGGCATATTTCCCGATTTCAAAGCGGCTGGCCTCTTCTGCGGGTTTTGTATCTGCCATCCGGGTCAGAAAATGGATCCAGGTCACCAGCAGGGCAGAAGAGCTGGAAGTTCCCGAGTTAATGGGGATATTGCCGTTTACATGAACATCAAAACCCGTTTCAAACCGGTAGCCGTGCCTGCGGAGTACATTAATGGCGGACTTAAAATAATCACGTTCTTTGGTATACTGCAGATGGGGTTCCAGGAGGAATATTTCTTCGGATTGAATATCCGGCATGTGGATATGGATCTTGTTATCCGTTCTTTTTTCTCCGGAAACGTTGATTCTCCGGGAGATGGCAGCGGCAATTACCGGCAGGCCCAGGTAATCCTGATGCTCTCCGAAAAGACAGATTCTGCCGGGAGTTGAAATTTTCATACAAACAAATAAAAAAATACCGGAATGGTTCCGGGTGAAATAATGTAGGGTTCAAAAATACAACTAATCATGACATTATTCCACCAGTTTTGACAGTTTTGTGTTTAAGCGGCCGGATCTTGCCGCCGCATACCGTCCGGGCCGGAGAGTAGAACATTGTTTATCAAAGGATTATTAATTTTTTTCTATTGTTTGGTAAAATAAAAAATACCTGCTAATTTCGGGAAACAGAAAAACAATCCTAAACTTTACATGGGGCGGCAAGTGTTAGTTCTGAATGCCGATTACAGTGCGATAAGTGTCTGTACGGTTCCAAAGGCATTTTTACTGGTTTATCTTAACAAGGCAGAAATGGTCGCAGAAGCCGATGCAGCATGCCTCAGAACAGTGTCGGCCATTTATTCCATGCCCACTATTATCCGGCTTCACAGTTACGTGAGGGTTCCCTACAAGAGCATCGTTCTTAACCGGCAGAACATTTTTAAGAGAGATCATCACCAGTGCCAGTACTGCGGGTCTTCCAAAGACCTTACCCTGGATCACGTTTTACCCAAGTCGCGCGGGGGAAAAACCAGCTGGGATAACCTGGTGGCGGCCTGCCGTCACTGCAATTCCAGGAAAGGAGACTGCCTGCCGGAGGAGGCCGGTATGCCGCTGAAACAGAAACCGTTTCGTCCTACTTTTGTTATGTTTGTCCGGGATTATTCCGGCAATATTGAGAGCACCTGGCTTCCCTACCTGAACCGTTGGCGTTAAATTTGGCGCATTTTCTCCTGTTCAGGCGTATATTTGTGCTTTGATCAAAACCAGAAGCAATGAACTTTTTTATTCCTGTCTTTGAAGGAGCGGATACAGCCTCCCTTTTACCGGTACCTGCCTATCTTGAAAATTTCACCGGTAAAGCGGGAGAGCAGGTTTTTTACGTAGATGCAGAAGGAAACCGGTATGATATACTGGGACTGGGAAAACAAAAAGATGGCGCTTCGGTCATCCGTGCGGTAAGGAGTTTTTTTTATAAACAAAAAAACCGCCTGAAAGGGGAGGTAGTGGTCAGGCTGGCCGGCGAAGAGGAGAAAAACTATGTATCTGAAATAAGCCAGGGCATTTACCTGGGCCGGTATGAGATAGGGGTGCTGAAGAGCGGGAGCGACAGGAAACCCGACTGGTACGATGAAGCACCCGGTTTTTCATTTGAAGGAATAAACGGGGAAGAAGAAATGGTGAAGGGCCGCTACTTTGCCGAAACCCGGATGCGGATCATGAAATGGGGCGATGCCCCGGGCAATTATAAAACGCCGCAGATCCTGGCCGGCTGGATAGCGGAGGCCGGAAAGGAGAGCGGTTTTGAGGTAGAGCTTTACGATGCGAAAGCCTGCGAAGAGCTGGGCATGCACGCCCTGCTGGGCGTGGGCCGGGGCAGCCGGGAAAACCCGCCGGTATTCTGTATCCTGAAGTACAGTCACCCGGAAGCGGTAAAGACTATCGGACTGGTGGGGAAAGGCGTGACGTTTGATACGGGCGGGGTATCGCTGAAGCCGGGCGATAACATGAACTACATGAAGTCGGATATGGGCGGAGCAGCCGCCGTGGCCGGTACCATAGAGATGGCGGCTAAATTAAAGCTCCCTGTGAATCTTATCGGGGCCATACCCATTACCGAAAACTGTATAGACAGCTATGCTATCAAACCGGGCGACGTGATCGGGTCTTACTCCGGGAAAACCATAGAGGTGATCAATACCGATGCGGAAGGGCGACTGATCCTGGCCGATGCCCTGAGCTATATCACGGATCATTTTAAAACCGATGTGCTGATTGACCTGGCCACGCTGACGGGCAACGCCATCATGTCACTGGGGTATAAGGCAGCTGCCCTCATCTCGCCGGACGATGACCTGGCTGCGGCACTTTTTGCTTCGGGCCTGAGCACAGGCGAGAAGGTTTGGCGGATGCCGCACTGGGACGACTACAAAGACGCCCTCAAATCAGATATTGCCGATCTCAAGAACCTGGCCGGTTCCCCCATAGGCGGAGCCATTAATGCGGCCAAATTCCTGGAAGAATTTACAAGGGAGCACCCGGCATGGGCCCACCTGGATATCGCCGGAACCGCCTTTGCCGATTCCGAGTTCGGGTCGATGAAGTCAGCTACGGGTTATGGGGTGAGGCTGCTGGTGGATTACCTGGAGAAGGCATAAAAAACCGGACCTTTCTTATACCTTTTCGGCCGGAATATCGTTAGTTTCCATATTCCGGTTCCGGCTTATGAGATCTTTCCTGACTTTCCTGATATTTTTTGCGGTAAATGCCTATTCCCAGAACACTGAAATAGTGGTGGGGAAAAGCTATTTCGGTACCACTATTGATGAAAAGGAAATCTGCAACCTGGTGGCGTTTACCACCCGTCCTGAAGTGACCATGGCCGTGGAGAACATTGTAAAACGCTCCGGCCTGAAACAGAACTTTTATGTGATGGAGTGCCCGAATACGGACAACTGCTTTGCGGCTACCCGGAACGGCGAAAGGCTCATTGTCTATGATGCCCGTTTTTTCAGCCGGCTCAATTCCGTTACCAAAACCGACTGGGCAGCACTCAGTATCCTGGCCCATGAGATCGGGCATCACCTTCAGGGACATACCATTAAAAGCGGCGGCTCCGATCATAACCGGGAGCTGGAAGCCGACGAGTTCAGCGGCTTTGTGATGTACCAGATGGGTGCTACACTCTCCGAGGCGCAATCGGCCATCCGGAGCGTTACCCCGGAATACACCACCAGCTCCCACCCCCCGCGGAGTGTAAGGCTCAAAGCCATTGAGACGGGGTATAATAATGCCCGTGAGCTCTACCCGAAAGTTACTGCTACGGCTGATAACCCCGCTCCGGTGGCAAAAGAAGTGAAAACAGGCTGCATAGAAGGAAACTGTACGGAAGGGCGGGGAATAGCCATTAACTCCCGCACATTTGACCGTTACGAAGGTGACTGGCACCTGGGGCGACGCCACGGCTACGGCCGGGAGTTTTCTGTGGAAGGGCAGCTCAGGTATATGGGCAGCTTTGAAGAGGGAAAATATTCAGGCAGCGGAATTTTATTCCTGGCCAACGGAGACCGCTATGAAGGCGGATTTCTGAAGGGGAAAATGCACGGGAAAAACAGCCGCTACATCTTCAAAAACGGCGATATTCTTACCATTAACTATGAGCAGGGCCTTCGCCAGGGCTTTGGTATCCTGACCCGGAATTCGGGTCAGCAGAGCAATACCTACTTTAAAAATGACCGGCGAATTCATTAATCTGCCGAATTAAAATTGAATCGTACTTATTTTTTGCTTTATATTTGTTCCCCATTACCTTACGGAATATGTCTTGGTTTAGAAGAACAGAAAAAGGAATAAGTACTCCTACGGAACTGAAACGGGAAACCCCTGACGGTTTGTGGTATCAGTGCCCGGAATGCAAAAACGTGGTTCAGACCCGTGAGCATCAACAAAATGCATACACCTGTCCCAAATGTAATTATCATGATAAAATAGGTTCGGAAGCCTATTTTTCTATTCTTTTTGATGAAGGAAAATACACCGAGCTGGATAAAGATATGATGTCAGGGGATCCGCTGAATTTTGTGGACACCAAAGCCTACCCTGCCCGGATCAGGGCCACGGTAGAGAAAACCGGCCTGAAAGATGCCTGCCGCACTGCGCACGGAAAGATCAACGGTGTGGCCTTTACCGTATCCTGCATGGATTTCAGTTTTATAGGCGGCTCTATGGGCTCTGTGGTGGGTGAAAAGATAGCACGGGGTATAGATCATGCCCTGAAGCGTAAAACCCCGTTTCTGATGATCTCCAAATCAGGCGGTGCCCGGATGATGGAAGCCGGTTTTTCACTGATGCAGATGGCCAAGACCTCTGCCAAGCTGGCATTGCTGGATGAAGCAAAAATCCCGTATATCTCCCTCTTAACTGACCCCACCACCGGTGGCGTTACCGCGTCATTTGCCATGTTAGGTGACCTGAATATTGCCGAACCGGGCTCGCTGATCGGTTTTGCAGGCCCCAGAGTGATCAAGGAAACCATCGGTAAAGATCTTCCGAAAGGATTCCAGACGGCAGAGTTTGTGCTGGAGCACGGCTTCCTGGATTTCATTGTAGACCGGAAAGAGCTGAAAGACAAGCTGTCATCAGTGGTTACCCTGATGATGCAGAATTCCTGAGAAGCTGCAGGGCTTGATGAAAAGTGACCCGTTTATTCTTTTCCTGCTGGCAGTAGTGGGATTGGCGTATTTCTTTCCCGGGCCGGCTCATGTACTTCCCCTTGATACGCTTGCCAGTGCCGGTATTTCCCTGGTATTTTTCTTTTACGGCTTAAAGCTCAGCCCTGAGGATATTCGGTCGGGTTTGAGCAAAGGCAGGCTTCACCTGCTGATACAGGTCTTCACCTTTGTGGTATTTCCGCTGGTGGTATGGGCCGTTAAGCCCTTTTTCCCCACCAGAGAGGTCTGGTTAGGCCTGTTTTTCCTGGCGGCACTGCCTTCTACGGTTTCTTCTTCGGTGGTGATGGTATCGCTGGCCCGGGGAAATATCCCTGCCGCTATCTTTAACGCCAGTATTTCGGGACTGATCGGGATTGTGGTCACGCCTTTGTGGATGAGTATTTTTCTTAAAGCTTCAGGCGGCGATATGTCGGCCATCTATATGAAGCTCCTACTTGAGATTCTGGTTCCTATCACTGCCGGGCTGCTCCTGCAGAAGAAGCTGAGCGGAATGACACAGAAGTTCAGGTCATTTTTCACAAAGTTTGACCGGGCCGTTATATTGCTGGTGATTTATAAGAGCTTTGTTCACTCTTTTGAAAGTGGTATTTTCAACAGCATACCCCTGAAAAGCCTGGCCTTCCTGTGCGGGTGGGTGCTGATGCTTTTCTGGATAGTTTACGGGCTGATTTTCTTCACGGCCCGGAGCCTGGGCTTTAACCGCGAAGACCGGATCACGGCCCTTTTCTGCGGCACCAAAAAATCGCTGGTCCACGGAACGGTATTTTCAAAAGTGCTGTGGGGAGGGTCAGCCACGGTAGGGATAATTCTGCTGCCCTTAATGCTCTTCCATGCCTTGCAGATTCTGATTGTAGGAGTGATAGCGGGCAGATATGCGCAGAGAACCGCATGAAGCCTGAAAATTATCTCCTATCTTTGGGTTTCAAAACAGGAGATAAATTATGCAGAAAGTATTAACTGGTCTTTTTCTGGCGCTTGGTATTTTAAACCTTTACCAGTTTGCTGATACGTTTATGCGGGAGGTGCCCGGTCCTTTTCGTTTCTTATTCTGGGAAACCGGGCTGACCGGTTACCGGATCAAATGCCTGACTTTTGCAGCCGTTTTTATTTTCGGTTTTTGGGGCAATTATAAGAAAATGAAAAGGTGATTTGGCAGACAAAAACAGGTCTTTGGTCGCTGTATTAACATATATTAACAAATCCCTGTCCCTTCTGCACGGCAGAAAAATGGTATATTTGTTGGTTCTATGAGACAAATTAGCGGGATTTTTTCAAAGCTTTTCTGGCTGTTGATGGCATTTCACATTCTGTTGGTGGGATCAGAGTTTCCTGAAATCCTGGAAGAAAAACCTGTGTCCGGTTATATTTTGTCTGAAAAAAAGCTCCCCTCTTCTTCTTTCCTGAAAAAAATAAAAGCATTACCGGGGATTCCCGAAAAAATGACGCAGGAAGAAACCATGGAGCATCCGGATTACGCGCCTTTGGGCCTTAAAAACCGGACCGAATTGCCCGAATCCGTGCAGGTTCCGTCTGACAAAGGAATTCCCTTTAAAGAAATAAGCCGCCCCCAATTTCATCCCGACAGGCAGGATTTGCCTCCGGAAGCTCTTCATTCCTAATTCTTTCCAGAACTATTCCGGTTCTTTGTAAGGTCATAGCTTATCTGCTTTGGCCCGTTTCATTATTCATTTTATTCACTTCTTATGAAGAGTCATATTTTTATTACAGCTATTGCCCTGCTGGCGGTTTCGTGTTCAAAAGAAAAACCGGCAGAAACCACTTCTGCAGGGGAAGATAAATTTCTGATAGCACATCCTATCATTAAACCGGCCAATAACCCGATGGAATTTGTAGCCGAGATTAACGCAAAACAGAATGTGGAAATCCGCGCCAAAATCAGGGGATTTGTAGAAAAAGTACTGGTAGACGAAGGACAGCTCGTGAAAAGCGGCCAGCTGCTTTTTACCGTCAGTAACAATATTAACCAGCAGGATCTGGCCAAGTCACAGGCCCAGGTAAAGATTGCAGAGGCTGAATTAAAAGCCATAAAGCTGGAACTGGAGAACGCTAAAAACCTTTTTGACAAAAATATTATTTCAAAGGCTGAACTTGACCTGGCATCGGCACGGGTGGAGGCGGCCAATGCCAAAGTGGCCGAAACCCTTTCCGAAGAAGAAAGAGCCAAGCTGAATGTTTCTTATTCACAGATCCGTGCCCCTTTTGACGGCATTATTAACCGGATTCCCAATAAAACGGGAAGCCTGGTGGAAGAGGGTGCCCTGATGACCACCATCTCCAATAATGCGGAGGTTTACACCTATTTTAATGTTTCGGAGAAAGATTATCTCGACTTCATCCTGGACAAGCAGGAGGGAGTGACCAGTGAAGTAACGCTTTACCTGGCTAATGGGGCAGAATACCCGTATAAAGGGCTGATAGAAACCTCTGAAAGTGAATTTGACAAGAATACGGGGAATATCGCTTTCCGGGCGCGGTTTCCGAACCCGCAGCGCCTTCTGAAGCACGGGGGTAGCGGCAAGATCATCCTGGATAACCACATTTCAGAGGCCCTCCACATCCCGCAGAGGTCTACCTTTGAGGTACAGGATAAGCTGTATGTGTATGTGCTGGATGCTGAGAATGTATTGCAGCAGCGTACTATCCAGCCGGTTTTGCGGGTACAGCATTATTATATTGTGGATGACGGAATCAACCCGGACGACAAAATCCTTTTTGAAGGGGTTCAGCGGGTGAAAGCAGGAGAGAAGGTCGCTGCACAGCTGATTAACAGGGAAGAAGTAGAGAAAAGAATTAACCAGTAAGTATCATGTTTCAAAAGTTTATACACCGCCCGGTGTTATCTATCGTCATATCGGTACTTATCGTTCTTATCGGCGCAATTTCACTGTTGCAATTGCCCATTACGCAGTATCCCGATATTGCCCCGCCGGAGGTAAACGTGACCACCCGGTTTACGGGAGCCAATGCAGATGCCGTGGTAAAAGCGGTAATTACACCCCTGGAAAAAGCCATTAACGGGGTGCCGGGGATGTCGTATATGACCTCCGTTTCGGGGAATGACGGTACGGGGATCATCCAGATCATTTTTAAGGCGGGAATTGACCCGGATGTGGCTGCGGTTAACGTACAAAACCGGGTGACCTCGGTGATGGATGAGCTGCCGGAAGAGGCCATCAAAGCCGGGGTGATCGTAGAAAAAGTACAGAACAGTATGCTGATGTACCTGAATATCCTGAGTGATGATAAGGAGCTGGATGAAAAATTCCTCTTCAACTTTGTGGATATCAACGTTCTGAAAGAGCTTAAACGGATAGAAGGGGTAGGTTTTGCCGAACTGATGGGCCGCCGTGATTATGCCATGAGAGTATGGCTGAATCCGGAAAAAATGCTCATGTATAATATTTCTTCCAATGAAGTAATTGCCAAACTGAAAGAGCAGAATGTGGAGGCGGCTCCCGGCAAGATCGGGGAAAGCTCCGGAAAAGAGGGGCAGTCGCTACAGTATGTACTTCGCTATACCGGGAAATTAAATACGCAGCAGGCCTATGAAGAGCTGGTGATCCGGAGCAAGTCTGACGGGGAGATTCTTCGGCTGAAAGATATTGCAGAGGTAGAGTTTGACTCACAGGATTACAATGTGCTTTCCAAGGAAAACGGGCAGCCTTCCGGGTCTATCATGATCAAGCAGCGGCCCGGCAGTAATGCCAAAGAGGTAATTGAAAATATTAAGACCCGTATGGCTGAGCTGAAGGCCACCAGCTTTCCGCCGGGCATGGATTACACTATCGGGTATGATGTGTCAGCATTCCTGGATGCCTCCATCGCAGTGGTGCTTCGTACCCTGGTAGAAGCGTTCCTGCTGGTGGCCCTGGTGATCTTTATTTTCCTCCAGGACACGCGCTCTACCATTATCCCTATTATTGCGGTACCCGTATCGCTGGTAGGTACCTTCTTTTTTATGCAGATGCTGGGTTTCTCACTGAACCTGATCACCCTGTTTGCGCTGGTGCTGGCCATCGGTATTGTGGTAGATAATGCCATTGTGGTGATTGAGGCGGTACACGCCAAAATGGAAAGTAAGCATCTGTCTCCGCTCAAAGCCACAGAAGAGGCCATGTCGGAGATCAGCGGGGCCATCATTGCCATTACCCTGGTAATGTCAGCGGTGTTTGTACCGGTAGCCTTTATGGAGGGCCCTACGGGAATCTTTTACCGCCAGTTTTCCCTGACCATGGCGGTGGCCATTGTGCTTTCAGGGGTTACGGCGCTCACGCTTACACCGGCATTGTGTGCTCTCTTCCTGAAAGATACGCACGGAGAACCGAAGAAGGGGCTTGTGGCCCGCTTCTTCAACAGCTTCAATAACTGGTATAACGGTATTTCCGGACGGTATCAGAAACTGCTGCGTGTGATTGCCAACAGGAATGTGGTCACCTTCGGTGTACTGGCGGTGTTTTGTGCAGCTACCGGCCTGGTGGGAAGCTTTGTCCCTTCCGGCTTTATCCCGGAAGAAGACCAGGGAGCTTTTTATGCCAATATTACCACGCCTTCAGGGGCTACACTGGAAAGAACCGAGAAAGTGGTAGACGAGGTGCAGTCTATTGCTAACGGGATGGAAGAGGTGAGCACGGTTTCCAGTCTTTCCGGGTTCAGTACCCTGTCAGAAGGTACGGGAGCTATTTATGGTATGAACCTGATCAGCCTGAAGAACTGGAGCGAGAGAGACAAGTCTGACGCAGAGATTATTGAAGACCTGGCGGCAAAAACCCGGCATATCAAAGATGCCACCATAGAGTTTTTCAGGCCGCCACCTGTGCCGGGCTACGGTAACTCCAGCGGCTTTGAGCTGCGCTTGCTGAACCGGTCAGGTTCGGATGAGATCGGAGACCTGCAGGAGGTGACTGACGCCTTTGTGGCAGAGCTGAACAAACGCCCGGAGATCACCAATGCCTTTACCACCTTTGATGCCAGTTTCCCGCAGTTTATGCTGGATATTGACGAAGACCGGGCGGCACAGAAAGGGATTACTGCAGATAATGCCATGAGTACCCTGCAAACCCTGATCGGGTCAGAATATGCCACTAACTTTATCCGTTTCGGACAGATGTATAAGGTAATGGTGCAGGCCTCGCCGCAGTTCCGTGCCGAGCCGGAAGACCTGCTGAAGCTGACCGTAAAAAACAACGAAGGCGAGCTGGTGCCGTATTCATCTTTCCTGAAAGTGGAAAAAGTGTATGGACCGGAGCAGATCACCCGGTACAACATGTACCCCTCGGCCATGATTAACGGCCAGCCGGCGCCTGGGTACAGCAGCGGGGAAGCCATCACCGCCATCAAGGAAGTGGCGGAGAGTCTGCCGAAAGGGTATGGTTATGACTGGGCCGGAGCCTCGCGTGACCAGGCCAATGCAGGAAACGAGACTTTCATCATTTTTGCACTGTGTCTGCTGTTTGTTTACCTGATCCTGGCGGCCCAGTATGAGAGCTTCCTGCTACCTCTCCCTGTAATTCTTTCTTTGCCGGTAGGTATTTTCGGGGCCTTGTTTTTCCTGATGCTTCTGGGCCTGGAGAATAACATTTATGCCCAGATTTCCATGGTGATGCTGATTGGTATCCTGGGTAAAAACGCTATTCTGATCGTGGAATTTGCCGTGCTTATCCAGGAAGAACAGAAGGTAAGTCCCCTGATAGCGGCGGTAGAGGCGGCCACAGCGCGTTTACGGCCTATCCTGATGACTTCCTTTGCGTTTATTGCCGGGCTGATTCCCCTGATGCTGGCTTCCGGTGCAGGAGAGATCGGTAACCGGACCATCGGATCGGCTACGGTAGGCGGAATGCTGATCGGGACGGTCTTCGGTGTGATCATTATTCCCGGTTTGTATGTGGTATTTGCCACTTTGGGACAGAAAACTAAAAAGGCGTAAAGCTATGAGTGATTAGAAATTAGATGTTAGCAATTAGATGTTAGATGTTAGTTCATAAACACATCTAACATCTAACATCTAATTGCTAATCGCTAAATGCTAAATTATATACAAATGAAAATACTATTTAAACTCATCTGTCTGATCCTGCTTGTGGCAGGATGTAAGACCCGGAATATACATTTTACGGTACCGGAGAGAACGCTTCCCGAACGCTTTCAGCGCTATACGGACAGTACCACCATAGCCGACATAAAATGGCGGGATTACTTTGGGGACCCCCACCTGGTGGCCCTGATAGATACGGCACTGGCCAATAACCCTGACCTGAAAATTGCGATGGAGAGGGTTGAAATGGCGAATGCAGGCTTATTAAACGCCCGCGCGGCGCTGCGGCCCACGGTTTCAGGGAACGTTGCCCCGGCCATTCGCCGCTATGGCCTTTATACCATGGACGGCGCCGGTAATATTTCTACGGAGATGACCCCCGGCAAGATCGTTCCGACGAATCTGCCCGATTTTTATATCGGACTGCAGTCATCCTGGGAAATAGATATGTGGAAGAAGCTGTCTAACCGTAAAAATGCGGCGTACAGCAGTTTCCTGGCCAGTATGGAGGGAGCCCGTTTTGTGACCACCTCTCTTATCACTGAAGTGGCCCTGTCGTACTATGAGCTGATTGCCCTGGATAATGAACGGGAGATACTGACTGAAACCGTCCGGAACCAGGAGGAGGTGCTGGATGTGATCCGCTACCAGAAAGAAGCGGCCAGGGCCAATGAGCTGGTGGTGCAGCAGTTTAAGGCGCAGCAGCTCAATACCCAGACCCTGGAACGGGAGGTGCTGCAGCGGATCACCGAAACCGAGAACCGGATCAATTTCCTGCTGGGCCGGTATCCGCAACCCATTCAGCGGAATATGGAGCTTTTGTTCCGCGATCTGCCCCTGGAGATTGCTTCGGGGATTCCTTCGCAACTGCTGTTGAACCGGCCGGATATCCGGGCGGCCAATTACCAGGTGCAGGCCAGCCGGTTTGATGTAAAAGCGGCCAATGCCGAGTTCCTGCCCAGCCTGACGCTGACAGCCGGACTCGGGTACCAGGCGTTTAACCCGAAATTCCTGTTTAATACACCGGCGTCTATTGCGTATTCACTGGTAGGCGGACTTACGGCTCCACTGATTAACAAAAGGGCCATTGAAGCCCGGTTCAGTATGGCCAAATCTTCACAGATCATTGCTATGTATGAATATCAGAAGGCTATTCTGAACGGCTATACAGAGGTAGTGAACGAGCTGAGCCGGATTAATGCCCTGCGCGAGATCAGCGACCTGAGAACTTTACAGAGCCAGGTGCTGGAAGAATCAGTGGAAACGTCAAACCAGCTGTATATTTCCGCGAAAGCCACCTACCTGGAAGTATTGGTAGCACAGCAGAATGCCATCCAGGCCAAGCTGGATATGGTGGATTCACACCGGAAGCAGCTGATGGCGTCTATTAATATCTATAAGGCGCTGGGGGGCGGATGGAAGTAAGGGGTTTTAAAAAAGATACCGAATCTATTGATTTCTTGTAGATTATACTTATTTTCGTTGGTTAAAGGTGCTTGAAGAATAGTATGCCCTTCGGCAAGCTCAGGTTGACAATAATACCCAATGAGCTACCACTGTCACCATGAGTTTGACGAAGAGCATAATATCGTACCCCCGACAAGGGACCTACCTATGAACTACCTGGAAAATAAGCGATTTCTACTGGATTTTGCCGGAGAGCTCCGGAGAGAGCGCCCTCTGATCCATCATTTTAAGGTATCAGACGAGCTCTTGCGAAAGATAGCCCTCATGGAGGAAATCTCAGCCATAGATGCCTCCGTTTATTCTCTTTTTGACTTCACGGAAGGAGAGTATCTCTTTCATACCCGGAATTTTCATGTTTTAACCGGCTACTCATCTGCACTTCCGCTCGGTAAAATAAAAGATATTTACACGGCTTTTGTCCCCGAAAGAAGAACGGTCGACAAGTACGTGGAGCTGTTAAGAAAAGTGTATGCTATACTTACGGAGGAAGAAAAAAACGAACTCCGGGCGGCAGTAGTAGGCGGAGTGGTGGAAAACATCCATCATACCACATTCAGATGCTGCTACCTGGCACAGCCGCTCACTTTTAATGATACCGGTAACGTGGAATTAAGTTTTGACAGCCTCTCCGATATACAGTCACTTCTGGCTCCCCAGCCCGGCTTCTGGATGCGTTTTTACACACATAAAAGGGTATTTTACTGGCATTCACATACTAACCGGTTTGTGGAAAAAGATATTGTACTCCCCAGTGAACGTGAAGTTCTCCTACTCTGGAAAAAAGGAATACCTATTCCTGCAATAGCCTCAGATTTAAAAGTGAGCGTATTTACCGTGAAAAACCAGTTGAGCAATCTGCGTAAAAGACTGTTAGTAAGAGACAATACTTCTGCCATCCAGCTTTGTATGCGTACCGGCATCATTGAGAATTCTCTATAATTCTTATCATTTTTAAAATCCAATAGTCTTTTGGACTATTGAGACATCGGATTGCTTCACGGAATATTGTGGAAACTTTTCAACTATAACCATGAAGAACACCTGTATTCTCCTTTTAACATTGATTTCAGCTTTCCCGTCATTTGCCCTTCCTGCTCAAAAAATTTCCGGATATGTAAAAGATACCACGTCGGCACCCGTGCCCTTTGCCGTGGTGGGACTGGCCTCTTATGCTGACTCCCTGCTGCTGAAATTTGAGGTAACGGATGAGAAAGGATTTTTTGAATTTGAAGCGGTGACGTCGGGGCACTATTTCCTTAAAGTTTCATCCACGGGCTTTCAGGAATTTATCTCTTCCCCCTTTGAGGTTTCAGATGCTGTAGCTCAACACCAGATTGTATTATCAGCCGTACAAAATTATTTGGAACAAGTAACGGTCTCAGCCGCAAAACCTATAATAGAATCTTTACCCGACCGCCTGATTTTTAATGTAGGTCAGCTGATTTCGGCCAGTGGAGGAAATGCATTTGACCTGCTTTCCCAGGCCCCCGGTGTTACCCTGAACTCTGACGGGCTGGTTAGCCTTCGGGGCAAACCGAACGTTCTGGTACTGGTAGATAACCGGGAAAACTTTATACAGGGCGAAAACCTGGCCACTTTTTTAAAGGGTATGCCGTCAGACCAGATTCTGTCGCTGGAGATTATCACCCGGCCTTCAGCTAAATATGCGGCCTCCGGTACGGGCGGAATCATAAATATAAAGACGAAAAAAAATGCGCAACGGGGCTTTGGAATAAATGTTAGCTCCGGCCTGAGACAAGGGATCAACTTTAATACGAACAATAACCTGGCGGTTAACTGGCGGAATGAGAAATTCTATATATTTGCTAACTACGGCTATGTCAGAAACGGGGTTTATCACAAACTGAAAATGAATAATACCTTCCTGAGTGAGGAAGGAAAGACCTTAAGCCAGACAGAGCAAGTCTATGAAGTATCGTTAAAAAACAATATAAACAGTGTACAAACCGGGATAGATTTTACCCATAAGAAAACTTTCCTGGGAATAAGTTATTCGGGAGTATTTGAAAATCACCTTCCCCGAACCCAGATAACGAAAACCGATATATTCAATGCCTCTCACCAGCTTATCGAAAAAGTGAGCGGAGAGCGTTTGAGAGCCCGTGATATCACACGGAATACAGTAAACTTTAACTATATCAGGTCTTTTGCCCGGCCGGGAACCGAGCTGACCGTGGCGGCAGACTACTTTAATTATGACCTGGATATGAATTATACCATATCCAATGCTTTTCATCGTTTGGATACCGGCACTGACACCACCGTTAACTTTATGCAGACCATCCCTAACGCTATGAAAGTTTATTCCGCTAAAGCAGATTTCACCTCCCCTTTATCTGGAAGCAGTACATTCCAGGCAGGGTGGAGATCTTCTTTTTCCCGCATGAATAATGTGTATAATTTTTCTATTTTTGATCCTCTGACCGGGCAATACCGCTTAGATGCAGCAAGAAGCATTCACTATACATTTAATGAGGACATTCATTCGGGATATATCAACTTCCTGCATACGTTTTCAGAAACCTTTGACATAGAAGCAGGCGTTCGCCTGGAGGCTACCACCAATACATCTGTAGAAAAGCGTACAAAGGACCGTTTAGATAAAAGTTATACCCGCCTGTTCCCTAATTTGATGATCAACTACAATCCCGGGGAGAATCATTCTTATTCATTGAGTTACTCCCGTCGGTTCAACCGGCCGGAGTATACCACGCTCATTCCGGCTTATCTCTATACCGATCTGCTTTATTACTTATACGGGAACCCGCACCAGGATCCTGAGATGGCGGATAACGCAGATCTGTCTTACACATTTATGGGTAAGCTTACGGCCAACCTGAATTTTTCTTATCTCGACAAAATGTTCTTTACAGCGCTTACGGCCGACTCTGAAAATCATTCTATCGGAGAAACCACGATTAATCACGGGCACCAACGTTCAGCCGCTTTTTCGATAGATTATTCTGACCAGCTCAGGCCCTGGTACAGCCTGACCTTAAGCTCAACTCTCGGTCACCGGAAAACAGAGACCGGCGAGGAGAAGAATATTGCCAAAGGATATTATTTCCAGGGGCAGATGATGCATCGTTTTTCCCTGGGAAAAGGGTGGAGTGCAGAAGTTGCAGGTGTCTTTACCTCCGGCCAGTATGAGTCTTTTGAATATTACCTGAACCGGTACGGGTACATGGTGCTGGGGCTTGGGAAAACCCTGTTTAAAGGAAAAGGGAGTATAAAAGTACAAATGAGAGACCCCTTCTACAGTATGGTGTATGATTACGATACGCGATTTCCTACCCTGATCCAGAAGTGGGTTGTGCGTCAGGACTCCCGGCAGGTAGGGCTCGCTTTCAATTATCGGTTCGCCTCAGGGAATGAGACCAAAACCCGCAGCAGGATTACCAGTAATGAGGAAGAGAAGAAACGATATAAAGATTAAAAGAAGCGGGCTGAATATTATTATGTTCAGCCCGCCGGTGCCTATTTTTCCCACCATACTTTGGTCATAGGCGTATCACCGCCTATACGGTCAGCTGCCACCCTGTAATTTTCCGCATTGAACCTCCTGACATCATTGTGGTACATGAAGCGGCTGGGCATTATGCCGTTTTGCAACATATAAGGGGTTTTAGGCAATACAGGGAAGCCCGTTCTTCGGTACTCAAACCACTGCTGGTAGTCATTAAAGAAAAGGCCCAGGTATTTCTGGGTCATGATCTGTTCCAGCGTGCCGTTGAACTGAGCTTTGGGATTGTCAAAATAGCTGTCATTGATCATTCCGTTTTTCCATTGGGTAACGGCGGCTTTCACCCCTTTTTCATAGGCCGCTTTGGCGGCTGCCTGATCACCGGAAAGCAGGGCCGATTCAGCCTTGATAAACTCCACTTCTGCGTAGCTCATCATGACTTCCACCACTTCAGTACCCAAGGTGGTGAACACCATCAAATCGCCGTTAGGAGTGCTGGGACTGTAGTCAAACTGCGACTCGTCACCGGAGTGGGCACTGGGAATCCCCTTGTAACCCAGGTTAACTACCGTCTGACCTTCCAGGCGTGATGCCGTGGTCATAAACAGGGGCCGGCGGGGATCTTCCAGCTCATTCAGCAGGTCCACAAAGAAGGAGCTCATGGCTTCAAAGTTTACATAATCCTGGCGTCTTCCCCAGGCGTAATCGTAGGGAGTGAGGCCGGAGATCTTCACTAGTGCCGCATCGGCATTGCTTGTAAATACAGGATATTGAGTGGGGTTGGCAATGATTTGCTTCAGCCTGTCGTAGCCATTTCTTTTGGACGCCCGCAGGTGGATTCTCAGCAGAAGGGAATTGTTAAATTTCCGCCACCTGGTGCGGTCGTTGTTATACAGCAGGTCATTGCCGCTCATCACTCCGTTTTCAGCGTAAATGGTATTGGCTTCTTCCAGCCGGGCAATGAGGGTTTTGTAAATCTCTTCCTGCTGATCAAAAACCGGCTGGCTCACGCCCTCTTCCGCTTTCATGGCATCCGAGTAAGGAATATCGCCGAAACTGTCGGTGAGGATTCCCACAATGTAGGCCTCCAGCGTGGCGGCGACGGCTTTATATACCGGCTGATTGTAAATTTCAGCGGCCTCTTCCATTTCTTTAACATTACGGAGAAGCCTGTAACAGGTATTCCAGGTTCCGTTTCCGGCCGTTTCGGTAATTTCGTAACGGTGCACCCCGTTAGCTACGCTGGGGTTAGGAAGGCCTACCTGCATGATCTGCCAGGTGAAATCATAGCTGCGCACCGTAAAATACGTGCTCATACCGTAAATGGTAGGTGTCAGCAGGCTGCCCGGGTTCACCCGGTCGATCCGGTTGGGATCGGTATTGATGTCTTCAAAATCGCCGGTGCAGGAGAGTATTGAAAAGGCGAAGATTATGGTTAAAAGTATGTTTTTCATCTGTAATAAGAATTAGAATTTCAGCTTCAGGTTTACCCCCCAGGTTCTGGGAGTAGGCAACTGCCCCATTTCCACACCGGGCACCACGGTAGCCCCGTTAAGGGAGGCGGTTTCCGGATCAAAAACCGGGAACTTCGAGATCATGGCCAGGTCACGTCCGTAAAGGGCAATGCTGGCACCGTTCAGTTTCAGGCGTGAAACCAGGGCGGGGGCAAAATTGTACTCCAGCCGCACTTCTCTCAGCTTGATATAGGAGGCGTCGAAGCTGTTGGTCTCAATATTTGCTCTTCTGTAATAATCGCCGTACCAGGTGTTGATGTTCACCGGGGTGGTGTTGGGCGAGTAGCTTCCGTCAGCGTTCTGAACCACGCCCTCACCGATCACCGTGCCGGTTTCCCGGCCCAGCAGGGTGTGCTTCAGCTTACCCTGTTCGCTCATTTTATGGTGGGTTTGTGAGTAAACAATACCACCGTACTGTCCATCAAGCAGCACATTCAGCCGGAAATTCCGGTAAGAAAACTCGTTTACGAGACCGCCTCTCCAGTCGGCATAGGCACTCCCTATTTTCTGAATATCGGCAGGTCTTACAGCCAGACCGGTTTTGGCGTCAAATACCACCTGCCCCTGCTCATTTCTTACCAGGCCATAACCCCAGATGTCGCCGGTACTACCGCCTACGGTAGCAATGATAGAAGCCGTACCGCTGGAAGCGATGATCTGCTCTTCGCTGTTCAGGTCATCACTCAGCTCCATGATCCGGTTCTGGTTTTTAGCCCAGGTAGCAGTGATATTCCATTCAAAGTTCCTGTTGCTGAAAGGCTTGCCGCTCAGCATCAGCTCTATTCCCCGGTTCCGGATGGTACCGCTGTTGATATACGCCGAACTGAATCCGGTGGTAATGTCCATAGGTACGGTCAGTACCTGGTTTACGGTGGTATTGGTGTACAGGTTGATGTCGGCGTTGATTCGCTTCTTAAACAGGTAGAAGTTCAGTCCGCCTTCCCACGAGGTGGAGATCTCGGGTTTCAGGTTCCCGTTAAACAGGGTAGAGGGAGCCTCTGCTGAGCCCGGGAAAGCCGATTTGCCGTAATATTTGGCAATCCGGTACGGGTCGGTATCGGTTCCTACCTGCGCCCATGACAAGCGGGCTTTGGCAAAGGAGATCACCGATGGCAGGGTGAACAGGTCGGAAAGGATAAAGCTGGAGCTTACTGAAGGGTAGAAATACGAATTATTGGCTTGGGGAAGGGTGGATGACCAGTCGTTTCTACCCGTAATATCCACAAAGATCTGGTCTCTCCAACCCAGGTTCACTAACCCGAAAATGCTGTTGGTTTTGCGGCGGATCAGGTTATTGTCGGCCAGGGCCTGTTCCAGGGCATTCGACAGCTTGTACACGCCGGGGAGCATAAGGCCCCTCACCACGGCATTATTCTGTTTGCTTTCGCCCTGCATCAGGTTACCCCCGAGAGAGCCGGTGAAGCTGATGTCACGGCTGAAATTGTCTTTGTAGGTCAGAAGAGCGTCTGTATTTGATTCAAAGAAGTACACGTCCTGCTGCTTGTAGTATCCTTGCGGGAAGTTTGCCGTGTTCCAGGGTCTGCGCTGCTCGCGCTGGTCCTGGCGCATGTTCAGCCCGGTGCGGACCATCAGGTCCAGCTTGTCGGTGATGGTATAAACCCCCTGAAGGCTACCGTCTACGTTGGAGCTGTTGAGGCTGTTCGTCATCTCGTAGGCGATCAGGTAGGGGTTTTCAATGTAAGAGCTGAAGGGGTGAATCTGGGCAATCTGCTCCTGTCCTTTTTTCCAGCGGGGTTCATACCAGGCCAGGTCCACATTCGGGTTCTGGAAGATCATGAAATAGGCGATCGACTGGTTATTGTACCCCGTTCCCGGCAGGTTATCACTGGTTTTAGAAGTATAGCTTACTTTGGCATTCAGCCGTAAGCGGGAGGAGAGCTTCATGCTGGAGTTCAGGGAAGCGACCAGCCGCTCAAAACCGGTGTTAGGCATGATCCATTCGTTTTTGGTATGGGTAATGGAGGCCCGCGCCGAGTAGTTGTCGGTTGCGCCGTCCAGGGCTACGCTGTTCGTGGTGTTAAAACCGGTTCTCCAGAAGCCTTTGATGTTATCTTTATAAGGCTGCCAGAGCTGAGGCTCGGCAGACTGGCCTTCCAGCGCCGGATCATACTGGTAATAACGCTGGCCTTCAAATTTGGGTCCGAAGGCGCTGGAGGTGGAACCGGTGTTGGCACCGTCAGGAGATAAACCATAGGAATAGTAAAGTTCTCCGTCTTTATTCCGGTTCAGGTTTCCCTGGCCGTATTCGTACTGGTATTCGGGCCAGCGGAGCACATCGCTGATGCTGGTGTTGGAGTTGATGGTCACGCCTATTCCTTTGGTGTTCTTTTTCCCCGATTTGGTGGTAATGATCAGGGCGCCGTTACCGGCCCGGCTACCGTAAAGGGCTGTGGCGGCGGCTCCTTTCAGTACCGTTACCGACTCAATATCGTCCGGGTTGATGTCTCCCAGCCCGTTACCGAAGTCAATGGGAATATCTTTGTCCACGCCACTGGCCCCGGCCCCGTAGGCCTGGTCTACCCCCGAACTGGCCTTACCGTTAATCATGGGCACGCCGTCTACTACGATGAGTGCCTCGTTTTTGTTGGGGTCCAGAGAGCGGTCGCCTCTCAGGTTGATCCGGGCCGAGTTTAGCGGGCCTGCACCGGTCTGCAGGATGTTCAGACCGGCCACTTTGCCTTTCATGGCATCTGACCAGTTATTAGACATGGCATTCGTGATGCTTTCCTCGCCAACGGTGGTAACGCCGTATCCCAGCGCTTTTTCTTCTCTTTTAATTCCCAGGGCTGTCACTACCACTTCTTTCAGTGTATGGTCATCGGGCTGAAGGGTAATGTTCACCCGGGTTTGACCACTGCTGACCGTATAGGTACCTGTTACAAACCCGATAGAAGAAAAAGCCAGAACGGTCCCCGGCTTAACCTGGATACTGAACTGCCCTTCTGCGTCAGTAAAACCCAGGCCTTTTCCATCTGCCGAAATGGTAACTCCCGGCACGGGCTGGTTATCTTCTGCAGAAATTACGGTACCCCTGACCGTCTCGTTCTGAGCCCGGGCCGTAAGCGTGGCAGCTACTAAAATTAGTGTCCCGAAAAGGACATTTCTGCTTTCTGTGATGAAACAGGAAAGCAGACGGTGAAGGTTTTTCATAAAGTATAATTGCTGAATAAACAGAATTTTCCGGCAAAGCTACGGGACTAGATTTTGTGAGAAAACATACCCGGGAGGTGCAGGAAAACCGTATAATTTAATAGGTTAATTATAAGAGCATTATATGAATAATGCTTTTAAAATATAACGATTTGATAATCTTGGTGCAAGAAGGGGTATTACTTCTTTTTTCCCGGCCAGGGGTACGTTAAAGGGTAAAGCAGGGTTCCGTCAGATTCCCGGATATAGGTGTAAAATTCCCGTTTGCTTTCGCGGAGCTCTATGATACGGGCACCGTTTTTATTTCTCTGGTAAGTATTTTCCGAACCGGTCCAGCATCCGTAAGCCAGGGCTATGCCGTAGTAATCCACGAGGTAATCATTCACATGGTCATGTCCTGCAAATGTACCCAGCACATCACCGGCTTCAAACATGGCGGCAAATATACCGGTGTTGATATAGGGCGGGCACTCGTCTTCGTATCTTACGCCCAGCCTTTTGTTTTTCTGATTGTCAAAGGCCAGCTTATATTCAGGCAGCGGGATATGGAAAAACGCCAGGGCGGTCAATGTAGAATCGTGGTTGGCTTTCCTGAATTTTGCACTTTCCCGGGTAAACCAGGCCACCTGGTTCTGATGAAACCACCCGTAGCCTTTTATACGCGGGTTTTTGGAATAGGCCTGCGAGTCCATGGCGTACAGGATGGCGGGTACCTTCCCTTTTACCTCTATGGCTGCGTTAAGGTAGCCGTCTACCCCCTCTGTCTTTACCTGTTTATTTAAAAGAAAAGGCTTGGAGGCTACATATTCTGCGACTTCTTCCCGGGTCATTTCAGATTCATCATCGTGATTGCCGAACGTAATTATATACGGTATTTTGCGGGAGATGACGGTATTCAACACCTCATCCCATCCCTGTTTTGTAGGGGCTTTTACTACCACGTCTCCCGTGAAGACCACCACATCGGGCTTTTCCGCATCCAGGGTGTAATGGATAGTGTTTATGGTTTTTTTGGAGGGCTCGGCCCCGGCAATGTAGTGCAGGTCAGTGAACTGAACTATTTTCAGTTTTCCGTTACTATTAAATTTCAGTTCCTGTGAAAAAGCGGTGCTGACACCCGAAAGTGTCAGCATCAGCAATAATGTTAATCGTATCATCAGTTTAACCACCAGGTTTTTGCATTAATATTATCCGAACCGGAAAATTGTTTCTGGATAGCCGCTGAAACGTTCTCCCCGTTGGTGTTGTATTCTGCCTGCGGGTACATCCACCGGTACGCGGTTTTTACGCCTGCACCTTTTCTGAATTCCGGGTATCCCGTTCTCAGGTGATCTATGTAAGAGGAAAGACCACTCTGGTGAAACGAACGCAGGTATTTCTGCATCATAATACGTTCCAGTCTGGCTTCCGGACTACTGGCGGCAGATAATTTTACCAGGGGTTGTTCCAGGTAAGCGGCTGCTTTATCTTCTGCCACAAAACTACCTATTCCTTTGGCGTAATTTTCATAGAACTTAAAGCCGGAACGGATTGCGCTTTCATACGCTGCATCTGCATTACCGCTGATCCATCCCCTGACTATGGCCTCAGCGATGATGAACTGCTGTTCTGCGTAACCGATCAGTATGAGAGGTTCGGTGGTAGGGTCCTGCGTATATCTTTCCAGTACTTTTGAGAGCTTACCGGCCACGGCCTTGTCGTTTACCCGGGCATAGGGGGCAATGGGATCACCCCCTTCGTAAGAGGTGAAATCGTCCAGGGCTTTACCAGCTTCTTTCCCCAGGCGGGTCTGGGTGGCCACCACAAACAGGCGCGGGTCTTTGTGGTCCTGTAATCTCCGGATGAACGTAGAGTCCATGTACATTCCTGACCCGTAGCCGGAGGAGTTAAATTCCGGGTAGCGGTTTCCTTCTTGGTTCAGGAAAACCAGCTGGGCATCTTCACCGGAAACGGCAGTGAACAGCGGGCGTGAGCTTACAATAGAGGCAAACTCCTGCTTCACATTCAGGTCAGTATCATTAACCCGGTTAGATAAGGTCATTAATACTTTCAGGCGGAAGGCATTGATAGCTTTCAGCCAGCCTGAGCTGCTACCGCCGTAAATAATGTCGCCGGCAATGACGGCCGGATGGGCCTCTAGCAGGTCATTGGCTTCTTTCAGCTCGGCCAGTATACCTTTGAAAACGTCTTTCTGGGCATCGTACTTCGGTGAGAAAATCTCTGCCGACTCCCCTTTTAACGCTTCGGAATAAGGAACATCACCGAATTGCAGGGCCAGGTTATAGAAATAGTACGCTCTGAAAAACTTACCCAGAGCCACATAAGTCTGATCGTTGATCCTCTCGGCTTCCTGGATCATCTTCTCCACATTTCTGAGGTTGGAATAGGCTTCAAAATCGCCCCGTTGCCAGTTGTAGATCTGGCCGGCATTTTCACCGTCGGTTTGTACCAGCATTTTCTGGATGTACAGGGGACCGGTTCCCCTGAAGGCACGGAAGGCGTCCCACTCCACCTTGGTCAGCAGCGCCTGGGGGTGGGTGGTGGTGGCGTTGTTCGGGTTCAGGTTGATCCCTGTAAGATCCCTGCAAGACGCCATACAAAGGGCCAGCAGGCCCAGAATAACAAAATATGTCTTTTTCATGAATGTCAGAAATTAAAGTTTAAGGATGCACCGATATACCGGGAAGACGGATCCTGCAGGTCGCCGTCGTTACCCAGCTTGAAGTCAGGATCAATGTACGGGATCTTCTTCCATACCGCCAGGTTATAGCCGAATACAGAGGCGGTCAGCCCGTTCAGTTTGTTAATCTTCAATACTTTGTTTAAATCATAAGCTACAGATACTCTTCTCAGTTTCACAAATGAACGGGAGAAGGTGTTGGCAAAGAACTCGTCCTCATCGGCGGTGATACGGGCACGGTAGGGGTACTGCTGCGACCACGACTGCCAGCTCACTGCTTTGGTGAACGGAGCGTATTCACGGGTATCGGAGGTCACCTGGCCATAAATGTCTCTGACCACTTCGCCCCCGGTAACTACTACCCCTTCAGGAACAAAAACGTACTGGCCTGATTCGTATTCGGCATCGCGGTATAGGGTGGAGTTCGGGTGCTTACCGGCCCACCACATTTTCTCAATGGTATTGGAGTTCATCACCCCGCCGAAAGCCCCGTCAATGTCCACATTGATGGTAAAGTCTTTTACCTTGAATGTGTTCAGGAAACCGAACTGCCAGTCGGGGTTAAGATGACCAATGTTTTTGGGGTACGCATCCTGGATGGGCATACCGGTGTTCGGGTTCAGAATAAGCCGTCCGTCGGCTGAACGTTGCCATACGGTGGTATAGTAGCTGTCGGCACGGTCGCCTACCCGGAAGTTTCCGAATTTCTCCTGGTCGCCATAGATGGCGGTAAGCTTCTGTACGTATTTCGACCAGTTCAGCCCCACATTCCAGGTGAGCAGGTTGTTTTTCACGGGAACGGCATTCAGCATCACCTCCAGGCCATTGGTACGGTATTCGTTACCGTTCACTTTCCGTGAGCTGAATCCGGAAGACTGGGAGATGGAAAGGTCAATGATCTGGTTTTCATCCAGCACATTGTAATAGGTGACGTCCAGTGCCAGCCGATTTTTCAGCAGAGAAAAGGCCAGACCGGCTTCCAGCGAAGTGGAACGTTCCGGAAGGATATTCGGGTTTATAATGCCTGAAGGGTAAGAAACCGAAGGCGTGGAGCCATAAGTAACATCTTTTACAAAGGTAGAGCTGGTGTTGTAAGGGGTGAGGTCATTCGATACCCTGGCCCACGATGAGTAAACTTTCAGGTAGTCTACTGCCGGGGAGATAGTAAAATAATCAGACAGAACCGAGCTTAGGGAAACCGACGGATAGAAGTAGGAATAGTTGGCTGCGGAAAGCGTAGACGACCAGTCGTTTCTACCCGAGATATTCAGGTAAGTAGATTTGAAAATATCAAAATTTACTGATCCGTATACGCTTCGGATGGCCTTTTGCTCCAGCCAGTTGGTAGCTCTTACCGGTCCCTGGGTGTTATTGAGGCTGTAAACGAAAGGCACTACCAGGCCGTCTGTCGACTGGTTGCCCGAGCGGATATCGCGGGTAAATACGGATGAACCGGCGTTTACACTGATTCCGAAGTTATCGCTGATGTCTTCCGTATAAGTAGCCAGAACGTCAGCATCAAAGTTCAGCTGGGTTCTGTTCCACATTTTATAATCGCCGTTCCGGGAGTCGCCATAGTTCATGTACGACTTCGGGCTTTTCATATCTTCAAACGTAGCGATCTGGCGTGCTGCGGCTCTTCCTTTCACCACCAGCTTATCATTGATCAGCCAGGTGAGGCCGGTCTGCCCCTGAAGCACATCGCGGTCATATTTCTGGGTGAGCTCGTAAGCAGCAAAATAGGGGTTATTGTACCAGGCGTAGTTATAGTTAGCCTGGCGGTAACCCTCATCACCGATCCGGTACAGATGATTTCTCAGGTCATTGCCGTTCACATCATCGCTCATCCAGAGCAGGATGGTGTAAATGTGGTTCTTAGGGCCGTACCCGTATCTCGGGTAGTTCGGAGAGATTACCTTGTTATAGGAAAGGTTCACGTCAAAGATCAGGTCGCTGGTGAGCTTATAGTTGGTATTGATATTCAGGCCGCCGGAAGAAAGCTGCGTATTGGGCACCTGTCCTTTTTGAAATGCATATTTTCCTGAAACAAAGATATTGGCTTTGTCGGTTTTGTATCCCAGGGAAAGGGCGTTCTCCGTTACATACCCTGTACGGAGGAAGTCGCGCAGGTTATTGTGTCTTACCCAGTCGGTAGGAACCCGCTCGTATTTCGACTTATCATCGTAAATGGTACCGGCCACATCCCCGTACCATTCAATCACCTCACCGGTCTGCAGGTTACGGATAGGGCTGTTCCACTGCTTGTATTTCAAGCCGGTATTCAGCTTGGGGCCCCAGGTCATGTCACCATCCGAAATACCGCCGTCAGCTCCGTCCCAGAATTCATACTGCCCGTTAGAACCGCTACCATACTCGGTTTGGGTTTTGGGATATACCGTAAACCCGGCAGTGACCATTTGGGTGGTAGTGAAATTAAGCTCCAGCTTATCTTTCTGCGCTTTGCGTGTAGTGATCAGGATAGCCCCGTTTTTACCCCGTGACCCGTAGAGGGCGGAGGCCGCGGTGCCTTTCAGCACGTTAATATTTTCCACGTTCTGGCTGGGCACATCAAAAAAGTCGGTTTCTACCGGGATACCGTCTACCACCACCAGCGGGGTTTTTCCTCTCAGGCTGAAAGAAGGCGCCTGGAAAATACCAGTAGGGTTGGTGACGTTAAGACCGGCTACCTGCCCGGTCAGCGCATTACCGATGTTCATGGTCTTGGACTCCTGCAGCACATCGGCCTTGATCTCCTGGGTAGAGTACCCGATCTTTCTTTTCTGCTGTTTGATACCAATAGCCGTCACCACCACTTCGTTAAGAATCTGGTTATCGGCCTCCATGATTGCTTCCGGCATGGGCGTCTGAGCTTTCAGGGTTTGTGTTTTAAAGCCCACAAAGGTGAATTGCAGATCATTACCGGGCTCCGCGTTAATGGAGTATTGGCCGCCGGCATCCGTTACAGCTACTTTCCCGCTGTTCAGATTTTTTACCACCACGCCGATGAGGGCTTCGCCGTCGGTGCTTTTTACGGTTCCGGTAATAACGACTGTACGTATAGCCGGTAGTGAGGGAGCAGGGTTAGCCAGGAGATTTCCGTAACCGGCTAAAATAAAGAGGCTTAAAGAGCACAGGCATAAAAGCCGCCCGAGCCGGGAGAGATAAATCTTTCTCATAAAACAAAGTGATAAATGGTTATTTGCGGCGCAAAATAACGGCGGGAAGTTCACGTGAATGTTAAGGCGGTGTTATGGAAATGTTATGATGGGCGGAGGAGGTTTCAGGTAATAAAAAAAACAGGGTACTGAATTATCTGTTTTAAAAATTTGTTTATCAATAATAATAAAATGACACAATTCTTCTCCCTCCCTAATCAGGAATTGTAAGTACTTTCATACTTTTTAGATGTGTGAAGATGGAAAATCAAATAGAGATCTATTATGATAATGAGGGCCACACCCGAATCGAAGTAAAATTTGAAGAGGAAACAGTTTGGTTGGATGCACACTCTATGGCAGCTATTTTTGGCGTCCAGAGACCTGCTGTGGTGAAGCATATAGGCAATGTATATAAAACCGGAGAGTTGGAGAGGAGTTCAACCTGTTCCATTTTGGAACAGGTTGCTTCTGATGGAAAAGTCCGCAAGATGAATCTATACAATCTGGATATGATTGTTTCGGTCGGTTATAGAATTAACTCATCTAAGGCCACCCAATTCCGTCAATGGGCCACCCAACGCTTAAAAGATTACCTTATTCTGGGTTATGCAATTAATGAAAAGAGACTGGCTCAAAAACAGCAGGAAATACAAACACTGAAAGACGGTATCAGAATATTGAGCCGTGCTATAGAAAGTCATAATCAGGACCCAGGCTGGCTTACCCGGTTTTCAAAGGGGTTGGAACTATTGGATGATTACGATCATCAACGGCTTGATACCAAGGGACTGAATCAGCAACCAGCAATGTACCCTGACAGGAGGGATTATATGGATATTATTGATACGATGAAGAACGATTTTGATTCAGCTATTTTCGGAAAAGAAAAAGACGAAGGCTTCAAAAGTGCCATTGCTCAAATTGCCCAGAGTTTTGGGGGACAGGATTTTTACCCCTCTATTGAAGAAAAGGCAGCTACTCTTCTCTATCTGATTGTCAAGAATCATGCATTTGTAGATGGAAATAAACGTATAGCTGCGGCTTGTTTTCTCCTTTTTCTGAAAACAAATAATATTCTTCATGACACGAACTACACACCTATTATCAGCAATGAAGCATTGGCAAGCCTAACCTTATTTATTGCTTCCAGCAAAGCAGAGGAAATGGAAACGGTAAAAAAACTGACTATCAGTGTTCTGAACAGGAATCAGGAATTCCAATAAAAAAAGGCAGTTACAACATTTCGTTATAACTGCCTTTTTTGTGGTGATGGACGGAATCGAACCGCCGACACAAGGATTTTCAGTCCTTTGCTCTACCAACTGAGCTACATCACCAAGTGTGATCTCACCACCGTTCCCGTGTTGGGAGTGCAAAATTAGCCATTAACTTTAAGTAAACAATAATCCCGGCAACTTTTTTTAAAAAATATTTCCAGGTCTTGGCAATATCAAAAATTTAACGATATTTGTAATTGGTATGCATGCATACTATTATATTCAATCAATATTCCCGGGCAATGCAATTTATACCGCAAATTCTCTTCCTGATCGCCTTATCCCTTACCGGATACCTGGCTGCAAGACGGATTCTCCTGATCAAAAAGACCATTCAGTTGGGGAAAGAAGATGACCGTACCGCCCGGCCGCAGGAAAGGCTGCGGAATATGCTTTTGCTGGCATTGGGCCAGAAGAAAATGTTTCGTAAACCCATAGTAGGGGTATTGCACTTTATCGTCTATGCGGGTTTTGTACTCATTAATATTGAAATGCTGGAAATTGTGCTGGACGGCCTGCTGGGTACCCATCGCATTTTCAGCCAGCCCCTGGGCTCATTTTATACCTTTGTTCTGAATTTTTTTGAAATCCTTGCTTTTGGGGTATTGCTGGCCTGTGCCGTTTTCCTCGTGCGCAGGAATGTTCTTAAAGTAGAGCGGTTCCAGCCCTCACGTCACCGGGAGATGAAGGGCTGGCCTTTCCTGGATGCCAATGTTATTCTGACCCTTGAAATCGTGCTGATGGCGGCATTCCTGACCATGAATGCCGCTGATTATGTACTTCAGACACGTCATTACGGGCATTTTGCTGAAGTACAGACCGGGTCTTTTGCGATCAGCCGTTTTATAGCCCCGGCCATTGACGGCCTTTCAGATACTGCCTTATTCGCTGTGGAGCGATTCACCTGGTGGTTCCATATACTGGGCATCATGTTTTTTATGGTTTATCTGACCTACTCCAAGCACCTCCATATAGTGCTGGCCTTCCCCAATACCTATTTCGGGGACCTGGATGCCAAAGGGAAAATGCACAATATGCCGGCCGTATCTGAAGAAGTTAAAATTATGCTGGGGATAGCCCAGGCCCCCGAAAACCCGGCAGAAGTAGGGCGATTCGGTGCCAAAGATGCTACTGACCTGAGCTGGAAGAGCCTGATGGACGCCTACAGCTGTACCGAGTGCGGTCGCTGCACCTCGGCGTGCCCGGCTAACCAGACCGGCAAGTTACTTTCTCCCCGTAAGATCATGACCGATACCCGCGACCGCCTGGAGGATATCCAGAAAGGGTGGCTGAAAAACGGGTATGATTATAAGGATGAAAAGACCCTGCTGGGAGATTACATTTCGGATGAGGAAATCCTGGCCTGCACCTCTTGTAATGCCTGCGTTCAGGAGTGTCCCGTAATGATCAACCCGCTCAGTATCATCCTGGAGCTTCGCCGTTACCGGGTGATGGAGGAAAGCAAGGCACCACAGTCATGGAACATGATGTTCCAGAACCTGGAAACCAATATGGCGCCCTGGAAATTTTCTCCTGATCAGCGGATGGAGTGGGTGAAGGAATAAAAACTTCTTCCTACATTTGAAAAGATAACCGGAGCTTTTCATGAACATTAACATTCAGCAGCTATATGACATAGCCAGCAAACCCACCCGTAAGATCATCGGACTGATGTCGGGCACCTCACTTGACGGACTGGACATCGCCCTTTGTGAATATACGGGTGCCGGTTTAGAGACAGAGGTAAAAGTACTCCGGTTCAAAACCGAAGATTACCCGGAAGAGCTGAAAAATGAGATCCGGAAAGTATTTGCCAAGGAAACCATTTCTTTTCAGCAGCTGTGCCTGCTGAATCCTTACATCGGGAATATCCATGGTGAAATGATCAACCGTGCGCTGGAAGAATGGGGCGTGAAAAAAGAAGAAGTAGACTGCATAGCCAGTCACGGCCAGACCGTATTCCACTCGCCAAAAATCCTGCATCATCTGGAAAAATTTCCTAATGCCACGCTGCAGATTGGTGATGGAGACCACCTGGCCATGAAAACCGGGATTATCACCCTGTCTGACTTCCGCCAGAAACATTGCGCTGCAGGAGGGGAGGGAGCTCCGCTGGCCGTGTATGGCGACTACCTCATTTTCTCCCGAAAAGGCGAAGACCGGATACTGCTGAATATGGGGGGAATAGCCAATTTTACCTTTCTTTCCGGAGACCTGGACCCCGAAAAAGTATTTGCCACGGATACCGGCACCGGCAATACGCTGATGGATGCATTTGTACAAAAGCACTATCAGCGGGCTTACGACAAAGATGCTGAAATAGCCCGGCAGGGGAAGGTAGATCAAAAGCTCCTGAAGGCCCTGAAAAATGACCCGTTTTTCAAAACACCGGTACCCAAAACCACGGGCCCGGAACTGTTTAACCTGGCGTACCTGGAAAAAGCACAAAAAGCCTCGTATTCGGGCGATCTGTATCCCGAAAGCGTACTGGCCACCTTATGCAAATTCACGGCAGATACCATCCTGGGTTGCCTGAAAGATTGCGGAATCCGGCCCGGAAAGGTTTTCATGAGCGGCGGCGGAATGCACAACCCGCTGATTGTTTCTTTCCTGAGAGAGGGACTTCCCGGAACCGAATTTCTCAAAACCGATGATATCGGTATTAATGGCGATGCTAAGGAAGCGGTGCTGTTTGCTACATTAGCCAATGAAGCCCTGGCCGGCGGCAAAGTACAATTCGGGCAGAAAGTACCTACGGTGAGTATGGGGAAGGTGAGTTTTCCGAATTAAAGCCGCTACAGATGATGCTAAAAAACCGCAGAAACTGCGGGAAAATCATATTCTAGCAATCTTTAACGCATTTATTGCTCTTATTGATGTAAAACCACTTCCCGCCTTTTTTCACTCTTGACTGACCGTTTTTGAAGAAAAAAGCATGCTCATATTCCAGGGGAATGATGACTTTACCGGTTTTGTCTATAAAACCCGTTTTCCCTCCGTTGGTTACCCGGGCCAGGCCGTTATCAAAAGGGGATGCATCTTCATATCCTACAGGAACCACTACTTTCCCGACCGAATTAATGAACCCGTACTTCCCGTCCTTTTTTACTTTTACCATGCCTTCGTAATACTTGTCGACCATGTCGTACTGTGGCGCGATAATCTCTTTTCCCGTGTGGTTTATATAACCATATTTTTCTCCTTTTTTCACAAACGCCAGACCTGAATTGAACCGGCCCACGTAGTCATATTTCTTTTTCAGATCAGCCAGCAAGGCTTCTCCGGGCGCCTGGGCAAAACTCATCAACGACAGCCCGAGCAAGACAAAGGTTATAATACTTTTCTTCATGCTTATACAATTATTATTTCGCTGCAAAAAAGTATACCTGCCTTTAAGGATCAAATAATAGGGGTTAAAATAGGCTTAAAATATGCGTGACGTTAATTCTCAGCTTTGACCTTCCGCGTTACCCGCGGCCGGATAATTAAACGCAGCGACTGGTCATAGGTGACGTAATTCCAGAACCAGTTAATGAAAACCAGTACTTTATTTTTAACTCCCAGGATACCCATTAAGTGCACAAACATCCAGACAAACCACGCAAAACCACCCTGGAACTTCCATTTCGGCAGATCTACTACCGCCTTGTTGCGGCCTATGGTGGCCATGGAGCCCAGGTCTTTGTACTCAAAGGGTTTCATGGGCTGATTACTCATGAGCTTCATCAGGTTAGCGGCCAGGAGCTTCCCCTGCTGGATAGCAGGCTGGGCCAGCTGCGGGTGGCCATCGGGGAAGGCCGGGTCACCGCTCATAATGGCCAGGTCGCCGATAGCGAATACATCGGTAAAGCCTTCTACCTGGTTGTATTGATTTACTTTGATCCTTCCTCCCCGGCTGAACACTTCTGACGGGAAACCCTCTATTTTATTGGCAATCACCCCGGCTGACCAGATGAGGTTATCCGTACGAATCTTCTCGCCTGTGGAGGTGATGGCGTAGCCGTCGATATAATCGGCGATGCGCTCGCCGGTGCGGACAGTCACTCCCAGCTCTTCCAGGTACTGTTTCCCCTTTTGAGAAGCCTCTTCCGACATCACTTTGAGGACCCCGTCACCGCTCTCGAAAATGTAAATTTTCATCAGGTCAAAGTCCAGCTCGGGATAGTCTTTGGGCAGGATCATCTTCTTCATTTCAGCCAATGTGCCTGAAATCTCCGTTCCGGTAGGGCCTCCGCCCACCACCACCATGGTCATCAGCCCGGCTATCCTGTCCTGGTCGCGCGTAGTAAGGGCAGCTTCAAAGTTCTCCAGCACCCGGTTTCGCAGGTAAATGGCTTCGGAAACCGACTTCATCGGGATGGCATTTTCAATAATGTTCTGCATCCCGAAAAAATTGGTATTGGTACCTATGCCTAAAACCAGGTAATCGTACCAGATTTCGCCCAGATCGGTGCTTATTTTTTTCCGGTCGGAGTGAATAGCCCGCACTTTGGTCACCCGGATATGTACGTTTTTCTTTTTCTGGAATATTTTCCGCAGGGGGAAAGCAATGGAGCTGGGTTCCAGGCCGGCCATAGCCACCTGGTAAAACAGGGGCTGAAACTGGTGGTAATTGTTTTTATCAATCAGCACCACCTGTATATTTTCATTGGCTAATTTCTGTGCCAAAGCGAGGCCGCCAAAGCCAGCACCTACGATAACCACACGTTTGAGCGGCGTTTCAGGAATATTTGCTATCATATTTTTATGGAATTAAATGCCTTTTAGACTATAACCCCCAAAAACGCTAAAAAATTAAAAGTTTTTCTGGTTATACCACGAAAAACTTTTTAATAACACTTACTATTTAAGGTTATAACCTTAAATTTAGTCTCGTATCAGCGGGCGAAGTGGCCATAATGATTATTTTGCCAGGCTAAATATTTTTCCAGTTGTTCTGTATGTCAGAACCTGTTTATTATTTAAAATACGGGTTTATATATTCTTTCACTATGGGAGCATAAAATTCCCCATCGGTGATTAAAAGAGTAGGGTTATCCTCTTCTCCTTCAAAATATAAATTACCTGAAAAAGTACCTTTTACATGGGTTTCTGATAGCTCTGTTATAGTAACCGTCATGTTTCCGGGTCTATAGTCTACCTCGGTCATGTAATAATGCTCTGTTTCCAGATTGTCACGGTACTTGACCCATTTCATTCCAACCTCATAATCATCGTCTTTACTTACGGAATAATAACGCTCTGTTAGTTTTTCGTTTAAAACAGCTACACCAAAATTCAGGATTTCAACGTCATAGTCTGTACCTTTCCTACCGCCAAAAACATTTACTCCTTCTACACTATAGAAGCTGTAATCGTGGTATTCTCGTGTGGCAAAAACGGTTTCATTGAGTTCTATACGTTCATTAGCAATCTTAAAACGAACATAATAGTCCTGTTTCTTTTCTACGTCGTTTTTACTACAACTTAATAGTGTTCCTAAAAAGAGAGTGATTACGGTAAGTTTTATTTTCATAGGTTTTGATAAGATTTTATTCTCGACAATTTTGGGGTTTAAGGTTCTTTATGCTCCCCTTCAGAAAATCGGGGGTACTTCAAAAAAGCACTTCTGTAAAAGTATGGCTCCGAGTTTTTATCGTTTAAGTGTATATACGTTAATGGTACCACCGGTCTTGGGGTTTTTAGAAATTCGTATAATGATAAGTGTATTTTCATCCACAGAATCAATGGTATAGTGAATCACACCGCCAGTATCGGAAGGGGCAGGAAAAAGATCTTTCAGGGTCAGGGTTTTTTCATCCCCGGAAACTTCCCATACTCCTGTGGAACGGTGTCCGTCTAATTCGGTGATGCTCACAGACCCGTCTGTGCCAATCACCAATTCAAATCTTCCGTAGGTATTTTTTATATTATTCGATGACTCCTTCGAATACACCAGGACACCGTCTTCTGTTACCAGACTTACCGACCACCTGTTTTGAATAAGCTCAGTGACGGTTTTGGGTTCTTCGGAGTCGCAAGCCATGCACAATATCAGACTTATCCAAAATATTTTTATATATCGCATAATATTCAGGGTTTTAAGATTTTTCGGGTAAATGTGGCCTTGTCGGATTTTACAACGAGAAAGTACAATCCCGAATGGTACTGAGACAGATCAAGCGGAACATGGTGCACATCGGCAACCGTAAGGACGATTTCTTCATATAAAGCTTTTCCTTGCGTGTCGAGAAGAGTAATCGTGATTCCCGATGGAGTATCCATCGTTACCTTAGCTGTTGCCTCACGGACAAAAGGGTTGGGAAAGAAACTGACCTCTATTCCATTTCTTTCAGGTTCAATGGCGGTAATAAGACTTTTCCGTATCACAATTTCTCTGGAAGTAGCGGCACACCCCCACTCGCTGGTTATCGTTAAACGGTAAGCTCCGGGCTCCGATACCGTGAGGTTGTTTTGGGTGGCTCCCCCGATTGGGCTTCCGTCTTTCAGCCATTGGAAATGATACCCTGACGAAACGGAGGAAGTAATCTCCGTGGTTTGTCCGGAAAGAAGCTCTGAAAGTTGAGTAGACAAAATCGGTGCATCCGGAGATTTACCATTTGTCAATGTCAAAGGCGGGGAGGTGACCGAACACTGTTCAGAATCCGTAATGGTTACCGTATAGGTACCCGTTGCCGAGGCAGTTAGGCGAGGGCTGTCGGCACCGGTTTTTTTATCGTTAAGCATCCATTGATAATGAAATGGGGAGTTATCCCCGCTAACGTTGATAGTTAATTCCACTTCTCCCCCATCACAGATTTCACGACTTGCACCCTGAATCTGGCCGGCATTTAAAGTGCACCCTGCACTAAGATTGGGCTGGCTGAGTTTAACTACGAATTCACTTCCGAAAGAGGGTTTAAGATTATGAACAGTCTCATTAGGATCTACGTCTATCGCACCCGGACCTGTATACATTCCAAACAAGTACAAATTTCCTTGCGGGTCTACCTGTACCCCCTTGCCTCTATCGCCATGCTCCCTTCCATAAGAAAAGGCGGTATTGTAAGAACCGTTGGCGTTAAGTTTTAACACAAACATATCATTATAATCACCTGAAGCCTTTAATATATTGGAACCAGCTTTGTCAGGGTTAAAGTCAATCTCACGTCTAAAATTACTGACCATATAAACATTCCCAAACGCATCATTAGTCATAGATATGTCGAACCCTTTGTCCGCTATTTTTATCGCCTTAATCCATACATAATTTCCCACAGGATCTATTTTAGCGACAAATCGATGATAGAAGGCTGAGGAAATCGTATGATTATCATCAAACTTTAAAGTTCCGTAAAATTCTCCGGTTATAAATAAATTACCTGAGGCATCTATGCTGGTCTCATCAACATAAAGCGAATTGTCTGAATTTTCAATTGGATGAACCCAATTGAGACTTCCTACAGTATTTAACTGTGCAACAAACCCTTTCGTAGCGTAATTTTCATTTACAGGATTGGTAGTAAGCCATTTTTCACCCTTCTCAGGATCAAAGTCCTGTTCTCCCGAAAAGATTCCTGTCATATATACTTTATCCTGATGAACGTCAAGGGTTAAAATACTTGGTGCAAAAAAACGTGTTTTAATGAAGCCTCCCAATTGCCGCACCCAGACAAAATTTCCATTGGAGTTTAGTTTGAGTAAAAAACAATCGTGTTGCTCCTCTTTTGGTGTAAGTGTATGGGTTTCAGGTCCCGGGTCGAAATCCATGGTGCCGTCTGGGTAGGGCAAGAGACCTAAACCCGCAAAATACCCACCCAAATAGATATTCCCATCGTCATCAAAAGCAGCAGCAGAAACTATGTTTTGTTCCACATTAGACAATTCTTTTTCCCAAATTATATTCCCATTTGAGCTAAGTTTTACTAATTGGATATTCATCATAAATGCTTCGGAGTTATAGTTAGAGAATACGAACAGGTTGTCATCCTTATCAATGCTAATACGCCCATATACTGACCTAAGACCGAATTTACCATCAAGAGGGGGTAACATTTTAGCCCACTCGAACTTTCCGTTAGGGTTTAGCTTGATGACAAACGATTCTGTCACAGCAGTAGTGGGATAGGTAGTCGATAATTTTGTTCTTCCCCCCATTTGAGGATCCGGGTCAAAAGTGCCAGTTAATGCACCATAGAAATAGGTAGAACCGTCCTTACCTACCACAAAATTGTAGAAATCTGGGTATCCAAAATTTCCTTCATCATCCCAGATCCCCCCTCCTGGGGATTTATAATTTCCCCACTGCTCCGCCCATTCAAAGTTCATTTTCTGAGCTTGGGCAGATAAAGATACCATCCAGAAAACACAAGAACTAACCCAAAGAATACACTTCATTTCCTTATTAAAACTTAAGGGTTCCTCCCAAATTGAGAGCGGTAATTCCATATCCAAGCTCTACAAAACCTGCAAACTTTTCATTAAAGAACCACCGGCCACCGGCATAGGCAGTTAAGCGAACACCCCCCGCCCGGTATTGGGAGTTCGCCTTGGTTCTGCGTCCCTGGGAGTCAACGTACGTGTACCGCACGGCGTTGTAGGCAATCATGGTCCCGGCATAGAGATCAAGCTGAGGAATGTTGGTAAAACCGTTATAGTGATAATTTCCCCGAACTCCGATAACGGTATGCCTCCACCTTTCAGATGAGTAGTAAGAATAATAATCGTCATCCCGGTGAGTCTGAAAACCGAGGTACCCGCCTAAACTGATGACTCCCGGCCCAGCGATATCCCATAAACCTTTCTCTATAGACGCACTGAAAACGGGAGAAGAGTTTCCGTAATAATAGTAATCATCCAATATACCTCCTACGCCCAAACCCACATTAAGTGCGGTAGTCCCCTTTTCGAATTGTTGTGCAATCGCACTGCAACAGGCCAGAAATAATCCGGCAAAAAATACAAGTCTTTTCATATAGTTTTGTTTTTTTAATATCGTCTGGCACGACTTCGTATAACATCTGATCCTGTCCGGACCCCTTCTTTGGCGGCCCATTCCCCAAATGTTTCTCCTTTTTGCTGCTGGCCCTCACGTATAACGACGCGTTGTCCCGGGCTTCCTCCTCTCTTTAAATGTACTAACAGATTATTTCCAGGAGTATGGGTCAACTCCACGGCCTCGTATCCGTCTTTTAGCACCATAATCCGTTGATTTTCTTTCTGAAGGCCGTACGACAATTCTGCTTTAAACATGCCCTGCTGGTTACTGTAAAGTACCGTATCATTTCCAACCTGGATTAGCGCCTCCCGCACCGGCCTTCCTCTATCGTCAATAACGGTTCCGTAAAGACCAGACAAGCGACCATTAGGTACAATGGTCAAATTCATTGACTTTCCAATTCTCACCCGTGATTCTGCAAGTTTCCAGTAATCGGATTCCAAAACTGCGGAGACTTCTTCATTATAGCTTCCGCGGGGAAGGTTTTTGTACGTACTCTCGTCGATTCCCGTTATAGGGATTTTGTGTTTTTCCCCCTCTACCTCCAATGTAACTACACCCGCTTTAAAGGAGGGATATTCCGCGTTAATTTTTAAAGCGGAATCCGGGCTAACCCTGACTTGTATATCGGAAGAGCTACATGCGGTTAATAATAAGGCTGCAGCCAGGCAAAAGCCCGGTAGCAGGAGGATTGTTTTAAGGGCAGATGTTTTCTTGTACATAATAGTTAAAGATTAGTTGGGCCAAAGTTTATCCTTTGATTTAAGACTCAAAAGTACCCCGCAAAAAAATACGTTTGGCGGCTTATCCATGAGCAGCCCTGTTTTCCCGATGAAATGTACTGTTTTCTTTACGAAGCCTTTTTCAGTATAAGCGTGTGCTTTAAAAGGTTGTTAAACCGGGGGATTTTGCCTACGTTTGATATTATTATTGTATAGTTGAGGCGTTTTATCCTTGTTATAACCATTTGTTTCGGCCTGTTTAAGGCTGATGCTCAAAACTCTCTCGAAGAGCGGGTAGCTTATGCCCGGGGTGTGCTGGGGCAGGGGTTAAAAACCAATGACTCCGGCCAGATAGCTGAGGGATACTATCTTTTGGGTAAGCGTGAAATGGACCAGGCTAATTTTGCAGAAGCCTATAAACTGCTTTACCATGCCTTAAAAATAAATGATGCACGTAAGGATTATTTCAATACAGGAAAAGTATATCTGCGGCTTTCTACCGTGGAAAGAAAATCCGGCAACGTTGATAAGTCTTTGGACTATGTACGACATGCCATTTCTGCCTTTTTAAAAATACCTGATAATCTTACTCCGGCAGCTAAAGAAAAGCAGGAGAGGCTTGCCTCCGCATATGAGCAGAGCGGCAATATTTACTTTGACCCCATCTATTTATCACATAAAGATGCTAACCTGGACAGTGCGTTACACTATTATCAAAAAGCCGAAGCCCTCTACAGTAAAGAAAATAAAGAAGTGAAGCTGGGTCAAATCCAGCAAAAAATAGGCCGGATTTATATCTTAAAAAAAGACAAAAGGTCAATAGACTACTTAGAGAGTGCTCTACTTAACATGGAAAAGGCAGATTCGGCAATATTCAGAATCCAGGTAGCCAAGGCGAAGGCCTGGCGGATACTGGGCAATCTCTCCAACGCCCAAAAAGCCATAAATGAAGCCGAAACGATAATTAAAAAAGGCACTTCTGTTTCGCCGGATGCTTTAATGGAGTATCATACCGTATATGCTGACTATTACACTCAACTTGAAGATTTTAAAAATGCTCTCGCCCATAAAGAAAAAGTACTTGCGTATTTTGGTATGATGTCTAATGCAGACGGGGAGGGAAACATGAGCTTGTGGAGAATCCAGCTCGAAACCCATAAAAAAGACCTGGAACTTGAACTGCAACAAGAGAAAATCAACAACAAACAAAAACGGATAGTCCAGCAACAGCTCTTTATAGGGATTCTGGCGTTATTTTTTGTTTTGCTTCTGGTCTTAATCTACTATCTCAATAAAAGCTATCAAAAACAAAAATCACTTACCCTTAAAAATGAGGTTCTGATACAGGAACAAAACCACAGGGTAAAAAATAATCTTCAGGTTATTTCGAGTTTACTGGACTTGCAGGCCGACCATTTAAAAGACAAAAGCCTGTATGAGGCTTTTGCTGAAAGCCAGACCCGGATAAATTCAATGCTTATTTTACATCGGCAACTTTACAAAAACGGAAATGTAGAGCTGATTAACATCAGCGACTTTCTGACGGATATAGGTAATTCAGTAGCCCAAACCTTCGGCAAAAATCATCTTGCCATCCGACAGAATATGAGTCTCGAATACCTTAAAACAGATATCTCTACATCCATTGGGCTAATATTTAACGAACTTGTAATCAATTCTTTTAAGTATGCTTTCTCTCATCGGAAGCCCTCAATAGAAATACACTTAAAACAAGAAAATAACAACATCTTAACGATGACCTATAAGGACTTTGGGAAAAAAGACCTATCAGAGATTATAAAGCGTAAAAATAAAGAAACTTTTGGCCTGAGCCTGATAGAAATGATTTTGTTTCAAATAGACGGAAACCTGAACTACAGTTATGAAGAAGGCTCTGTATTTACCATTCAGTTTAAAAATATATGAAAATTGTTTTAGTTGAAGATGAAATTATAACGGCCATGAATCTAAAAAGAACTTTGGAGAAAAAGGGTTACACCGTTATGGCCATTTGTAAAACATATCAGGAAGTACTTACCGTATTAGAGTCTGATACACCTGATTTATTTTTGATAGATATTAAACTCCGGCTTTCTTCTATGGACGGAATCCAGATAGCTGAAGCCATAAACTTTAACAATACCATACCTGTTATCTTCCTGACTTCCCAGTCTGAGATTGCCACGTTTGAGCGGGCAAAAGACCTTCAGCCCGCAGCCTATTTATTTAAGCCCTTTCGTGCCGACGAGTTGGTATATCAGATTGAACTGGCCTCTAGCCATTTTAAACCTTCAAACCTAAACCTTACTGCTTCTGAAAGTGTATTTTTCCCCTATAAAAAAGGACATAGAAAAATTGCAAAAAACAAAGTTTTTTTAATCAAAGCAGAAGGCTCTTACGTAAACATATACATTGAGGGAAAACCCAGCCCCATCTTATTTACCATGAACATCGGGTATATACAGCAGTTCTTTTTGTCTCCTAATTTTTTTAAACTGAGCCGCTCTTACATCGTTAATCTTGACAAAATAGAACGTATAGATGCTGATTATATTTATTTTGAAAACAGTGACATAAGCGTTCATATTCCCAAAAGCTCAAAACAACTTCTATTTAAACACCTTACGCTCACCAAAACAGCCCAAAATCTACTATAATGACAATCTCCTAATTCAGCCTCGGATCCACCGGAGAATTGGCCATAATGATATAATTTCCGCCCAGGTTACGGAGAACACTCCGCCAGACCTGGCTGGTGTCGGTTTGAAAAATGATTTCCGGCCGGGCGTCGGCCAGCACCCACACCTCTTCGCGGATTTCATCTTCCAGCTGCCCTGCTCCCCACCCGGAATACCCCAGGAAAAACCGGATATCGGTTTCTTTCAGCACACCGGTATTTACCAGGGTTTTGATCTGGTCAAAATTACCCGACCAGTACAGGCCTTCCATAAGCTCAATGGAATCTTCTATCGCCTCACCGCGCGTGTGAAGAAAGTGGAGCGTATGGGTTTCCACCGGTCCGCCTACTCCCACGGGAATATCAGCATGTACATCGTCAAAAAAATCAGACAGCATATTGCCGGTTTTCTGATTCAGTACCAAACCAAAGGCCCCTTCCTCCGAATGTTCACACATCAATACCACAGATCGCTCAAAGTTGGGGTCTCCCAGGTACGGTTTTGCTATTAATAATTTCCCGGTCACTGCACTCGTTAGGTTGATTTAATCTCAAGATAGAAAATACGAAGCAGAAGGTCAAAGGTCAGGAGACAAATTTACTTAATCTCCACCCGGATCCCTTCGCTATGCGCACTCAGTTCCGGTGCATACATGTTCTGCATCTGCGTAATGCCATTGGAAAAATTCCCGGCATTATTGGCTCTCAGATCGTATTCAAACACATAGGTACCTTTGCGCATATAATCGGCAAAGAAATTCGTAGCCAGGTCGCGGGTGCTTTCGTAGTACCCGAAGCCGTCTTTCCAGCGGTAGCCCGATAAAACATTTACCGGCTCAAAGCCACTGGCCCGCATGTCTTTGATGTGTACAAACTCCATATTCCGGTCTACGCTGATCTCCAGCCGCACGGTCACTAAATCGCCCAGCTCTATGGGGGTGGCTTCGGTAATTTCTCTCAGCACCGGCCCTGTTTCAGCATTCTTTTTCAGGTACAATTTCTTTTTGAACGCAATGCCGGTTTCGGCCGGAGTAATCTTATCCAGGTCTTCAAAATACTGCCAGTACATGGCTCCCCACGCTACTCCCGGTGAAGTTTTCTGCACCTCCACTTTACCCATTTCGGGCCGGATTTCCTCCCGGTTCCAGGCCATTTTAACGTAGCCGGAGCCTGACTGAGCCGAAGGAGTATTCAGGTCAATGGCCTGTCCGCCGATTTTCACACTTACTCCTTTTTCAGCATCTATCCAGCTTTTACCGGTGTTCATGAGGGCGTACACGGCTTTGGTAGTGGCTTTAGTGGAGTTCCACTGGTGCGTCTGGCGGTTTTTCAGGAGCCATACTTTCATGGCCTCCACCGCTTCGGTATCTCCCGTGATCTCGTTAAAGGCTTCGATCAGCAGGGCCTGGGTTTCTACCGGTGCCTGGTACCAGTACCAGCCGGTAAGGTTGCTTTTCCAGTACATGCCCGTTTCATCCGATTCCACGGCATGGTCTTTTACGGAGTGCAGCAGTTTTACCGCTTCTTCTTTCTCTCCGAAACGGCTCAGGACCAGGGCGGCCATGGCCTGGGTCTGCAGGGGAAATTTCAGCTTCTCTTTCCGGATGTTGGCCAGGTAAACCTGCTTCAGGGAGTCAAGGGCTTTGGGCAGGGGAAGCTCACTGAGGAAGAAGCTGCGGGCGTACAGGTAATGAATACCGGTGTTCCGGTCCAGCTCACTTTTTTTCAGCTTTTTCTGCTCATTATAATAGTTGATCTGCGCCTGATCCAGGAACTCCACCGCCCGCGAGATCAGGCTTTGCGTATTCAGGCCGAATTTACCATAATTCACCTTCATGTTTTTGAGATTACCAAAGCCCGCCACAATGTGGGTGGTGATGTACTCGTTTTCCCGGCCGCCGTCAAACCACGGAAACCCGCCTGATGCGGCCTGTTTCCGGCTGAGCTTGTCAAATGCGCCGCGCACATCGTTCTGCATTTTATTCAGATCAAACAATACAGCCATGCGTTTCATCTGTTCTTCCTCACTGACCGCATCCCGCACCCACGGTGTTTCTTCCAACAGGATATTCTTCAGTTCCTGGTTCACTTCCAGTTTTGACGTGAGCCTGCCTTTCCGGTTCCAGTCGTCAAATACCGCCTTGACTTTAGGCTGGGAGGTGATGATATTTTCCGAGATCAGGTTTCCGTATAAACGGCTGAATACCTGTTCTGAACATTCATAGGGGTACTCGCGCAGGTAGGGCAGTGAGAAGATGGCATACCAGACCGGGTTGGTGGTCATTTCAAAGGTGAGCCTGAAATTATCAAGCGGGGTTGATTTTGACTGAACCAGCTTATCCAGGGTAAACGTTTTCTGCTGATTCTCACGGATGGAAACGGGCAGGGTCTCGGTCACCAGCATGCGGTTGGTCACTACGGGCAGCACCGACTCTTCCCCATCTGAGAAATCACCTGCCGCGGCCACCACCCGGTAGGTGACGGCAGAGACATTCTTCGGCACTTTCAGCATCCAGGATACCTCGCCGGATTCGCCCGCCGCGACAGAAAAATTCCGGGCGGTGCCGGTATTGCCAAACAGGGTGTCCAGCGGCTCGCTGCTGATGGCATCCAGCAGGAAAAGCCGGGCGGTTCCACTCAACGGCCCTCCGGAAAGGTTCACTATTTTGGTGGAAATCCGGACCTCGTCTCCCTCTCTAAGGAAACGGGGAACATTCGGAACCACCATCAGCTCTTTCTGGGTTTTTACCCGGGCTTCATAATACCCGGTTTTCATGTCCGGGGTATGTGCAAAGGCCATGAGCTTCCACTCGGTCAGGCTTTCAGGTACGGTAAATTCAAAGCTCACATTCCCCTCTTTATCCGTTTTCAGATCGGGGAAAAAGAAGGCGGTCTCCTGCAGGGCTTTGCGTGCCTGTACCTGGGAGAGGCCGTCATCTGCAGCTGCTTCATCCGGAGCCTCCTGATTTGAAAAGTCTGCGTTTCGTTCAGCAGGAGCAGGCGTCTCTGCGGAAAGCATCTGAGCTACTTCCTCCACCGCCATCGACTCCTGGGTTACCGCTGCATCTTTCGTGCGCATTTGCCTTATCCCCCCGGCGGCATACATCCTCCTTCCCCGGAAGCTGAAATTAAAGGTTTCCAAAGGCAGGAAATCGTATACTTTTCCGAAATCGGGATACGTGGTTTTACGATTTATCTCCCGGAACAGGGCGCGGCCAAACGCATAGTTCTGATACCCGAAGCCGTGCCTTGCACCGTTATAGAAATTATAGGCGAAATATTCAAATGAGTTGCCCGCAAACTGGTCGAGGGAGGTGTCGTACATGCCGGTCAGCACCTCTGCCAGCACTTTGTCTTTGTCTTTTCCGCTCACGGTAAACGACCACTTTTCGGTGGCTCCGGGGGTAAGCTTGTCGCGGGTCACGGCAGTGGTGATCTGAAGCTTTTTATGATCAAAAGGCACTTCTATCCGGATACTGCCCCGTTCTGTGGCATTAAAACGTACATAGGTGTAATGAACCCACACCCCGCCGCGGTAGTTTTCTTTCAGAGGAATATCCAGGTGGTAGGGTTTCCCTTTCAGCCGCACTACCTCCTCTTTCAGCAGTTTGCCATCGGCCTCTGTTTTCAGAAATACGTAGAGGTTATCCGTGGCGGTATTCAGGGTGAGCCGGGCTACATCGCCCGGTTCGTAGCTTTTTTTATCCAGGCTGTAGGTAAAAAGGTTTTGCGGTGCAGGCTGTTTCTTCCCGTTTTTGAGGTAAACCAGCTGACGGCTTTCCACACCGTCTCCGGTACTGAGCGTAATGAGGTAATAACCTTCTTCCAACTGGTCTGCCTCTTTCAACCGGATTATTTTTTGACTATCAAAATCAGTTGTTAATACCGTTTTCCCCTTTTCCCATGTTTCCGGATTGGCCTCATCGCCGTACGGTTCGTGGGGAAAGAGCTTTACAAATTCCGCCTGGCTGTAATACTGGTAATCGGTAGTGTATTGTGCTTTTCGCAAAACACGGCCGGGTGCTTTCAGTTGGAAAATGTGAAGGGTGCCGCTGACTTCCACGGGCTGGTCATTCAGATTGGTGGCAATGATTTTTAAAGTCTCCAGCGCTTTTACATCGGCCTGGGCATCCACCTGGGCAGAGAGCAGTATTTTCCGGTCGCCCACTTTTACAGATCCTGTACCGTTTTGTGTTTCCCCGTTAAGATCGGTTACGGCAGCTTCTACCCGGTACACATACATCCGGATGTCAGCAGAATCTTTTTTCTCCCTGGCAGGGATGGCCTTAAAACGGAAAGAAAAGCTCCCGTTCAGGTCGGTTTCAGCAGAGCCAAAGGCCACCTGCTCTTCGGGCTCAAGTGGCGGGCGACCCCAGTAGCGGAACGGGTAAAAAGCCTGGCGGTACACCCGGTATTCTACTTCAGCATGGTCAATTTGGGCTCCTGAAAATGCCTCTGCCTTTCCATTCACCAGAACACTGTCATTCAGCTGGTAGGTCAGTTGCGGCTTCTCTATTTCTACCCGGAATTTCGGCCGTTTGTATTCCTCTACCCGGAAGTGATGATACCCGCTGAGGGTAGTCTGAAGGGTAAAGTCGCCGGTTAAAACCGATGCCGGCAGGATAAACTCACCGTGTACCGAACCGAAATCATTGGTTTTCAGCTGTAGCGACTGTATTTCCTGCCCGTTAGCATCATGTAGCCTGACGGTCAGGTTACGGCCGGGCACTACCTTTACTTCCTTTTGATAAACAGAACTGAGCAGGGCCTTGAAATATACCGTTTGTCCCGGGCGATAAATGCCCCTGTCGGTAAAGATTTTGGTAGACATAATCTCCTTTTCCCTATCCTCTCTCGAGGCAGGGTAGTGGTAGAGGTTTTGACCATAAAAAGCAGGGTCATTGGCTACCCGGTAAAAGAACTGCCGCTCGCCGCTGTATTTTACCTGTCCGTTCGCATCGGTAGTCAGCGTCTTTACCAGGGTATAGGCTTCTTTGTTGGAAGTGTTGCTGTATTTGTAGATCTGAACCTGTTTTTTAGGTAATGGCTTGCCGGAGATTCGCTCTGTTACCCTGAACGTTCCGTCATACTCTACCGCCGTACCGGTCACGTTAATTTCCGAATACAAAATCGGCCTTTCTGCCACGTATCTGAACTCCGGATCTTCGCTAAACAGGAAGATATAACGGCCTTTAGGAAGCGGGTTCAGTTTAAACAGGGAACTGTGCTGCTGGAAGTCGTCAAACGTTTTCAGGTCAATGGCATATTCCCGGGTTACCTTCCGGTTCTTCAGAAAAGCATAGTACCGTTGTTCAGAATCTTTGTAGCCGGAGTTCAGCTCGCGGGCAGCTTCTCCCAGGTTCAGGTCTTTTACGCCGATGTTGTAATCCAGTACCCGTACATATATCTTGTTTAGATTGCGGTGGGAAATCCGGGCAGGAGTATTACTGTTTTCCGGAATATATTTTTCCGTTTCTACCGAAAACGAGGAAGACCGGATGGCATTTACAAGAGAAGAAACCACGGCAGCCGCTTCAGTATCGGGGAACAGTTGTTTTACTTTTCCCTCTATTTCAAAAACCTTTTCATAAGCCGGCTTATCTCCCTTACCAAAGTATAGCTGTGCCAGTTTTTTATAGATTTCAGCGGTATACCATGCTCCGGGGTGCTCTCCGGTCAGTTGTTCCATTTTAACCAGGTCATTTTCACTCCTCTTTGCCTGATTGTACAGATAAGGGGAGTATTCGCCTTTGTCAAGATTGATCCGGGCCAGTTCTGCCAGGAAGGTATCTGAAGGCTCTTCCTGTTGTTGCAGAAATTCCACATAATAATGGGTAAAGGCATCGTACAGGGTAGGGGTAAGCTCCAGGCTTTTGGTATCCTCCGGATTGAGCGGGAAGATTCCTTTCCAGTCAGAAGACCTCTGAGCCAGTAAAAGTGATTTTTGAGCCAAAACATCCCGGTAAATTTCGTGAATTTTCTGTTTAAAGGTATTTTCTGTCCAGAACCGCACATCAGTGGTTTGCTGGTTTTCCACATCGGTCCGGTTGACAATCCGCCAGCGGTTTTCTTCGAAATAGAGCTGGTAGAGCTTTGCATAATACATCTGAATAACCTGCTTATTTGCCCCTTCCGCAGATTCCATTTCTTTCCGGAAGTTTTCAAAGACCGGGTTCACATCATCGGTTTCATCGGCGGTAGTTACCCGGATGATTCCCTCATAGAACAGGCCCCGCACCAGGAAAGGGATATTTTTTTGATTCCGGGCTAACGAAACCGCTTCCTTCACCTTAGGCTGAACACTTTTCAGGTTTCCCTGCTGGTAAGCAGTATCTATTTCTTTCCAAATACGGTCGAGGTCCTGGGCCATAAGGAGGTTAGGGATGAAAATGAATAAAAATGCAATAGCTTTTTTCATAGAATTTGTGATTACACCGGATGTAAAGATAAGCCGGTAGCAGTTATAAAACGATGGACGGGGTAAAATCTGATATGGATTAACTATGGAAATAGTTTATCTTATTTCTTTTTTTGTGAAATTATCATGTTTATTTCACTATATTTGAAATAAAACAAAAAATTTCATAAATAATGAAACATTATATATTGATGAGTGATATCATTGGTAGCAGAAATGCTCCTGCTCATTTCGTTATAAAGGACTTTAAAAGATGTACGGCATTCATTAATCAGAAATATTGCCAGGATGTACTTTCGCCACTTACGATAACCCTTGGAGACGAGTTTCAGGGAGTTATAAGTAACTTAGAGTCATCTATTAACATAATTATTGATCTGGAGGAGTTTATTATTGCCAATAACTTATCTTTAAAACTGCGATACGTTTTAGTGTATGGTGATATTGAAACAGAGATTAACAATAAGATCGCGTTTGGAATGTTAGGGAAAGGTCTGACGGATGCCCGAACCATTTTAAACAATTCAAAAGGGCTGGAAAACAGATTTCACATAAATGTTTCCAGGGAAGCCCGGAATATTATCTTTAATCATGCATTTAATATCTTTCAAAATGTAGTTGATAGATGGAGAATAGAAAAAGATCATAAGGTGATTAGTAGTTTTATTTCTAACCCGGATTACAAAGTAGTTGCCAGGGAATTAAATAAAAATCGTTCTTTGATGTGGAAGAGAGAGAAAACTTTAAATATTTCTTCCTACCTTTCGGTTAAAGAAATTATTAAAACTACCACACAAATTTAACATGGATTTCTTCTGCAGACTTTTAATTATTCTTTTTACAGAGCTGGTTTCCAATATGATCTTTTTCCTGATAACCCCGGAGACAGAAACTCCGGGAAAATGGGATTTTAAATCATTAATCAAAGGTTTTATAGAGCGGGGGTTTCTAACCTATAGCCTGTATTCGGGATTCCCCCATGCACTCACACTTTTTGGAGCTTTAAAATTAGGCACCCGCTTAAAGAAGGCTGATAATGAGTTTACAGAAGAGGGGCGTCGAAAAGAGAGTATTTATAATGACTATTATCTCATGGGAAATCTCATTTCGGTAAGTTTAAGCATTTTTTACTACAATATTCTAAAGTAAACAAAGGGATTTCTAAAACGCTGAATGAGGAGGGACAGATTTGCGTATATTTGCATCAAAACAACCAAAAAATGGAAGAAAAAAAGATTACTCTCAGTGATTTTCATGAATCAATCGGTGGCAAAATGGTACCTTTTGCGGGTTTCCTGATGCCGGTACGGTATTCATCCGACAAGGAAGAGCACCTGGCTGTACGAAACAGTGTAGGCGTTTTTGATGTGTCACACATGGGAGAGTTTCTTCTGAAAGGAGAAAAGGCGCTGGAGCTGCTGCAGCAGGTTTCGTCGAATGACGTTTCGGTGCTTTTCGACGGGAAAATCCAATACGGTTACCTGCCGAATGAAGAAGGCGGGATAGTAGATGACTTTCTTACTTACAAAATAGCGAATGATGAATATTACCTGGTGGTGAATGCGGGAAATATTCAGAAAGACTGGGACTGGATCTCTAAGCACAATAGTTACGGGGTGGAAATGACCAACCTGTCGGACCAGACCAGCCTTTTTGCCGTACAAGGGCCTAATGCTGTAAAAACATTGCAAAAGCTGACCGATATCGATTTGTCGGCGATGGATTATTATACGTTTGCCAAAGGGAAATTTGCCGGGCATGACGATATCCTGATCTCGGCTACGGGATATACGGGGGCAGGCGGATTCGAGGTGTACATGCCCAATGAAGCCGCGCTGGATATCTGGAACAGGATTTTTGAGGCAGGGGCCGAATTTAATATCAAACCTATTGGCCTGGGAGCCCGCGATACCCTCCGGCTGGAAATGGGTTATTGCCTGTACGGCAATGATATCACGGATGAAACGTCACCCCTGGAAGCCGGGTTGGGCTGGGTAACCAAATTTACCAAGGATTTTGTAAACAGTGAAAACCTGAAAGCCCAAAAGGCGGCGGGGTTGAAGAGAAAGCTGGTGGCGATAGAAGTGGTAGACAAAGGTATTCCCAGAAGCCATTATGAAATCTGTGATGCAGACGGGAGCCCTATCGGTGAGGTAACTTCAGGCACTATGTCACCTTCTTTAAATAAGGGAATTGCCTTAGGCTATGTAAGCCTGCCTTTTTCCAAAGCCGGAACCGAAGTGTTTGTTAAAATCCGGGAAAAACTTACGGCAGCTAAGGTAGTGAAATTGCCGTTTGTGGCAGATAATGTGTAAAATCCAAAAGGTATCTTTTGTGTTTTACGTAATATTTTTTTAATTTTGTTACGTAAAACACAAAGTTATGAGCTTGAAACTCACCTTAAATATCCAGGATAAAGAATTGATTGAAGCTGCCAAGACTTTTGCGCGGTCTCAGAATAAGAGCTTATCGGTATTGGTTGAAAATATTCTCAGAGGGTTAGTAAAACAAGAAAGGAAGCCAGTCTCTCAAAATAAATTATTGGGGGCTTTTATTTCTGATAAGGCTTCTGATGGGTCAGATCCTAAATGGGATTATCTGAAAGAAAAGTTTGACCTATGAGAGTTTATCTGGATACTAATGTTTTGCTGGATGTACTTCTGAAAAGGGAGCACTTTTATGAGGATAGTCTGGAGGTTCTTAATCTTTGTGAAAATAAAGAACATGAAGGTTGGGTTAACCTGGCTACAATAGCCAATATTTTTTATATCGGAAGTAAGCTCGTAGGAAAGAAAGAAGCCAGAAGTATTATTGAAACATTGATAAGTTATCTCCAAATAACAGGTACAGATAGACAGCTGGTTATTAATGCATTAGAAATTGATTTTAATGATTTTGAAGATGCACTGCAGTATACCAGCGCTTACCGGACCGACGGAATTCATGCAATTATCACACGAAATAACAAAGATTTTAAAAACAGCCATCTCCCGGTATTTTCTCCAGCCGAATTCTTGAAAACAGGCTTTTGAATCCCCGTTTAATTCTTCTTAAAAACCCCCTTAGGGTCATCTTTCCGTGACAGAAGCTCGGCCAGCACCTCGCGACTCAGCTCGGCGGGGTTCAGCTCATAAGCTTTATGAAAGTTTTCCCAGGCAGCGTCTAAATTATTTTCCAGCAGGTTAACTATAGTTAGCTGTACAAAGGCCGGGGTATATTGGGGTTGAATCTTTATAGCGTTATTCAGCAACTCTTTGGCTTTGCTGCTTTCAATAATGGAATTGGTATTGGCAAGGGCTTTTTTGATATAGATGGTGGCCAGATCGGTCATGAAAACATAGTTTTTGCCGTCTGAAAGTGCCAGCCCTTTATTCATCAGCTCAATAGCACCGGAATAGTTGCCGTTCTGGAATTCAATAACACCCAGGCCCCAGAAGATGTCAAAATTTTCGGGATTTAATAACCACGCCAGGTTAAAGCGATAAGTAGCTGTACTTTTATCGCCTTCACTCAGGTACTGCCAGGCCATTTTGTTGAAAAAGTCGCCGGCTTCTTTACGGGTAGAAAACTCCCGGTCGCATTCTGACAAAAAGAGCTCATCATCGACCAGTTGGGTTTCGGTTTTTTCATAATTTCCGAAGAGCGGCAGATAATTAATGTCTATACCGGCCGGAGCTGTGCGGGCTACCACCACCACTTTCTCCACGTTTTCTTCCGGGGAACTTCCTGAATTACGGACAGGAGCCACCGAAGTGGAAACTTTGGGGGAGTTCAGTAATTCACGACTTCCTCTGGCCACACTTCCGGCTGTTTGAGACCGGTTAGTGACCTGCGCAAGACATATACTCTGTACACCCAGACAAACACTGAAAACCAATAATCCTCTCACTTTTTCCCCGTTTATTGAAAGCATAAATATTAACGCTTTTCCTTTTTAGTTTATTGAGTACTGATCATTTTATTTTAACCGCACAAGTATGCTGAAAAACAGGAATACTGTCATTCATGAAAATGTTGCTGCTAAGTAAGTTTAAATTAAGAATCCTGGCCGGTACAATCCTGGTATGATGCAGATATGATTAGGGGTTGGAAATGCAAGGTAAGAAAAATTATTGGATTTTTGCTAATAAAAAATAAAAAAGAGGTTGTCCAAAAAGGTTTCGTTCTTTGGAAATATCGAAGGGGCCTAAAAAGTACGTAAAATGCAAGGCGTTGAGGATGAGACCGAAGGAGCATACTGTAGTATGTGACTGAGGTCGGATTCCGAAAACAACGCAGCAGTTTACGTGCTTTTTGGACACCTTCTTTACATAAAGCCGTTTTTCAGAACAGGAAAGTAAGGCCAGCCGATAGGGTACGGGTGGTGATCTTCACTGAACTGTCATTGCTCAGATTAGCAAGCCCATGAGAATACTGAGCGCTGATGATGAAACGATTATTAACATGCACACCTACCCCCGCATTAGCGCCGTAATCCAGGCGTTTGGGATCGGAACCTGGTTCTGCGGGCTCATCCGGATCAAAAATATTTTCCAGGTCAAACAAATCAAATGTAACACCCCCTACCTTTAACTTGCCGGTAAGGGCATAACCTGCATAACCTCCCACATAAGGGCTGATTTTAATGGATTCTCCCACCGGAATCTGGAATCCCACATTCACGGGAAGCTCCAGAAAGCTGTACATAATCTGCGCTTTCGTTCCCGCTTCTTCTTCTTTACCGCCCTTTACACTGTAAAGCAGACCGGACTGAAGAAAAAGAGGATTTTCAAGATTAGTGTAGACAACCAAACCTGCCTGGGGAGCAAAAAGATTATCTAACTTTTCATCTTCAGAGTGTAAGTTGGCGATATTAAGTGCTCCTTTCACCCCTACACGTACCTGTGAGAAGGCATCAGAAGCAAAAAATAAAGCCATAAAGCCAAAAGCAAATGACAAAAGTGATTTTTTCATAGATGTAATTATTAAGTAGATTTTTAAAACAAACCAAAGATACGAGGTAAATTTCTGATACCTACAGGTGTACATAAATATTTATTGTGTGAAGAGAGGTGAGGTGTTTTTGCACAAAACCCGCTAATTTTGTGTTTTAAATTGAAAAGGATAATTGAACGATGTTGATTGAGCAGTTAGAAGGTATTAAGGAGCGTTTTGAGGAGGTCTCCCAGCAGATTACCATGCCGGAGGTGGTTTCGGATATGGAAAAGTTCAAAAAAATCAGTAAGGAATATCGAGATCTGGAGAAGATCGTAGAAGAGTATAATGCCTATAAGCTTATCCTGGCGAACCTGGATGAAGCCCGGGAAATTCTGGCTACCGAAAAGGATGAGGAAATGCGAGAAATGGCTAAGATGGAACTGGAAGAGCTGGGTCCGAAAAAGGAGGAATCGGAAGAAAAGCTGAAAGAACTTCTGATCCCCAAAGATCCTAACGACAGCAAAGACAGTATCCTGGAAATCCGTGCGGGAACCGGCGGGGATGAAGCCTCCATTTTTGCAGGAGACCTGTTCCGGATGTACCAGCGTTTTGCCGCCTCACAGGGCTGGCAGTTTACCGTGATGGATTATACCGATGCTCCCTCTGGCGGATACAAGGAGATTGTGGTCAGTGTGAAAGGAGAAGATGTTTACGGGAAGCTGAAATATGAATCAGGTGTGCACCGGGTGCAGCGGGTTCCGGCCACGGAGTCGCAGGGGCGTATTCACACCTCAGCGGCTACGGTAGCGGTGCTCCCTGAGGCCGATGAGGTAGATGTACAAATCAACATGAATGATATCCGGAAAGATACGTTTTGCTCTTCGGGTGCGGGTGGTCAGTCGGTGAACACCACCTATTCAGCTATCCGGATCACGCACCTGCCCACCGGGCTGGTGGTGCAGTGCCAGGATGAACGCTCGCAGATCAAGAACTTTGACAAGGCGCTTACCGTACTCCGGTCGCGTTTATATGAAATAGAGCTGGCCCGGCAGAATGAATCCATCGCCGGAGAGCGGAAGTCGCTGGTAGGATCCGGTGACCGTTCTGACAAGATCAGGACCTATAATTACCCCCAGGGCCGGGTAACGGATCACCGCATCGGTTTTACGGTCTATAACCTGCCCACCGTGATGGAAGGAAACATCGGTGAGTTTATTGAAAAGCTGCGGCTGGCTGAGAATACAGAAAAGATGAAAGAGGGAATGGCAGCTGTGTGATAGCCATGAGCTATTAGTGATTAGCTATTAGTGATTAGCTATTAGAAGTCAGGATATCAGCTAATAACTAACAGCTAAATTCTTATATAAAATGGAAAAAATACCCCTTTGTTTAGCTACAAATAACGCGCATAAAGCAGAAGAGCTGCAGGATATTCTCGGCGATACGTTTGAAATAAAAACCCTGAAAGACATAGGCTGTGTGGAAGATATTGAAGAAACCGGGACCTCCTTCCGGGAAAATTCCCTGATAAAAGCCCGGTATGTGTTCAGTAAATACGGAATAAACGTGCTGGCAGACGACTCCGGCCTGGAAGTAAATGCCCTGGACGGTCGTCCGGGTGTATACTCTGCCCGGTATGCCGGCGAGCCCTCTGACGCCACGGCCAATAACCTGAAGCTAATGAAAGAAATGGAAGGGGTGACAGACCGTTCGGCTCGTTTCCGTACGGTGATTACGCTGATCCTGGACGGGGAAACCCATACCTTTGACGGAGAAGTTTCCGGGAAAATCAAAGAGACCTTTGACGGAGAAGTGGGATTTGGTTATAACCCGGTTTTTATCCCGGATGGTTTTGAAAAGACCTTTCACGACATGACCTTTGAGCAGCGGAGCCGGCTGAATCACCGGGGCCGGGCCATGGAAAAAGTACTGAAATTTTTGGCGAAGCCCGGAAATACGGAAGTTGCTTGAAAAGACACAGAAGGCAAGGCGTTGAGGATGAAGGAGCATACTAAAAGTATATGACTGAAGCCGAATTCGGAAAACAACGAAGCAATTTGTGTCTTTTCAAACAGCTCGCCGGTCCTGTTCCCGCTTCATGTCTTTCTCCTTTATACTGTCGCGCTTATCGTAAAGCTTCTTGCCCTTGGCCAGCGCAATTTCCATTTTGGCCAGGCCGGCATCGTTGATAAACAGGCGCGTAGGAATGATGGTTAAGCCCTTGTCGGTCAGCTTGTTTTCCAGTTTCCGGAGTTCCCGCCGGGTAAGCAGCAGCTTCCGTTCCCGTAGCGGGTCATGGTTAAAATAAGTACCGTTATCGTAACGGGAGATGTTCAGGTTTTTAACATACAGCTCTCCTTTGTTGAAGAAGCAGTAGGCATCGGCCATACTTACTTTCCCTTCCCGTATAGATTTTATTTCCGTACCGGTAAGCACCATACCCACAGTATATTCTTCCAGGAAATAGTACTCAAAAGAGGCTTTTTTGTTCTTGATATTTATGGTTTTCTGTAGCTTCATTCCTTAATAACATCCTGAACCCGATAAAAAATCCCTGCCTCAATTGTAGTGGCAGGGATTCCGACTTACGTGCTTTCCTAATAATCCAATTGTCTGCTGAAAAGCTGACGGAAGGATTAAATCTTTAAGAATTTATATATCAAAATCTATTCTTGTCTTTATTCCAGTTGACAAATGTAAATAGCGAAAAATAAATATGCAATGCTAAAGCAGATAATTTTATACACTGAAAAACCAAAGATATCCACATTTTGGAGCTGTGAAGCAGATGTGTGAAGGAAAAGCTCACAAAAGATATTGGACATAAAAATATAAAAAATCAATATTTTGCGAAGTTTTTCGGGGTTTTCCAGAGAAATGCAGTCCCTGAAATCACGGATACGGAATGTGAATAAAAAGAAATGCGGATAGGACTAATTGCTGAAAAATTAGTAATATTGCTCCGTTAAATATTGTATAAATACAAAGGAAACCTGCTCGCGGAGAGTGTTTCTTTTTTTAATCAAGCAAAGCAGCCATTGTTAAATACACCTCTCATCAGTACACATAAAGAACAGGAGACCGCTATTCTTGTGGGCGTGATTACTCAGAAGCAGAATGCCGCAAAAACAAAAGAATACCTGGAAGAGCTGGCTTTCCTGGCGGAGACTTCCGGCGTGAAAACCCTTAAAACATTTGTACAAAGGCTGAATTTCCCGGATCAGAAGACTTTTGTAGGTAAGGGCAAGCTGGAAGAGATTCAGAACTGGGTGGCATTGAACCCGGTAGATACCCTGATTTTTGACGATGAACTTACTCCCTCGCAGGTAAGAAACCTGGAAAAGGTTTTTGAGAATAAGAAAGTACTGGACCGCAGCCTGCTGATCCTGAATATATTTTCACAGCGGGCCCGGACCGACCAGGCCAAGCGCCAGGTAGAGCTGGCTCAATACAAATACCTGCTTCCCCGGCTGACCCGGATGTGGTCTCACCTTAGCAAGCAGAAAGGGGGGATCGGTATGCGGGGACCGGGAGAGAAGGAGCTGGAAACGGATAAGCGGATTGTACAGGACAGGATAGCATTTTTAAAGGAAAAGCTGGATAAAATAGACAAGCAGGCTGCTACCCGTCGTAAAGAAAGAAGCCGCCTCGTACGGGTGGCCCTGGTAGGTTATACGAATGTGGGGAAATCCACGCTCATGCGCAAACTCACCAAGTCGGATGTCTTTGCTGAAAACAAATTGTTTGCCACCATTGATTCTACGGTAAGGAAAATGGTGCTGGGGCATATCCCCTTTTTGCTCACCGATACGGTAGGGTTTATACGCAAATTACCGACCACCCTGGTGGAGTCATTTAAATCTACTCTTGACGAAATCCGGGATGCCGATATCCTGATTCATGTGGTGGATATTTCCCACCCGTCTTTTGAAGAGCAGATTGATATTGTGAATGATACCCTGGCCGAAATAGGAGCGCGGGATAAGCCTGCGCTGCTGGTGTTTAATAAGCTGGATCAATACCAGCCGGAATCAGAAGAGGGGCTCGACAGGCACCTGGCGACGGAAGAAGACCTGAAGAAAAACCTGGAAAGGCTGGAGGCAGGCTACCTGAAAAAGAATGCGCAATATGTAGCCTTTATATCAGCAGAAAAAAATGAGAATATGGATAAGCTCCGCGATGTACTGCTGGAGCTGGTGCGGGAAAAACATTTCGGGATATACCCCAACTGGGATGCATCCAAAAACGAGCTTTTTAACTGGCAAGAGGATTTATTAAAATAACAAATAATGGAAAATAAAAGTACCAACTGGGGACAGTTCATCCCGCTCGCATCCGTTTTTTTCTTCTGGGGGTTTGTGGCCGCCAGTAATGACATCCTGATACCGGTGTTTAAGAATGAGTTTGACCTGTCGCAGTTCCAGAGCCAACTGGTGGCTACGGCATTCTACATTGCCTATACAGTAGGTTCTATCCTGTATATGATTGTATCTTCCATTATGAAGATAGACCTCATCAACAAAATAGGCTATAAAAACGGGCTGATCCTGGGCCTGATTATTTCAGCGCTGGGAACCCTTCTGTTTATTCCTGCTGCCGATAGCCGTTCTTTCAACCTGATGATATCCGCCTTGTTTATTGTAGGACTCGGATTTTCTCTGCAACAAATCGTGGCCAACCCCTTAGCTATACTGGTGGGTCCTGCCAGCACGGGATCACAGCGGCTGACCATGGCCGGGGGGATTAATAACTTCGGTACCACCATTGGCCCTCTGATCGTCACTTTTGCTATTTTCGGGTCAGCCGCTTCGGCCAATACCGAAGCCAGTATTGAGTCGGTAAAGATTCCGTACCTGGTACTGGGAGCCGCTTTTTTGCTGGTAGCCCTGTTCCTTAAATTCTCTTCGCTGCCCTCTACCGTAATACAAGAGGAAGAAAGTGCTGATACCCCGGGTACAAGCAGCCGGGCATCTGCCTTCAGTTACCCGCAGCTGATCCTGGGAATGATAGCTATCTTCCTGTATGTGGGAGTGGAAGTAAGTACAGCCAGTAACCTCCCGGCTTATATGGAAGATAACCTCGGCCTCCTGACCAAGGATATCGCGCCGTATATTTCACTCTATTGGGCGTCTATGATGATCGGCCGGTGGACAGGCGCCGTGGAAGCGTTTGATTTTAAAGCCGGGACTATAAAAATCCTTCGTTTTGTGGCCCCTTACCTGGCCTTTGGGGTATTTTTATTCGTGAATTTCATTGCCCAGCATGACCTTAAACCATTTTACATTTACGGGCTGCTGATTATGGTGATGATCGTCTGTGATATACTGAGCAAGGGAAACCCCGCGCGTATGGTACTCATTTTTTCACTTGCCGGTATAGCCGCTCTTCTGATTGGGATGTTCTCTACAGGAATGACCTCGGTGTATGCGTTCACCAGTGTAGGGCTGTTTTGTTCCACGCTCTGGCCCTGTATTTTTGCATTGGCCATCAAAGGACTGGGCAAACATACCAATCAGGGGTCGGGCTTCCTGATCATGATGATCATGGGTGGAGGGATTATTGCACCTCTGCAGGGAGTGATTGCTGACAAAACCAGCATCCATTTCAGCTTTATCGTAGGAGTGCTTTGCTTTGCCTACCTGGCATTTTATGCGATTGCCGTAACGGGCATTCTTAAAAAGCAGGGCATTGACCTCAAAGAGCTTAAGGCAGAAGGAGGACATTAATATTCCGAGAAAAGAGTGGATTTTTCCACTCTTTTCCTAAAAATACCGTGAAAACACCCCCCTTAAATACCGTGTTTTTACTCTAAAATCTCTTGGGTATTTGTACGAATTTTGTAAAAAAATAATCGTGCAATGAGAAGGATGGAATACAATACGTCAGAAATCATGTTTTTATCGGCGGATATTAACTATTCGGAAATTTACATGACCAATGGAGAGAAGATGCTTTCCAGTACTACATTATTAAAACACGAAGAAAAATTTGATACCTTTATCCGGGTGAGTAAGAAGTACCTGGTGAATCCTGCTTTTGTGTGTGGCTACCAGCTTCAGGGAAAAAGTATGGAGATCAGGATGCAGAACGGCAACCAGATGAAAGTATCAAGAAGAAGAATAAAGACTGTTCTGTCAAGTATCATAGCGGTTTAATACCTGACAGAACAGGTCATTTTATAATTTACTGAGGGCTTCCTGAATAGCCTGGATTTTGGCTTCAGCATCGGCCAGCTTGGCTTTTTCCCTTTCTACGATTTCCGGTTTCGCATTAGCTACAAATTTCTCGTTGGAGAGTTTGGCTTCTACCGATTTTTTGAAGCCCCGGGCATATTCCAGCTCTTTCTGCAGGTTTTGTTTTTCGGATTCGGTATCCAGGTTCCCGCCCAGGTCCAGGCCGAACTCATCTCCTTTGATCACATGAGTCATTCCCGAGATGTCTCCCGTATAGGTAATGGTTTGGATATTGGCCAGCTTGATGATCAGCAGTTCCAGCGGAGCATACCGATCCGGCGTCTGGGTTTTGATTTCCAGGGGCAGGCTCTCTTTCGGAGAAATCTGTTTGCTTTGACGGGTATTTCTCACCCAGGAAACCAGCTCTGTCAAAATCTCAAAGTCAGCCAGTATGCCTGTGTCAGCTTCTCCGCCTTTGGGGAATGGCTGAACACAGATAGAGTCGTCTTCTTCCCGGGCGGTCAGGTTTTGCCAGATTTCCTCTGAAATAAAAGGAATCCAGGGGTGGGCCAGCCTCATCAGCTCATCAAAGAACCCGATGGTGGCCTCGTAGGTAGCAAGGTCTATGGGTTGAGCCTCGCCGTTTACATAAGCCGGTTTAACCATTTCCAGGTATTGTGAACAGAAGTCGTTCCAGATCAGGTTATAAGTAGTCAGCAGGGCATCTGACATCCTGAATTTGTCGTAATGTTCCCTTACTTCGGCGATGGCTGCATTCAGGCGGGCGCGGAACCACCGGATGGCAGCCTCCTGCGACTCTCCCTGGCCGGTTTCCCACCCTTTTACCAGGCGGAAGGCGTTCCATATTTTATTGGAAAAATTTCTTCCCTGCTCCACCAGCTTTTCATCGTAAGGCAGGTCATTTCCTGCCGGTGAACTGAATAGCATACCGGTTCTTACGGCATCGGCCCCGTATTGTTCAATGAGGTCCAGCGGATCAGGGGAGTTGCCCAGTGATTTCGACATTTTACGGCCCAGCTTATCCCGCACAATACCGGTCAGGTAAACGTTTTTGAACGGGTAGGTGCCTTTGTATTCGTAACCGGCAATGATCATACGCGCTACCCAGAAAAACAGAATCTCAGGGGCAGTTACCAGGTCATTGGTAGGATAATAATAGCGGATATCTTCATTGTCAGGATCTTTGAACCCGTCAAAGACAGAAATGGGCCACAGCCACGAGCTGAACCAGGTGTCCAGCACATCCTCATCCTGGGTAAAATCTTCGGCTTTTACCTGCAGGCCTTTCTCTGAGGCCAGGCGTACGGCCTCTTCCAGGCTTCTGGCCACTATCACCGTGCCATCTGCCAGGTAATACGCCGGAATCCGGTGCCCCCACCAAAGCTGCCGGCTGATATTCCAGTCGCGCACATTCTCCATCCAGTGGTTATAGGTATTCTTAAATTTCGGAGGGATCAGCCGGATGGTATCATTCATAACATTGTCCCATGCCGGCTTACTGATATCTTTCATTTTCAGAAACCACTGCAGGGAGATTTTCGGCTCAATTACCGCCCCGGTTCTTTCAGAAGTTCCCACATTGGATTTGTAGTCCTCTACTTTCACCAGGTTGCCTGATTCTTCCAGCATTTTGATGATTTTCTTGCGGGCCACAAACCGGTCTTCGCCCACCAGTATCTGCGCTTTTTCGTTAAGTTTTGCATCATCCGTCAGAATGTCTATCACTTCCAGGCTGTGTTTTTCTCCCAGGATAAAGTCGTTCTGATCGTGTGCAGGAGTGACTTTCAGGCAACCCGTACCAAACTCCATCTCCACATATTCATCGGCAATTACCCGGATCTCTTTGTTGATCAGCGGGATCAGTACGGTTTTCCCGATGAGGTCATGGTAGCGTTCGTCATTCGGGTTCACACAGATGGCGGCATCGGCCATGATGGTTTCGGGCCGGGTAGTGGCAATGGTCAGCCCTTCAGTGCTCCCCGGGAAGAAATACCGGATATAGACCAGCCTGGAAGCCATTTCTTTGGTGATGACCTCCTCATCTGAAACCGTGGTTTTCGCCTCCGGATCCCAGTTTACCATCCGGTAACCGCGGTAGATTTCTCCTTTGTTATATAAATCAACAAAAACTTCAATAACGGCATCGTACAGGCTGGGTTCCATGGTGAAGCGGGTTCTGTCCCAGTCGCAGGAAGCCCCCAGTTTGCGAAGCTGCTTCAGGATGATCCCGCCGTATTTCTCGGTCCATTCCCAGCAGTATTTCAGGAACTCCTCCCGGGAGAGATCGGCTTTATTGATGCCTTGTTCTTTCAGCATGGCCACTACTTTCGCTTCTGTAGCGATAGAAGCGTGGTCAGTACCCGGTACCCAGCAGGTTTCTTTCCCTTCCATGCGGGCCTTGCGCACCAGTACGTCCTGGATGGTATTATTCAGCATATGACCCATATGCAAAACACCGGTCACATTCGGTGGAGGAATGACCACGGTATAAGGTTCTTTATCGGGATTGGGTTTGGAGCTGAAGAATTTATTCTTTTCCCAGTAGGCGTACCACTTGTCTTCTACTTCCTTCGGGCTGTAGGTTTTTGAAAGTTCCATTGCTTGCAATTGAAATAATTTGCAAAAATAAGGAAAATGTTAATACCTGCGGCCGGAATCCGCTATTCCCAATGCCAGATCCGTTCCGGAGTAATGCAATAGTCCATCCGGATATCCAGGGGAGAGGCATTGCTGATACGTTCTACCGGTTCGAGAAGGGAGAGTCCCACTTTGGTTGTATTTGGGCCCGATCGCGATAAAAACCGGTCGTAATACCCTTTCCCGTAACCTACGCGGTGCCCTTCCCGGTCAAACGTCAGTAGGGGGATGAGCACCAGGATATCTTCCGCTGCGAATGTCCGGAAGAAAGCCTCTGAGTCTATGGCTTCTGAAAGATCGACCGGCTCATCAATACCCCACCGGTTTTTTTTCAGATCTGGGGTATAAGGAATGTGAAGCATTTCTCCGTTTTTCAGGCTTTTGGAGATATATATGGAGGCCGGAAAATCTTTTTGCAGGATTTCCCGTATTCTATGAGTGTCAGGTTCATGGTTCTTTTGAATGGGCAGAAAAAGATGAATCACTGAAAAACGATGCACAGGGATACGGCTGAAAAGGAGGGAAGAGATCTTCCTGCTTCGCAACGCCACTTCACCCGGGGCCAGCAGGGCTCTTTTCTGCCTTGCTTCTTTACGTATCTCTTCTTTTGTCATTGATTCCATCCTCAGAGATTGTAAAGATACATATTCAGAAATTAAAATGAGGTTGTCAAACTTGACAACCCCATATGTAGCCGTGGATTAGTAGAGAAGTCTAAGGCGGTTATGTGGATACTGATCCTTCAATTAAGAAAATCTGTTGGAGGATTGACGGATGTTTTACCCGGTTTATTGGGCCTATTAGAAAACTTGGAAATCGTAATTTTTCTAATACTTAATTTTTGAGTTTTCATAATACAATATATTGGAGGTGTGAAATAATTATTTTAGTTAATCAAAGATTGGAGTTATATTTCAGGGAAGGAAAAAAAATGTACGAATAGCATTATTCTCGGTACAAAACAGAAAATTCCCAAACATGAGGTCTATCAAGGATGAAAAAGTCATTGGTCAAATAATAATATGGGTTGCATTTTGGACAACTGATTTTTTGTTTACTTACGGGTATCAGTTTGGGAGAACGGCAGTAGTTCCGTTTATATTCAATTCGCTTACAAATACTCTTTATTTTTACATTTGTGTTTTCTATATAATTCTTCCCAATTTTTCAAAATCAAGAACACTGACGTTTACGTTCATTTTAATCCTATTGCTATCTTTTATTTCTGTAAAAATTGGAATTGAGAGATTTCTGGAAACAGATTATTATTTCAAAAATATAGAGAAGAAAGGGACTCTCATACCCTATGTTAGCTTTGAATTATGGCGTTATTCCTACATGACATTTTTCTCCTTTGCCTACTGGTATTACATTAAATCGATACGGGAAGAAAAGTTGCGACGCATTACGGAAGAAAAACTGTTTGAGACGGAGATTGCATTTCTGAAAGCCCAGATTAATCCTCATTTTTTGTTCAATACATTGAATTTTGTGTATAATGATGTAGCGGGGTTAAGCAGCCGGTCAGGAGAAGCGATTCTCTCGCTTACCCGGCTTATGCGTTATTCTGTAGAAAGTACGGTTGACGACCAGACTACGGTAGAAAAAGAACTGGAAGCGGTGGAAGAATACCTGAAATTACAGAAATTACGCTTTGGTGACCGGCTGAGTCTGAAATATACCCGGCAGGGAAACCTGTTCTTTTTCTCTCTTCCGCCTCTTGTGCTGATCAGCCTGGTGGAGAATGCCTTCAAGTATGGTATCCAGGATGACCCGGCCGATCCCATAACCATAGAAGTGCGGGTAGATTCTGCAGGAATGCGCTTTCTTTGCCGGAACAGGAAGCGGCTGGATTTTATGGATGCAGAAACCACGGCGGTGGGCCATACCAATATAAGAAGGCGACTGGAAATGGCCTTTCCGGATCATTTTAAGCTGGAAATTCGGCAATCGGATACTCATTTTGAGGTAAATCTGGAGATTATCTGGAAGGTTGTCTGAATATTTTTTTCCGATTATGTGTAAAAATGGTATATTTAGAATAGAATAAGAACAACTATAACCATGAACTGCATAATTATAGACGATGAACTTGCCGCCATTCAGCTTTTGGAAAGTTATATTAAAAAAGTGGCCACACTAAATTATTATGAATCTTTTCTAAGTCCGGTGGAGGCCCTCAGGTACGTTCAGAACAATGAAGTAGATCTCATTTTTCTGGATATCAATATGCCCCACCTTTCGGGCCTGGGTTTCCTGGAGCTTTTGGGTAACGGCTCAAGAGTTATCCTCACCTCTGCCTACTCTGAATATGCCCTGGAAGGGTATAAATATAATGTGGTGGATTACCTGACCAAACCGGTTTCTTTTGAAAGCTTTTTGCGTGCTGTTAAAAAGGCTGAAGATCGTATGGGGATAGGAGGAGATCAGAAAAAAGGTACCCGTCCCGCAGAATTGGATGATTTTATTATGGTTAAATCAGACCGGAAAGGGAAGCTGGTAAAAGTGGTTTTCTCCGATATCGTTTATATTGAATCTATGCGGAATTATGTGGCGATTTATACCCGGCATAAAGACCGGATTATTACCCTGGTTTCTCTGAAGGAACTGGAAGAACGACTGCCCGGTGACTATTTTTTCAGAACGCATAAAACGTTTATTGTAGCTTTAAACCAAATCAAAATGATAGACGGAGGAGAGATCGTTCTGCAGGACGTGAAAGACCGGGTTCCTTTGGGGGGAACCTACCGCCAATCATTTTTTGAACGCCTGGAAGCTAAAATCATGAAACATTGAATCGGGCTTTCTGAGAAGTATAATACCGGCACAGGAAATCGTACATCAGGAGTTCATGAAGCCGCTGACCGGAGCTGATCAGCCGGTTAACCGTCATGTGAATAAAGCTGGTGAGAATCCGCTCAAAAGCGGCCGGCTCTTCTGCCAGTTCACGTACCTCTTTCCATAAGTTTTGCAGTTGTGCTTCGTAGAAAGCCGGTATCTGGTGAAGAGGACTGTTATTTTTCAGGAACTCTTCTATTCTGCTCCTGCAAAACCGGTAGCGCTGATCAATTTGAGATTTTAAATTCCGGTCCATTTTAAATTCTTCTGCAAACTGATTCCTGATCTTCTGCATCAGCACTCTCCTGCTTTCGGTGTCCAGGCCTGCGGTATGCAGGAAACAGTCTATATTCCCCAGGCCCCAAAGCCATTTCAGATCTTCTCTTTTGTCGCCTTCTGTCTGATTCAGGAAATCCATAAACATCCGGCTGTCGATAGCAAACATCCGCTCTACCGGCTCAATAGCCTGGCAACCGTATCTTTCCAGCTCTCTTCGGTAGGTATCGGTCTGGATTTTCCATACCAGGCCGTTTTGTTCAAAGGTCTGAATATGGTGTCCGACGGCCCGGAGGAGATGTTGAAGAAAATGAATACTCTTCAGGTGGAAGCGTACCCGGAGATGATTATCCGGGTCATGATAACGTACAAAGAACCATTGGTCGATCCATCCGCTCTTTTCAGCTTCATCCACTGCCGGCTGAATACCTTGCTGCAGAATGAGATCTGCAGATTTTGCCCCGCAGTAAAACTTGAGATATAGCCACTCTGACCCCAGGCTGAAAGCCCGCTGAATCCCGCAACCCCTGTGTTTTTCCGGGGCATAATTGTATACGGTCTTATTCCTGAACAGGAACGCAATAAACTGGTTCATCATGGCCTTCCCGGAGGCATTTCTGACAGGGATGGTATCGTCTCCCAGAAATTCTTTCAGTAAGATACCGGTTTTACTCTTTATAGAATCCAGGAACACCCGCACAAAGAGGGAATTTGAGCTGTCAATAAATAATTCATTATCCCCTTCAGCCAGGACAAAGCATTGAGGCACTTTATATTGCTTTCGCCACTGCTCAAAATCTTTTACGGAAAACTCCGACCTATAAAGAGGTTTCAGGTGTTCGGAAGAGAACTGCCACATGGCAGGGCTGACAATTACCCGGCCGTCACTTACCCGGGGAAGAAATATAAATTCCCGGGCAATTTCACCCCAGGAGAAATCAGCCGAGCGATGAAAATCCTGGGTCTGCAGGTCGCACAGAAACCGGTAAACGGGTAGGGAATGACTCATGAAATTATGTGCACATCCAAGCCGTGGAACCACGATTTTGTTCCGTTTCCCGTGGCGTAATATAACCCGGTTATTTCGTACAGAAATATAAAGATCGCGGAGATGGATCTGGTTTTCGGGAGGCCGGCCGGATTGCGCAAGATAGGGAATTTCATATTCCCGGAAAGCAGGACGGCTCAGGATATTTCCCGTGCGACCTTCCGGCAAATGGGCAATTTCGGCAAAGATTACGTCCGGGTTATTTTTATTTTCTTCTTCAGCAATGTCGGTAAGAATCCGGGCGATATCGGGAGAAGCATGACCGAACCGGCCGGCAAGGCAGGTCCCGCTGCTGCCACCCACACTTTCGATCAGCAACTTATGGTGGCCTACCAGGCGAAACATCACGGCGAAGGAAGGCCCCGGAAGAGGTATCTCCCCGGGCCTGTCAGGACAGGGAAGAGGTATTTCATAGGCTCCTTCGCACTGTGCCTTTTGAAGAATTCTGAAGAGCTTCTTCTGAAACTCTCTCCATTTCAGGAGAGGAATGGCTTTTTCTTCTGAAGGAAGCGTGATTCCTTCGGTTAGCGGGGTATAATCTTCCGATACGTGAGTCTGGTAACCTATTCCGCTTTCTGTATCTAATGCTGTTAATAAGGGAATCTCCCGGTCTTCATAGCGGTCATAAAACCGGGAGATAAAATCTTTCAAACCGGCAGAACGGCCATCGTAGGCAAAAGCTCCCAGCTTTCGGATTACCCGTAGAATCTCTTCCTGATATCCCTGGTTCAGCGTATGGGCAGACTCTTCACACGTATTAAGCCTGACGGTGTGAAAAAGCGTGCTTTCATCCGGTGTTACTCCAAGCGAGCCGATCAAATCCATCATTTCCCTATATAAGTCGGGGTCATTGCCGGTGTGCTCATCCAGTTGCCTGAGTTTTTGCAAGATCTCCCGGAAAGGCTGAGAAGCAGGGTGCCCGGCCTTTTCGAGTGCCCGGCAAATGCGTTCCGGAAAATCATCCCCGGTGACGGAGGGCTCCAGCTCACTTACTACCAGTTGTGTGTCTGCCAACTCGTGAAGAAAAGCCCGGGCCTCTTCTTCGGATACCCCTTGAACCCTGAGGGTTTCCAGGAGTGTTGGGAAATCTGCCCCGGAAACTGCCCTTTCCAGGACACTTCTGACATAAGGATCATTTTTAACGGAGCTTAGTATGGGAGCGCCGGCCCTTTCCACATAACGAATATCCTCTCCCAGAAAGTAGAGGCTGCTGTTGGGGTAGTAGATCAGGTGTTCCCGAACATCGGGATTTTGCTCCAGTTCCTGTGCAAAACGGCATAGGAAATCCATATCCAGGAGGGTTTGACGGCAGCAGGTCTGCTTTAGTGATATTTGGGTATCGTGGCCCCAATTGACGGTTCCTACCCCTGAAAACAGCCCGAACGGAGTAGCCCGGTAACGGCTCCTCACCATATACCGGGTCAAAGGAAGCAGGAGGTTTTCAGGAAAGCGGGGAGTAGACTGCAGGGCTGAAAATAAACGGGGAGAAGCCAGGTACAGGGCTTCACGGAAAACCGGGTCAGTTTGAATGTACTTCCGTACAGCGGCTTCATCCACGTGCGGAGAAAATGCTTCATGGGGTGTACGGAGAATAAGCCGGGGGTAAAAGCTGATATTTTGCATGGATCTTTATTGAAAATAGAATCCAATTTTAGCTTTTACCCCCGGCTGTTATCAAAAAGAATATACCAAATGTTACATTATAGGTATCAACACCCTCAATTGCTTTATTCTTCGTCAGGTATATTCCTGCTGCTTTTCCGGATATGGTATTTTACCAGGAGAAAAGATAGGATGCCGTAGACCAGTATCTGAAGGAGCAGGGTAGAGATATCCGGAAGAATATCTGTGAACGAAGCCTTCTGAAACAGCATCATCTTATGAGCTTCCAGGAAAGGGGTCAGTGGTATGGCATTGGCCAGAATCTGTACTCCTGCCGGCATGGCCTCCAGGGGCCAGCTGTAACCGCCGATGATAAATGCAGGTGCTGCCATCAGCATCAGGATTTGTGTGGCCCGGAGCGAATCTTTGAAAAGAATACTCATGCATACTCCCAGCATGCTCACGGCTACCACAAAAATAGCGGTATTGACAGCAAACGGCCACAGGGCATAAGGCATGGGGGCATTAAACCACTGGTGAAAGAAGTAGAATAATGTAGCAATACCTACGGATAAAACCCAGAAAGGAATCACTTTTACCAGGATCATCTTTACAGCAGAGCGGGTACGGCTCAGCAGTTCTGTACGGAAGGTATTTTGCTCAAATTCCCTTGAAAAGCTGACAGCCAGTCCCAGTAAAAGTACCTGCTGGAATACCACCATGATCATACCGGGCCACATATAGGTAAAGTAATTGGCCCCGGGGTTGAACAGCCGGATATAATTGGCCTTAAATGGCTCGTATTGCGGAGAGGGAGAACCCTCTTTTTTCTTCAAAGCGGAAATTTCCACGCCGGCGCTAAACGATCCGATGGTCATCTGGGCTGCGCCGGAAGCCAGGTTGGCAGTGACCAGGTTGGTAGTATTGATATAGGTATTGATCTCCGGGTATCTCTTTTGCAGGATATCGGCTTCGAAGCGGTCCGGGATAACAATGGCCAGTACGGCTTTTTCGCGGATCAGCTCTTCCTGGGTAAGGGTATTGTTATACCGGATGGAAACGATGTCCAGCTTTTCATTCTCCCGGATCATATCGGTCAGCTGGTTACTCAGGGGGGTATTGTCCTGGTCAATGATCATCACCGGCAGGTTTTCCACTTTCCCGTTCTTGTAGACCATGCCGATAAGCAGGGCGTAAATTACCGGCGCCAGGAGAAACACCGACACCAGGGTAGAGTCTTTGAAGAATAATTTGAATTCTCTTTTAATCAGATTTTTCATAGATTTAAGATTTTAGCTGTTAGTCTTTAGAAGTTAGTTATTAGCCCTGGTTACAGGCTGCCGGTATACTAAACTTCTAATAGCTAATCACTAACAGCTCGTGGCTATTTTATCAATACAACCGTGGCGTTGGTAAGCCACGCGGAAGCGTTTTTCAGGTCTTCCGGTACTATTTTTACTTCATATACGGCTTCTTCGATCTGGTATTCCGGGTAGGCTGCCGTGATGTTGGCATAGCGGGTAAGTTGTTTTACCGTAGTTATTTTTCCTTCTGCGGTTTGGCTGAGGTAGGGCATATCTACCTTCACCCGGTCTCCTTTTTTGTAGGAAGCCACGGCATGTTCCGGCAGGGTGAAGCGGAAATAAACCCTTTCGGGGATGTACCCGTTGAAGAGGGGATACCCGGCAGGGGCGAGTTCCCCTTCATGCAGGCTGATGGTTTCAATCATCATGTCGCCGGTAGCAATGATGTATCTCTCCGAGAGAGCTATCTGAACTTCCTGCAAAGCACCGCGGGCCTGATCGGCCTGCCCCTGGGCGGCCAGCCGGGTCTCGTAACGTACACCGGTTTCGGCTTCATTTAATTCGGCGTTTACAGCATCCAGCTGGGCTTTGGCCCCCAGGTATCTGGCTCGGATCTCATCGTAAGACTGTAATGAAATCATGCTGTCAGCAGCCATGGCCCGGGCCCGTTGGTACGATTTTTCGGCAAAGGTGAATTGCTCTTCCAGGCCGGTCTTTTTGGCTCTGAGCTGCCTGAGCTGGTGGGTAGTGGCGCCGTTCTGTGCCAGGGTTCGCTGGGCTTCGGCTGACTTCAGCAGGCCTTTCACCTGTGATAGTTTCGCAGAC